>Ga0302140_10009493_pt1 | contig 12063 bp, 7 predicted proteins | sample I_Bog_E1_1_FD_202095 | JGI IMG/M metagenome (GOLD analysis project Ga0302140, IMG submission 202095) | Peat permafrost microbial communities from Stordalen Mire near Abisko, Sweden - I_Bog_E1_1 | ecosystem: Environmental > Terrestrial > Soil > Wetlands > Peat | place: Sweden: Abisko, Stordalen...
TCCACCGCCCTGGCGGCTTAGCGCAAATCGCCGTATCCACACTGCTCCGCACCAGCAGCATCGGCCACCAGAAAGCTCTGCGCGCGGAGCACTGTCGATACGGCACTAGAGATTTAGCGTCATTCCAGAACGATCCAGTCGACATCGGCGCCTTTCGGTACGAATCCTTTTTCCAACAATGACAGCTTTCGACGAGCCAAGTGAAGATCACAGTGTTTGTCAGCTAGTCAGTTTGCCACAAACACCTAGCACCACACGAAATGTCTCCTTTGATAACTCTCTGTTGCATGGCATCCGCGCTGCTTATGCCGCTGGGCGCCTGCTCCTAACGATGCTGCGGTGAACGTGCCAAACGGCAGTTACTTGATAGCGATTTTGCTTCCGTCCCGCGAATATGCATTGAAAACCAATTGAGATTGCGGACTAAAACGTGAATCGGCAAGCCAATTGCATGGTGCGCCCGCCGCGATCCGCCGTCAAATCGCCAAAGTTGGAGTTACCGAGAGAAAAACCTGAAGGACTCGTGCTTCCGCTGCTTGCGAGAAAATTAGTCGTGTTGGTTGCATTGTAGGCTTCGATTCGGATCTGGAAGCGAGCTTCGTTCGAAAGGTTGTAGACCTTGGCGAGCGAGGTATCGAAGTTCCGAAATTGAGGCCCCACAACGGTATTTCTGCCCTCATTGCCCACCGTTCCATCCGTCGCCTGTTGAAATGCATTGACGTTGAACCAATGAACAGAGCTGTTATTCGGGGCGACTTGGCGCGGGCCGCGATTGGCATTCTGTCCCGCCACGCGATCTGGCCGCTGCTTGCACGTGCCGCAGATAAACCCATTATGGGCGCTGTCGTAGTTTTGATTGACTGTATACCATGGTCCGCTTTCGACGGTCAGAATTCCTCCCATCCTCCAGCCGCCAAGAAAAGCGTTCGCAACGCGATTCAGATCGCTTCCGATCTTCTTGCCGCGGCCCAGGGGCAACTCGTATTGAAATCCAGTAACCCAGCGGCCTGCGATGTCCCAGTCTGAGTTGCCGTGTTGCAGCTTGAGTTGCAATTGCGGATAACTCGCGCGGCCATTGTTTCCCACACTCAAACCGGAGTTAGTGATGTCATCGATATCGTGGCTCCAGGTGAAGGCGCCGATCATCGAGAGACCATTACGAACATGTCTTTCAAATTTGATTCCCAGCGCATTGTAGTTACCCATGCCATTGTTGGAAGCGCCCTGAATGGCCGATCCGGATTGCAGGACTCCGCTTGCATCCACCCCTGGAAATCGCTGCCGCTGCGCATACGGCACAGCGCCGTCTACAGAGATCGACGGAAGGTTCCAATCCTGCGTGATGTAGAGCGCAGTCGTCTTCGATCCAATATAGGAGATGTCCAAGGCGCTGCTGCTGCCGAGTTGCCTTTGCACAGTTGCATTCCACTGCTGTATGTATGGCGTGCGCAAATTGGGGGCATATGCATAAAGGGTAGGATCCGCCGGGTTGGAAAGCGCCGATAAGGGAAAGCCGGTGGACATGGTAATAGCGTTGACCGTAGAAGGGGAGTTGTTCGCGACCCCGACGCTGTCTTGATGAAGGAATGGAACCGAAAAGCCGGGACTGGGCTCGCCGAATGGGCCAAGCTGCTCCGGGCCAAAATAGAGGCCATAACCCGCACGGAAAACAGTTAGAGGAGTGACGAGAAAATTGAACCCGACACGGGGACCGAAGTCATGGTGGTCGGGCTCGATTCCAAAATAGCGATTGGAACTCGTATTGAGGATGATAATGCCCTTCTCGATTTGACGTTCAACGGCATCTGGCAACGTGCCGGTAAATCCAGGAATATTCAGCACGCGCGTCAATGGATTCAGGGCCGCGCCGCGGTTGTGCGCCTCCCACACCGGGGTGACGTAATCCCAACGCAGCCCAAGGTCGACGGTCAGTTTCGCGCTTAGTTTAAAGGAGTCCTGGATGAAAAACGAGTACGCGCGACGCTGATAGTCGTTGGTGTGGATGTCGGAGATTCTGGCTTGGTCCGGTAAGTCGAGGAGGAAGTCAGCAAAAGCGTTTCCAGTGCCGGTCACAGGACTTCCATTGATGTAATTCGCAGTGTAGTGGCCGTCGAATTCGAATTCGCCGTTCGGCGCGAAGGAACTGGCGGCGCTCTTGAAGAAAACCCAGCGATACATGCCGCCCAGCTTGATCGAATGCCGCCCATGCATCCATGTTAGTGTGTCTTCCCCTTGATAGGTTCCGTTCAGATCCTGCTCGGCATAGGAGCCGCCGAAACTGCTCAGGCTACTGTTATTGAAGTTGATGGTGGCGAGTGCGCCGTTGAGTCCCTGTTGAATCGGAACTCCCGAGATGCCAACCTCTTTGTTGATATCCCGGCCTGCGTCCGTCGGAGAGGTGACCCAGTTCAGCCTCGTCCAACCGAAGCGTGATTCGTTCATTAAGCTACTGCCTAAGGTGTGAGTCCAGCCAAACACTATGCCTTGAGAAGTCGCCGTATTATTCACATCTCCCGAAAGAATCGTCCCTGCAAATAGGCCCGCCTTCGGCTGCGATTGGCCCTGATACTGATAGCGTCCGAAGAGTGAGTCATTGTGCGGTAAACGGTGGTCGACCCGGACGGCGATCCGGTCGTCGTCAGCATTGTTGGGATCGCTGCGGTAGTAGTTTGCAGTTGCCGTAGAAGTGAGATTAGTTTGCGGAATAGCCGCGGCTATGGATCTGGCAACAGAGTTGATACGCTCTGACTTGATGATGTTGTTCGGAAAGGGCAGGCCGGTGGCGGGATCGTAAATGAGCGCGTCACCTTGGAAATTGCCTTCAGCCTCGGCGGATGTGGGAATGGCGCCACGATCAGCCGTGCCTGGGGAACGGTAGGGCTGGCGCTCAAAGTCGGCGAAGAAGAATGTCCCGTCGTGCCCATCATAGAAGGGAAGCCAAATCGGACCGCCTGCCGCGGCGCCGAAAATGTTCTTGGTATAGTCGGTCTTCTGGATGGCAAGCGCCTTGTTGAAGTAATCGTTGGCGTTGAAATCACTGGTCTGAAAGTATTCATACGCGGAACCGTGAAATTCGTTTGTACCGGACTTTGTCAGCACGTTGATTACCGCGCCGCCGTCGCGCCCGAATTCTGCGGAGTATGAGTTACTTTCCACTCTAAACTCGGAGATGGCATCCAGAGAGGGTTCAAGAGCGAAGGTTCGTCCCTCGTTGACGTTCTGGTCGTAGCTGTTATTGTCCGTTCCGTCGAGCACATAGTTATTTTGATACTGCGACACGCCATTGGCGGCAAATCCGCCACTCGCCGAATCGCGCGGTCCGGACGGGGTGGAATAGTTGACGCCCACGGTGAGCACCGCAAGACGGTTGAAATCGCGGTCGCTGACCGGCAATTCGTCTTTGAGTGCGCCGCTGATAGTCTGGCCGAGTTCGCTGTCTTCGGTCTGCATCAACGGGGTCTGCGCGGTGACCAGCAATTGCTGTTCTACGTTGCCGACGACGAGTGCGATGGGAACGCTGGTAGCCTGTTGAACATCCACGGTCACATGGAGCGCCACGGCCTTCTGAAATCCTTCGTGTTCCACAACTACGCTGTAATCGCCTGCCGGCAATGGGTTTGCGATCCATACGCCGATGTTATTGGTGGCACCCTTCATCTCAGCGCCGGTGTCATTGTTTGTAATAATGATCGCTGCATCTCTGACGATCGCGCCGCTCGCGTCGGTAATTACAACAACGAGGCCACCGCGGTCTTGCTGCGGATAAAGATGGCCGCATAAGCAGAAACAAACACATAAAAGCTTTGTGAACCATCGAAGAATAGTTACGCTTCGAAGCGCGTTGCCCTTCTCCATGAATTCACGATGAAGTGTCGAGCTCGTGGAAAATCGCAGCGTACACAATTCCTTTCCGGTGATTGATTCAGTGTAGAGCGAATTATCCTCCGCACTTTGCGGAACCGCAAGGTTCTGGAAACCGTGTAAGTTAGCCGGTTGGATGGTCAACTTAAAAATGCCAGGGCAGCCCTTTACGGGATGCCCTGGCGCTTTGAAGTGAGTGCTGCAACTCAATTCGAATCAGATCGCCTGAAGTATGCATACTCAATTGTCGGAGCATTGATCGTGTCGGTAAACGGCGATTTCAGTGCCCGGTTTCCGTTAAAGTCGATGAACCGATAACCGTTCGCCGCGGTGGCGGTAAAAGTCACGCTGCTGCCTGCCGTGTACCAACCTTGGCCGGTGACCGTTCCTCCAACTGCGGGCTGGCTCGATGTGGTGACGAAGAACTGCTTGATGAAATCGGCAGTGACGGACTGGGGAGTTACCGATGCAGTCACTGTTCGGCTGGCGCTGGTGGTGCCGTCAGACCATTTAGAAAACAGAAACTGCACGCCTCCTCCCTGCGGAGATAGCGGAGAGGCGAAGGCGACGGTGTGCTTCGATCCTGGTGTCCAGTAGAACTGAGCTGGAACCGTGACCGCAGTGCCATCGACCATAGCGGGAAGTGATATGCCTGCACCGGCCGTTTGGATACTGGTAGCTGGATCTGGAGTGAATTTTGCAAGAAATGATAAGGGTTTCTCCATGGCGAAGTTGATTCTGTTCTGGTCGCTCTGGAAAGCACCCGAGAAGCCGCTGAAGTAGTAGTTGGTGCCTGGAGTGGCAGTCACTGTCACTCCGGCCCCGTTTAGATAGTAGCCGTCCGGGCTGCTGGGATTTGCTGAGACAGTTCCCTTACCAAATGTTGTCAGAGTTAACAGGTAGTACTGAGAAAACTTTGCTTCGATGCCCGAATTCACGGAAGGCACGGTGTAGGCGAAGGAAGGTGCGGGGGTTCCGTTCGACCAACCGAGAAACATCTGCTTCTCGCCGGGCGGATTAACGATGTTGTTGGCGTTCAGGCTGTGAATACTGCCTGGAATCCATGAAAATGTGTGCGGTGCAATCACGGCTACGTTGTCCACATAGATGATCTCCCCGCTCGGATGTGAATCGACGGTTACGTTGACAGTGGTAGCCGGCGCAACATTGACCGTCAACGAAAAGACCTGAGTAACTGGCTTGTATTCAGTGGTTGGAATAGGTCCAAAAACAGATTGTACATCAACCACAACCTGCTGAACCTCAGAAACCGTAAGATCCTCGGTGTAAGTTCCCGGCTGCAACAGCACGTTTCCATGACTGTCAAGCGCCCCAGGGGCGACGGCCAGATTGATGTTCTTGGTTGAGAAGTTGACCGTCGCGGTGGAGAAGACCGACGTTGTGGTAGGCAGTGGAGTGGCTGTCAGGTTGCCGCCGACGCCGCCTGTGTACTGGAAGATAGGCGACAGCGCTGCTCCCGATTGGCCCTGTGTTACGTCGATGACAAATGTGTTGTCCGGTGCAGCCGAAAGTTGAGGTGATATGGGTTCCAGGAGAATATTGCTCTGGGATTTGTAGTTGATCCAAACGAAGACGCCAGGGGTAGCGTTCGGGTTTGCAACACTGATCAGGTTCTGTTCCTCGAGGGCGCTTTGAGGCGCCCAAAACTTGCCGCCAATTGCCTGACAGGCTTCAGGACCCCGCGCCCACTGCCCGTCTGTTGGGGTAATTACCCATTGATAGTTCGCTGGATTTTTTGGGTCACCCTGACCAACAGCACACGCAAATGGCCATGCCACGTCTTCCTGGAAAGACTGCCACCGCCCGTTCGGGCTCAAGGCCGCGGGTCCATTATCACCGAATTCTCCCTCTTCCCAGCTCCAGATTGCCGCTTCCCTCCGCACATCCCGGGGAATGTCTGAGTCAGGCTGTCCTGTCAATCCCGCCTGGTTGACGTATTGGTCGATCCCGGTCCGATAGTCAAAGTCAGGAACACACAAATCGTTCGCCAATGTCACTAGCTTTGAAGGCAGCGAAATATCTCCCAAGTCGCCGAGGCTAATCGAGGATGGTACTTGGGCACAACCACCGCTCATGTGAGGTGCGCTTTGTGAGGCGAGCAGGAAGTCGACGTTGATAAGTCCGTACCCGCAGTTGGTCGCGGTTTTGACGTCTCCAACGTTGAGCAAGCCCACTCCGCCGTCGGCACTCGGCGAATACGTGGCGGTGATCGCATTGCTCCCGCTGCGATCCTCCCCAATGTACGACCACATGTTGAAATTCCGGGTTCGAATGTCAACACCGCCCAGCGTCCCGGGCTGGTTGTAACATTCGCTGAATTTCGGTGCGTCGGTGTAGCCGTCATTCATCACCCAGGTCCATGGATAGACGAATTCCGTGGCGTTATCGCCCATAATGATCAGACGTTTGTTCATGGCGCGCATTTGTCGAAGCGACGGCCAGCCCTGATTATCTGGGTTCCAAACGGCATAGCCGGGGAGAGTGCCATTTGACGGCGCCGGCATAAGGATGTCGGTAGGGCTACCCGCTGGGTTACCGGCGGGCGCCAGGTTCCATTTCAAAGCGGCGTCGATCGCCGGCAAATCCTGCGATTGTGTACGATTCAGCCGAAGGATCACAACCTCACCGGGGTTGTTATCGAGCCACTGGCGGAGTTCGAAGACCCCTTCAGCGAAGAGGCGGCCATAGCTCGTAAAGTCGCACTCACCATCGGTTTCGAGTTGGATGCTGGCGCTCTGATGGCACATGCGCAGTTTATAGTCGACACTACTGCCGCTAAAGTCTGAGTGAAATGCACCATAAGTTATGGGATCCATTCGAATAACTCTGGCTCCGGCATTTAACTGGTCGGTCATGCTGAAATACTGGTCCACATTCAGGTTGAGGTCAAGGACTCCCGGAATTTGCACATTAAAAGCGCCATCCTGATAGTTCGAAAATGAGTTGTGGGTGCCGAAGATCGTAATCCAGTTTATCGCCTGGTCGGATTGAATGCCTCCACGCTGCTCCTTCATGGCAAAATCGATCCATGGCGTATTCAGGCCTTTACCGATAATGTTGCGGTGCCCACTCCACTTTCCGTTGCTTGATTCATCACAAATATCGCCATTCGGTGACAACCCCAGGTCGCACTGAGATTCGTTGAACCAGAACGGACCTGGGACCTGCTCGTAAAAGCTGCCTGAATTCCCGAACGCGGTATCCATCGACACGTTATAGACGACATGGTAGAACCCGTCATCACTAGTACAGACACGCTGGTCCATGCCGCCGCAGTCAACAGCTACGACCTGTTGCTGCTGCCCATGCGCCGCGGGGGTGAATACGGTGAACAGCAATGCCAGGAGGAAAAAACCCGGCCAATGTTTACATGCGCACTTTCTTTTTAGAGAGCTAAGCATTTGAATTCTCCTCACTGGTTTCGCAGTCAGCATTTGATGTGCTGCGTAGCTTCGAATCTAGGAGAGATTCAGTTGCAGGTCTAGCTGCCAAAACAGGTAGGGTACTTATACAATTCCACTTCGTAAAGCCTTTGCCACCGCTTCCGACTTGGAATGAACATGTAATTTCTCGTAGACATGCCGCGCGTGAAACGAGACGGCATGGATCGTCAAGTCCATTTCATATGAGGCGGTCTTGTAACTATGCCCATCGACCAAAAGCTGCAACACCCGCGTCTCCTGCGGAGTCAGTCGGTATTCCGATTCCTTTGGCGGCGCCACGTTGCGAAACAAGGTCACGACCTGACGCGCAATCTGCGGACTCATTGGCGCTCCGCCGTTTTCCAACTCATCGAGAGCTTCAAGCAGCTTTGCAGGCGGCGTCTTCTTGAGCATGTATCCGCATGCGCCCGCGCACATCGCTGCAAATACGCGAGCGTCGTCGTCATATGAGGAGAGGATCAGAAACTGAAGGTCTGGAAGACGCTGCTTCAGCATCTTGATGCCGTCGATTCCCGACATTCCGGGGAGACCAATATCGACGAGCGCAATGCGTGGCGGCGCCGCTATGATGGCATGAATCGCAGTTTCCATGCTGGAATAGGCACCCGTCACTTGAAACCCGAGGGTACCGCCGATGAGGATCGACAATCCTTCGCGGACCTCGCGTTGATCTTCGATGATGGCCACTTGGATCATACGACAGCATAGCCTCCCGCATCGACCCGGACAACCTACCTAAACGCGTAGGGGAACTCTTACCTCGACGGTCGTTCCCTGCTCGCAACGCCACTTGATCGTTCCCCCAAGAGTCGCCGCCCGAATCTTCAAGCTTTGCAATCCATGGCGATCCGGTTTCATCTCCGGCTTAAAGCCAATTCCGTTGTCAACAATCTCCATGGTCAGAATTCCCCGTTCAAATCGCAGCGTCACTCGCGCCTGTGAGCATTGCGAGTGCTTTGCAGCGTTGTTTACGGCCTCTTTAAAGATCAGGTATAGCTGGCGCAACACCTCGGGGCTCAGTTCCATGTGTTCCGGCAGATCGATCACGTGCATCCTAAACTCGACATCCTTTGCCTCGAACAACTGCGTAGCAAAGAATCTCATTCTCCTCACCAAATCTTCGATTCTTTCTTTGGATGCATTCGTGGCCCACACCAGATCGCCTACCGCGTTTAGAACCTCACGCGATGTCTCCGCGATCCGGTCGAGCGCCGCCACCTGAGAATCCTTGTCTTCTCTTTGCGCAACCTCGCTGAGGATGACGATCTTGGATAGACCCGAGCCGATGTCGTCATGCAGGTCGTTTGCAATCCGTGTGCGCATTTGCTGCATTCCGACGAGGTGCGCCATCTCGCGGTGGCGCAGAGCATAGAGGATTCCGAACAAAGCCGCTACTGCGAAGGTCAGGAAACGCCAGGTTTCCCAGAAGTGAGGGAGAACTTTGAACCGAACCGTCGCCGTCCGGTTTGCGACTGCTCCAACGCTGCGGACCTGTAAAACATAGGATCCGGCGCGCAAGTTGTTGTAGAGAACGGATCGAGTCGATGTCGGCGAACTCCACGGGGTGGCTGCTCCCTCTAGACGATATTGGTAAAGCAGGTTCTCGGGTCCCGAAGTCGCCAGCGTCAGAAACTCGATCTCCACTCCGTTGGCGCCCGGCGGCAAATCGGCCAGTGTCACCTCTTCCGCGCCAAGGCTGGTCGGCACCAATCTTCCGTTGACTTTCACCGATGAAATCATCGTCGGCAATGGCCTCGGTTCTGAATCAGGCTGTGGATGCAGCCGCGAGACTCCGTTGTAAGTCCCAAACCAAAGGTCTCCCGATTGATCCCTTAGCGCGTCCTGGACTTCTCCCTCGGCCAGTCCGTCGGCTTTTGTGTAATGCACGATTCTTGGTGCCCCTGGATCGATGCGATCGACTCCAAATCCTGTCCCTGCATAGATCCGGCCAAAATTATCTTCTGTGATCGCCTGGATTTCGTCGCTGGCCAGTCCGTTTGCGGTGGAGAAGCGCTTGATGGAAAGTCCTTCCGCTGCGGGATCGTCGATCCGTCCAAGCCCGCCTCGGCCCGATCCCAACCAGAGGTGATTGCCATGATCCTCATAAATGTAGCGAATGCCTCCACTCGGAATCCCTTCCGTCGGCGTGAAGACCTGAAATCGGCCATTGCGATAGCGCGCTACCCCGGTTCGATATAAGCCGATCCACATTTGTCCGGCGTGGTCCTCGAATAGATAGAGGATTGCGAATGAACTTAGAGGAGGGAGGCCATCGGCTTCGGTAAACGTTCGAATGCGGCCTGTCTTCTTTTCCCAAACACCGAGTCCACTCTCGCGTCCTTGCTGAGGGTAGGCCACTATTGGCAAAGTGCTGAACCAGATATTTCCCTTCGAATCTTCAAACACATGAGCGACATCATCGGCCGGCAGACCGTCCGACACCGTGTGAGACGAGATCAGCCGTGCCCTCCCGTGATCGCGTGGCGGCATGAGCTGAAGCAAACCATGACTCGATGCTGTCCACCAGGTACCTCTCTTGTCCGAGAGCAGTATCTGGTGCCACGGCATCCACGAGGCCGGGTAGAATCTACTGTCGAGACCCAGATTCTGGTGTTCAAATCGCCCATTCTCCAGCCTGTAGGCGTTGAGTCCAGGGAGAAGCGACGTTGCTACAACTAGCCTTCCGTCGTGATCCAGAGTCATCGACGCAATCTGACCCGGTGGCAGGCCGTCGTGTTCTCCATATGTCAGGAAGCCGCTCGCAGAAATCCTGACGGCCCCAGCACCGTCATAGCCGACCCAAACGTCCCCATTTACGCCTTCAGCCAGCGCCTGTGTGTCGCCCTTTGCAAAGCCTTCTTTCTCCCCTAACCAACGGACCTGGCTGGCGCCCGGCACCAGTTGTCCTACGCCGTTATCCGTTCCCACCCACAATGACCCATCCCGGCTACGAAGCAGCGATTTGATGCGTCTTGTTCTAATCGATTTTTCAACCTCCAGAGGCTCAGTTCCATATTCAACTTTGAACAAGCCCTTGCTGGTTGCCGCCAACACTCCGGGGCCATCGGCTAGCATCGATGAAACCGGTATACTCGTCACTTGCCGCGTGCTCAATCCTGTTTTCACGACAAACAATCCGCCCGATGTGCCCACCCACAGATTCCCACCAACATCGCGAACCATGCTGGATACGCGAGGCTCCGGGCGGTCCGAAAGTAGTGGAAATGCCTGAATATTGCTTTCACGAACTGTGAATAGTCCAGCGTCTGTCCCGATCCAAACCGCCCCTCCCGCGTCCACTACGGATTCGACGGATTTCGTTTTATAGCTCCCAACCACCGCGTAAACCGTAAACCGGCCGGTTGGCGAAGGGCCATAAGGATCGAAGCGCGCGGCTCCTCCGCCGGTTGCGACGAGAAACGAACCGTCTTGCGCCTGTACGATAGAGCGGACATCCCGATCTGGAAGCCCATCTGTCACACGGTAATTTGTGAAGCCATACCCATCGAAGCGAGAGATTCCTTCGCCGGTCGCGAACCATAGGAAAGAGTTTTTATCTTTAATGATGCAATGGACGCTATCGCGCGCCAGACCATCTGACGTCGTATAACGGCGCACCGGCAGAACCGCTGACAATGCTACTGTCGTCGAAAGAAGCGTGGCCAGGGCGACTCGAATCACAGTAAGGTGTGTGTAACCAGCCATGCTTCAACAATACGCTCCGCCGCGACGGGGATGCTTTGTTAAGAGGAGGGTTACCGCAATGTTCATCATAGGAGTTCTCGCTTGTCCCGTCTTTCCACAGGCACCGAAATTCCGTGATGAAACGCGTCGCGTGAACGGCAGAGGCATCCCTACCTCTTTCCAGCACTCCACATGGATCTTCTCGTCGAAGGATAGATCCCTATCGTTTAACGAGACCAGTTTCTAGCAAGTGTCCGGCACGATGGCTCCACCACCTCTCAATTTAATACCCGGCGATTTCGCATCATTCTAGAAATGCTCCGGGACACGGCGGCGTTTACGGATACTAGTATCGCAAGCGCTACACGAAGCGCTCACTGGGACAAGAGGTCGAGCAGGTCAGAGACAAGCCGGCGTTCTGTGAAGATCGTGGCGAAATCGCTATCGCCCGGTCGAACTTGCCGCCTGGGTGAGGATCTCCTCGAGCAGCTTCACCTGCGCGGTATCGGCTATCGGTCGCACCTCGAAGCGGTCTCCAAGCTCCATCGTCACCGGATTATTCACATCAAGTGCCGGCCAATTCGCAAGTCGGTCTCCATTTGGATTCCCCGTCTTGACGAAATTGGCCCAGTAACTCGTTGTTTTCTCCGCTATCGCGTAATCTGTTGTACGCGCCGGAAGAGTCTGTTCATTGCTGGCGAGTGCAACCCTCATCGACAATTCATGCTTCCCAAGAGATGTTTTCAAATACCTGACTGAGTTCTGCAGTAATCTTCGATTTCCAATGCCGAGTGCAATTCTCAAGTGAAGAAAAGCTGCGACTCCGCATATGGTCGATTTACAGCGTTCCGCGCAGATGGCCGATCTCGTGTAGCTGGATGCGCGCATACCAGCCGATAGCCTCGATGTGCACCGGCTGACCACGATGATCCAATGCCTCAACCAGCACCCGGCGTGCGCGCGTCACGATCCCCGTGAAGCCGGGCTGGTTAAGACAACCTTCAAAGTAAGTAACCAGCCCGGCTCTATCGCCGAGCCGAGCTTTCTGTTTGCT
>Ga0302140_10009495_pt1 | contig 12062 bp, 4 predicted proteins | sample I_Bog_E1_1_FD_202095 | JGI IMG/M metagenome (GOLD analysis project Ga0302140, IMG submission 202095) | Peat permafrost microbial communities from Stordalen Mire near Abisko, Sweden - I_Bog_E1_1 | ecosystem: Environmental > Terrestrial > Soil > Wetlands > Peat | place: Sweden: Abisko, Stordalen...
GTGATCGACCGCCACGCGGCCGACATCCTTTACGTCGATGTGGAAGACCCCGGCATCCGCGACGATGTGGACGATCCGGCGCTCTATGAAGCGCTGCTGGCGCGGGAGGCGGCACGGCTTTGAAGAGATGGCTCCGCTGGCCGTGGCTTGTATTCTACGCGTTCGCCGCGCTCGCGCTTGCCGCGTGGTACGTGCCCCAGATCAGCGCCGACCGGTATCGCGACCGCATCCACACCGCGCTCGAAAACGCTCTCGGCCGTAAGGTAAAGATTGGCCTGGTTCAATTCCAGCTGCTGCCATTGCCGGGCTTCACGATTTCCGATGTGGAGATCGGCGAAGACCCGTCGATCGGCGCGGAGCCTATGGCTTACGTCACGACGTTGCGGGCGCGCCCGAAAATCTCCGCTTTGCTGGGCGGCCCGCTGCAGTTCGCTTCGGTCGATCTCGAAGAAGCCTACATCAATCTGACGCGGGCCGATAACGGCGCGGGGGACGCGGACGTTCGCTGGAACTTCGCGTCGTTGATGAAGGACCGGGTGCTGACCGCATTTCCTTCCGTGCACCTGATCTCGGGCCGGGTCAACTTCAAGTTCGGCGACACGAAATCGATCTTCTATCTGCTCAACACGGATGTCGATCTCTGGCCTCCGTCGCGGGCCGATGGCCCCTGGACGCTGCGCATCCGCGCCGAGCCCGCGCGCACGGACCGCCCGGCGCGAGGCTTCGGCTTTGGAGGTTTTTCCGCCCGCGGCGAATGGCATCCGCGCGACCGCTCCATAACGCTTGACGCCCGGCTGGAGCGCAGCGAACTGGGCGACATGGTGACGCTCTTCGAAGGCAAAGAATCGGGGCTGTTGGGCCATGTCTGGGGCGACGCGCACCTTGCCGGTCCGGTGACCCGCGTGGGCCTGGCCGGACGCCTGATGATCGACGATATTCATGGCTGGAACCAGACTCCGCCGGGCGGCAGCGCGTGGCCGCTCGCGGTGGGGGGTGCGTTCAACGTGCCGGGCCAGATCATCGATCTTCGCGTGACCACCACCGGCAAGCAGTCGCCCATCGATATGCGCTACCGGGTGACCGATTATCTGGCGAAGCCGCGCTGGGCGGTCACCACGATCTTCAGCCAGCTTCCGCTGGCCCCGCTGATGGGTATTGCACGGAATCTGGGGTGGGGTATTCCTCCGGACATGAAGTTCGACGGCACAGCGCAAGGCGTGGTGGGTTATTCGGTTCCGCAAGGCGCGCCGCGTCTGGACGGGGCGCTGCAGATCGCGAATTCGACGCTGGCCGTGGGTGCTACACCGCCCCTGAAGATTGCGCTTGCGGATCTGCAGTTCGCCGGATCGGGCATCACGCTTTCCCCGACCTCGGTTACCAACGATAAGAACGAGTCTGCCGTGCTGGAGGGAGAAGCGGACGTTTCGAATGGATCGCTGCAGGCGTCGCTGACGACGGACGGGATGTCGATCGCGTCGCTGCGGCGGCAGATCTCAGTGGCGGCCGCGCCGCTGCTCAGCCAGGCGACGGCGGGTACGTGGAGCGGCAGTCTGCGGTATTCCAATACGGCTCCGCAGGGACATGGCCCGTGGACCGGAGAGGTGCACCTGCAGGACGCGGAGATCGGATTCGAGGCGTTCTCGCAGCCGCTGCATCTGATTTCGGCGGACGCGGCGATTGACGGCGCGGGCATCGCGATGAAACGCGTCATGGTTACCGCGGGCGGCATCGAGGCGCAGGGCGAATACCGGTACGAGCCGGGGGCCGTGCGGCCACATAAATTCCGGCTGGTTGCGGGCAAAGCGAGCGGCCAGGCCCTGGAAGCGCTGCTGATGCCGGCGCTGCATCGCGGGAATTTTTTTAACTATGCCTTTAATTTCGGGCGTGTGCCGGAGCCGGACTGGATGCGGGCGATGCATGCGGACGGTACGCTGCAGATTAACGCGCTCAATCTGGGCGGCGAGCGCGTCTCGAAGCTGAAGGCGCGGATGATCTGGGACGGCGATGAGGTTCGGCTTTCGGCCGTCCAGGCGCAGTCGGGTGAAGCCGCTTTCAAGGGCGTGGCGGGCATCAATCTGGCGCAGCGGCAGCCGCGGTATCACATTGCGGGGAAAGTAACGGATCTGGCATGGCGCTCGGGCGCTATGGATGCCGACGGGACGCTGCTTACGTCGGGAACGGGTTTGGATCTTATGCGGAACATGAGCGCAAAGGGGTCGTTCCGGGCGCGCGCGATTGATCTTGCGCCGCTCGATACTTATGACAAGATCGACGGATGCTTCGAATGGTCGTGGGATGCGCGCCTGCCGCAGCTGAAGCTGACGCAGTTGGTGATGACGTCGGATGGAGATACGTATCTTGGCAGTGCGGAGACGCTGGATAACGGGCAGTTGATGCTCCGGGTGAGCGACGGGACGAAGCAGATCCTGGCGTCGGGGGCATTGCTGCGCGGGGATCCGCTGAAGCCCGTGACGCAGTAATCCGGAGTCTCACCCGGTCTTTTTCATTTGTTCTCTAAAGTTTACATTGGTGTCGGCCGATAACTCTTCAGGGACTCGGAAGGAGCCCTGGCCGGTACGGTTCAACGTTATGCATCGGGTGTGCTGCTTGGGCTGGCACTGACGGCCGGCGCTTCCGCGCAGTCGGCCTCGCCATGGCGTTTCTGGGATTCTGCGGATGGCTTTGTCGAATCCTATACCAGCAGCGCCGCACGGGATGCCGATGGATCGGTCTGGGTAAAGCACGGCGCTGTGGGTGCGCTCGATCTGTTGAATGGCTATGGGTTGCGGAAGATGCCGGAACCGGGTGGTTCCGGGAAGATCGAACGGTCTTCGGATGGCGCGATGTGGATCTGGGCCGATGGGCGGATCAAGCGATATCTCGACTCGCGATGGACCTCGTGGCGGGTGGATGAGGTTTCGAAGCTCGGCACGCTGCGCGGAAATGCTCTTGAGAACTACGATATTGCCTATTACTCCTCGCGCGCGATGCAGGGCACGATTCACGTGGTGGCACTCGACCTTGGCCATGCCCTGATCCAGTTGCCGGACCGGGTATTGGAATTCGACGCTGCCGCGGGAGCGGCGCATACTGCCTTAAGCCTCGAGCAGACGCCCCTGGGGCGATTCGTGTCGTTATCCGGGATGGGGACTGGCGGTGACGACACTCTGATACTGACCGGGCTGGGCGGACTGGGACGAATTCGGAGAAACCCCGGCGGCGCATGGCAATGGCTGGGCATGACTCAGCCGCCCCGGGGTTTTGAGGAGTTCGACTACCCATTTCGCGATGGCCGAGAATTGTATCTGACCGGTATCACTTCTTCGGCGGCCACCGCCGCGCTTCGCTTCGACGGCAAAAACTGGAGCGAGTTGTACCGGGGGGAAAGCCGGAATCTCCGGGCCTGGCCGGGAAGTGACGGCGCGGTCTGGATTCAGGACGGGAATCATCTGTTCGAAATCGCGGGGAGACGTCGAACCCTCGTGCCGCGAAACGACGCCCTGTCCGGAATCATAATCGCAGTGATCCCTGAAACAAGGGGCCGATTCTGGGTAGCCAGTTCCCAGGGGCTTGCTCACTACATGCCGTCTTTGTGGAGAACCCCAGTCGGGGCGCCGGAACTGGATGACGTTGTCAGTTCGATTACCGAGGATTCTAAGGGGCGGGTCTGGTTCCTGGCGGCGCACGCGCTCATCTGCCTGAACGGCGATGTCTGGTCCACGTATCCGTTTCCGCACGGCGAGACGTCGTGGGCGGTGTTCACCGAAGGCCTCGGGGTGTTGCCGGACGGCCGCGTCGTGATTCGGACCACATCGTCGCACGTGCTGCTGTTCGATCCGTTGACGAGCGTTTTCAGCGCAGTGCAGCATCCGGGAAAAAACTCGATGCGACTGATGATTGCGCAGCCAGGCGGCAGGATTCTGTTTGAGGTCTACCCTGCGGATACTCAAAAAAGCACTGTCGAAGCGTTTGACGGTCGGAACTTTACCCCTCTGATGGGCGAGGCCGAACTGGGATGGCACACCGACAACCGGTCGTTTGCCTTCGGGCCCGATGGCGAGATGTGGTTGGGCAGTACGACTGCGTTTGGCGTCTGGCGCCACGGCGCTTTCCATGCGATCGGAGCGGCGCAGGGCTTTTTCGATCAGGGGGCATATTACGTCTACCGGGATCCGGACGGAAGGATGTACGCGGGTGGACGCGATGCGTTTTATCGGGAGGAGGACGGCCGATGGCTGAAACTGCGTTCCGGCCTCGACCGGGTAAGGAATGCGCTTAGGTCGCGCGACGGAACTCTGTGGATTGCATCGGGAACCGGTGTTCATCGCTATCGGGACGGTAAGTGGATCCAGAATGGCGCTGAGGAAGGACTGCCGTCCAGCGTCGCATACAAAGTATATGAAGACAGCCGGGGACGGATCTGGGCTGGTACGACGCGAGGGATCAGCCTGTTTCATGCGGAGGCGGATTCGGAAGCTCCCGTGGCGGTTCTGGCGGAAGACCAGAATCCAAAAGAGGCCCCGCCCGGAGGGAAAGTGCGGCTGGAATTTTCCGGAATCGACAAATGGAAGTTCACGCTTCCCGGGCGGCTGCTCTTTTCGTGGCGGATCGACGGCGGAGTATGGAGCGATTTCGCTTCCGCCGCTTCCGCTTCCTTTTCAGGTTTGTCCGCGGGGCGCCACCGTTTCGAGGTCCGCGCGATGGACCGGAACGGCAACATCAGTGCGGTGCCGGCCGTTCACAATTTCGCCGTAATGGTGCCCTGGTATGCGACGCCGGAGTTTCGGCTGCTGGCTGCCGGGGCGGGAATCCTCATCGTTTTCCTGTTGTCGCTGGCGACAGTCAATTATCTGCATCGGGGACGGTTGATCGTTGAGCTAAACAGGAAGAACCGGCTTGAGCGCGACCGGCAGAGGATCCTGCAGATGATCGCCGGGCGTAAGCCCACGCGTTCGATCCTGCAGCAGATTGCGATCAGTGTCGCAGGACATAGCGAAGACGCGATTTGTGCGGTGACCCTCGACCAGAGGGAAGGTTTTACCGCAGTCTGGCACCCGGCGCCGCGTCCCGGGTTGCATCGGAAGGTGGAGGACCTTACCGCCCGCCGCCCGGGCACAATCGCCGAGTGGCGGGCGGGGCTCGATCAAATCGTCGCCGAAGATCTGACTGCAGGCTACGAAATTGTGGGCTATGGTTCGGAGGGAGCACAGGCGTGCGGCGTTATCCTGCTGCTGCTGCCGGCGGTGGCACGGAAGGCAGATGGCGTGCGCTGGCTCCTGGAAACGTTTGCCGGGTTGGCGGCAGGAGCCGTGGAAAACGCACGGCTTTACGTGGAACTTGGACATCAGGCGCGCCATGATGTACTGACGGGACTTCCCAACCGCCTCTGTTTCGAAGAACATCTGGAATCCGTTGCGGGCCGCGGAGCGCCCGGCCGCGCCCTGGCTCTGCTGTATGTCGATCTCGACCGGTTTAAGCAGATCAACGATACCCTTGGTCATCGCGTCGGCGATTTATTTCTGAAGCAGGTTGCGGCCCGGTTTACCGGCGCGCTCGGAGCCGGCCGCACGCTATTTCGCATCGGGGGCGACGAGTTCATTGTCATTGCCGAACAGGGAGCGGACAGAGATCGGGTGGAGTCGCTCGCGTGGGAGATGCTGGCGTCGTTGCAGCTTCCGATACACATTGAGGGCCGGGATCTGTTCGCCAGTGCGAGTATCGGTGTCAGTTTCTACCCGGCGGACGGCAAAACGCCCTCCGCCGTCCAAAAGCACGCCGATATTGCGATGTACCGGGCCAAGAGCCGCGGTCCGAACTGCGTCGAGTTCTATTCCGTCGAAATGGCCTCCGGAACCGAGGCAGCGCTGGAAACCGAGCAAATACTCCGCAGGACGCTCGAGAAAGGCTCATTTGAACTGTTTTATCAGCCTCAGTTCACAGGCAGCGGTGAAATCTCGGGATTTGAAGCTCTGCTCCGCCTCCCGCTTCCGGAAAGGCATGCCATCGGCCCCGACACCTTTGTCCCGATTGCCGAAAGCACCGGACTGATTGTTCCGATGGGACGCTGGGTGCTGCGCGAAGCCTGCAGCCAGGCCCGGGAATGGCTTGATGAGGGCCTGCATCTGACGCGGATGTCCGTCAATATTTCCGCTGTTGAGATTGCGCGGCCCGCGTTTGCGGACGAAGTCGAGCGAATGCTGACCTCGATACCGCTCGATCCCTCGGTACTGGAAATCGAAATCACGGAATCCGCAATCATTGGCAATATTGCTGAGTCGACGCGGCAGATGAGGAAGCTGCGGGCTCTGGGAGTGCGGATGGCCATCGACGATTTCGGCACTGGCTACTCATCGCTGTCCTACCTGCAGACGCTGCCCATTGACGCGCTCAAGATCGACAGGTCATTCGTCGACGCCATCCGGAACGCTCACGACAAGCCGCCTCTGGTGCAGGCGATCGTCGCGCTCGGCCGGAACATGGGGCTGCAACTCATCGCGGAAGGAATCGAAACGCCGGCCCAACTGTCGGCACTCAGCGGCACCGATGGCTGCGACTATCTTCAAGGCTATTTGCTGGGACGTCCCGCGCCCGCGTCGGAAGCGCGGGAACTCCTGCGTTCCGCAAGCCCGGAACGGGCTCAGGGATTTCTCCCATCAATTTCCGCAATTGGTGCGAAAACCTCTCCCGAACCAGCACTCGAATCTGTATGACGGTGCCCACTATCGCTTCAGCCCGCGGCTGTAAGATGCTCGTCACAGCCGCGGTCGCGGACCTTTACTGGTGCACGGGCAGAATCGTCACATTGCTGACCGCTCCCGCCTGAGAAACCGTCAGCACCTGATTCCCATCCGGAGTACCCATCGGGACAGTGAAATCGATCTGATACAACCCCACGGTATAAGGAGTGAGTCCGACAAACAACGCCGGCGCTGCGGCGCCGTTTACCGTCACCGTCACCGGGTTCAGCGGACCGGTCGGCGGGATCGGCGCGGCGTTTCCCGTCGCCGGCTGATTGGTGGCGCTGCCCAGTCCTGCCAGGTAAAACACGATGATTTCGCCCGGCATCGCCGGAGCGGACGCCGATACTAAAGTACTCGCCGCATCCAGATGCTGAGCGATGATTCCGCCGTTCGCAAACGCTGCAATCCCGGGCGCGCCGGGTACGGAAATGAAAGTGTTCGGAGTCGTCAGGGCTCCATTGGCGCTCACGGTGACCTGATACGATCCCCCCGGCACGAGTTCAAACGGTACTTCCGCGTTGATCTGTCCCGGACTTACAAAGTAAAGCGGCGCCAGAACCCCGCCGATAACTACGGAGACATTACTCAGCGAAGTCGGGAACGGCACGGAAGCCGCGCTCGCAGCGGTCCCGGCAGGAGCCAGATTCGCGCCGTAAAGCGCCACGGCCGTACCCGGCGCGATGCCCCCTCCGACCACCTGGTTGAAGGCGTTCAGCATAGCGCCGGGTGTCAGAGAAGGCGCGGAATTCGGGGTCACCTTGCCGGCGATCTGTACCTTTGCCGAGGCAAGACCGGAAGCGGCCGCAGTCCCCGTGATCGTAATCTGCGCGGTTGGGCCAAGCGGCGTCCACGTGCCCGAATACCGCCCTGGATTCGCAGGGTCTGCGGTCAGCGCCAACGCCGGATCTCCGTTGGTGAATGTCGCGTCCACCGACCCGTTCGGGATGTTGTTTCCGCAATCGTCCGTCAGCTGGAATGAAAGCGGAGTAGGCCACGCCAGCGCCGGCGCGAAGTTCGACGGGATGCCGTTGGGAGATACCACCAGCTTCGCCGGCGTGCAGGTTCCGCCCCCTCGCGGCGACTCGGTTACAGCCGACACTTGTCGGACGAACGGGTTCCCGCCCTGGATGTTCGGGACGATTAGCGTTATATTCGCGCTGCGCAGCGACGACGGCGAGAACTGATAAGTCACCACGCCGCGATAGACACCCGGTGCCAGTCCTCCCGGGTTTACCGAAACGGTAGCGGTTACCGGCGAACCAGCCGAGACTGCGCCCGATGTGGGAGTAACCGCCAGCCAGGATGCTCCGTTCGATGTCACGGCAGAAGCCTGGTACTGAATCGCCGTTGTGGAACTCGCGTAGAGCGTAAGAGTCTGCGAAGGCGCCGTCCCGGTTCCGGTGGAGATGAAGAGCAATCCGCCCGGTTCCGGGTCGGGGTCTGCCGACGCACCTGCTGCCGCAACGTTCAGCACTACGAGGAAATCCTGGGGCGAATTCGCCACCTGGCTGGACGTGATACGGATCGTGCCGTAGTACGAGCCTGCGGCCAGCGCCGCCGAAGCCGTCGGATCGATCGAATAGCTCAGAATCCCGGGCGCGGTGGCCGTTGAAGTTCCCGTTGTAGTCTTGATCTTCAGCCACGTCGCGCCGGGCAGTATGGCCGCGCTCCAGTTGAGAGTCGAAGCGCCGCCGGACAGAATCTCGAACGAACCCGCGGGATTGCCCGGCGCTCCTCCCGCAATCATCTGATACTGCTGACCTGCCGGGTTCAGCGAAATCGTAATGGTGGTCGAAACCAGCAGCGTTACGGGCAGATTTGCCGATCCCGCGCTGGTTGCCACGGTGATGGTGCTCTGATAAAGACCCGCGTTCAGTCCTGTTGCATTCGCGGTCACGCTCACATAGCTGGGCGGACCGGGGGCCACGCTCGCCGGCGCGTTGCCGATAGTGAGCCAGGAATCGGGCGACGTGACAGAATTTACGGTGATCGACCCGCCACCAGCGTTCTGAATTCCAAATTGCCCCGTCGCCTGTCCGTTCGTGGAAGCAACGGAAAGGGCCAGCACCGATTTCGTGAGCGTCAGCAATGGCGCAGGCGAACTGACGGTGAGCGACACCACGACCTTCTGGACGCTGCCCGTGCAGGGACTGGTCGTCAGGCACGTTACCGAAAGCGTTGTCGAGTAAGGCGTTGTGGACGCGGTGAGCGCCAGCGCCTGGGCATTCAGCCCCACGCTTATGCCACCCGGCGTGTTGGCCGTGCCTCCAAGTCCTCCTGAGACCGTCAGCCACGGCGCGGCCGGACTAGCCGTAATCTGATAGCTGAGCACCGAACTGGAATTGCTTGATGCCACCGTAAACGTCTGCGGTTCAGGCACATCCGACGCCCCGGTTGCGAGCGAGAAGTTCAGCGCGCTGGTCGAAAGGACAAGGTCGGGCGGCAGGCTGGCCCGCACTAATATCTGACCCGGTGCAGTCGCCGTTGCCTTCGCGCTGTCGGTAACGACAACCGTGAACGAACTCGTCCCGGTAGTAGTGGGAGTGCCGGCGATCTGTCCGTTCGTCAGAGTGATTCCGGCGGGCAGCGCTCCCTGAATCGAAAAAGTGTACGGCGGCGCGCCACCCGTGGCGCTGAGAACCTGCGCAGGATAAACCGAAGTTGCCACCCCGGATGGCAGCGCCGGCGGCACCATGGTCAGCGGTGCGGGAGCCACGCTGAGTGAAAACGCCGCGAAAGACGTCCCTCCGGTCACATCGACAACTTTGGCCGTAAATGCGAACGTGGTGGCCACGGTGGGCACACCGGAAATCGTTCCGGAAGCGCTCAGCAGCAAACCGGGCGGCAGCGAGCCGGCAATCACGCTCCACGAATAAGGTGCTGCGCCACCGGTCGCCGTGAGCGTTGTCGAGTATGGCTTTGCCACCGTCCCGGCCACCAGGGTTGCGGCCGTCACGGAAACCGGCGTTAGCTGTGCGATGACCACCGTGTATGCCTGGGTGGCTTTCGCCTTTGTGGCGGCGGAACTGTCGGTCACCTGGATGCTGAAGCCGGACGATCCTGGGGTGGTAGGCGTCCCGCTGATCTTGCCTGTGGACGCCGAGAGCGTCAGCCCCGCGGGAAGCGAACCCGAAGCCACAGTCCATGTGTAAGGAGGCACACCGCCGGTCGCGGCCACCGTTTGCGAGTAGGGAGCGCTCTGCGTGCCGCCGGGCAGCGTTGACGTCGTGATTGCCAGTGGCGCCGGAGCGAGCACCTGCAGCGCGAGGGCCTGCTTAGCCGTATTCGGCGTGGCGGCGTTATCCGTTATCGTCACGGTGAAATTGGTAGTGCCTGCCAGCAGAGGTGCGCCCGAAATCGTGCCCGCCACCGGATCGAACGTCAGACCGCTCGGCAGCGAACCGGTCGAGACGGACCACTTATAAGGCGGTATTCCTCCAATAGCCTGAATGGTCTGCGAATAAGGGGCGCCCACGGTGCCGTTCGGCAGCGTTGCGGTTGTAATTCCCAGAGGGCCGCCCGGCGTGACCGTAATGCTGTACATTTTCGACACGGTTCCCTGAGCCGCATCCGTCAGAGTAATCGTAAAGGCGTAGGTCCCGGCCGCGGTCGGCGATCCCGAAACGAGCCCCGCGGTGGAATCCAGCATCAGGCCTGGCAAAACCTGACCCGGAACCGGGAACGCAATAATCGCCGGAGTGACAGTCCACTTATAGGGAAGGGTTCCGCCGCTGCCCGCCAACTGCAGCGAATATGCGATACCCACCACCCCGGGTGTAAACGTTGTCGTAGTAATCGCCAGCGATTGTGCCAGCGCGGCGGGGGCGCACATGGCAAGTAACAGCACTAATCGTTTCAATCCTCACACCTCTACAGTTAGCTATAGTACAAGCACCTAGTGGCGTTGGGAGCTAAATCGTTTCCGGGCGTCGGGGAAAGCTGCTACGATGAGCGACTTTCCCGGCGTGCGGCTTGCCGCGTTCCTGGCGAATTTCGACCCTGCAATCGCCGCCCGCGCCGAGGCGATTCTCACCCGGCTGCGCCGCCAATTAACTCGTGCCGTGGAACTGGTTTGCGACAACGCCCCGGTAATCGGTTTCGGGCCCAGTGACCAAGCTTCCGAAGTCACATTTTTGGTGGTTCTGCATCCCCCGGTGGGTCACGGTGTTCATTTTTGCGCGGTAAAGGGCTCGACGACTCGACGGCATCCCGAAACGTCCTGAAGATATGCGGCCGGGAAATGGCACTGATCGCCGACGATCTTTGCCGCAGGTGCAGGCCATATTCCGAGACATCCCCGATCAGCCCGATCTCGTGCTTGCACGCGAATCGAGGGCGTATACTATCGAGGACTGGGATTCCCTCGCGCTCGCAAGCCTGGTGGCGACCATCGAACGGTGCTATTCGCGCTGATTGCGTGACAAACGCCCCGCAACGTGGGCGACATGCTCAACCTCGTACACAACGAAACTGGGCCGCTGACCAACATCACCGCCCGCCCGGAACCGCCAAACCCAGATCCAGTTTCACCTGCGCGGTCTGCACGGCCGACACCGTCACCGACTGCCCTTTATCGCCCTGCCGCCGCATCCACTCGGGCTCGGCATATGCCACCTGCGTAATGTCGTCCCACGCATAGACTTTGTAATCCCCCGGCGCCAGATTTGCAACCCGGAAATGCCCATCGGCGCCAACCGGCATACTGCGCGGCGACCGGCCCTCCTGCATCACCATCACCGTTGCCCGCGCCGGAGGCTGTCCGTCCAAATCCTGAACCGTTCCCTCTACCGCGCCGCTGTCGTCGCTCAGCACGATTTCCAACTCCGCGGCCTGCGCGACGGGCAATTCCTCGCGCGTCATATCGCGGCCGCCCAACATCGCGCTCTTGATATAAAACGGCGGAGGCGGCACCCCTTCCAGCCGATAGCTCCCCGGAGTAGTATCCGCAATCGTGAACGTCGTCAGGTCCTTGCCCCACTTCAACTGCCCGCCCCCGATATTCTGATCCGACGAACGCAGATTGAGCGCCCATGTCTGATTCGGCAGCGTCTTCCCCGTAGCCGATTCGACGCGTACCGTTCCGTTGATCGACAGCCCCGGTTCAAGATGGACCGCGATTCCATCCACATCGGAACTGCCCACCTCAACCGGCACGCGCGCCGTCAACCGGCTCCCCGCTTCCCAGTAATCGGTGGCCAGCATGTAGGAACCCGGCGTCACACCACGCACGTCGAAGTGGCCATCGGGCGTGATGTTGGCGGGCCGTGCGTTCACCGCTCCGCGGTTCGCTCCCCGCTGCTGCAGCGTCACTGCCGCGCCCTG
>Ga0302140_10009503_pt1 | contig 12057 bp, 16 predicted proteins | sample I_Bog_E1_1_FD_202095 | JGI IMG/M metagenome (GOLD analysis project Ga0302140, IMG submission 202095) | Peat permafrost microbial communities from Stordalen Mire near Abisko, Sweden - I_Bog_E1_1 | ecosystem: Environmental > Terrestrial > Soil > Wetlands > Peat | place: Sweden: Abisko, Stordalen...
TTCATAGAAAATAAATAAATGGAGGACTCATTTTTAAAAGGGACTCTTGAAGACAGCTGTTTTTTATTCCAAGGATGAATCAAAGATCCCTCCATTGCAAAAGAAGCTCGAAAACTGTTTTCGATTTCTTTGGGGTCAGTTTCAGGTTCAAGATCATCATAATTGTAAAGCAAATAATCAAATGCCTGATGTTGATCTTGTTCAAAGAATTTTTGGAAGGTGAATTTTTTTTTTTTCTTGATTTGATCTTGAATCATTCGGGTCGATTCAATTTTTTTGGAATTTTTCGACCTGAGTTCTTTTGAAAATTCTGGTGGTTCGGGTGAAGACAACGTCTGCGCATGTGAAAGGGGTGAAAAGTTGAAAGATGAGGTTTTAGTTTCTAGTTGTCTGAGTTTGGCTGTCATTAAAAATTTTTTATTTTTATTGAATTATTATTTTTCTTTTTAAACTAATTTTATATGGTTTTTTTTGTGTATTGAGTTTTTTCAAACAATGTTTTTTTTTTGTGAAAAAAACTCATTTTTTCAGTTTATTATTTTTAAAACAAATAAAAAATACGGCAAATATAGAGCAATTCCGGCAAATATAAAAAAAAAGTTACGGCAAATATTTACGGCAAATAAAAATTGCCTACATATATACTTATAAATAAAAAAAAAATTAATATTATAAAAATATCTAAATCAAAAGACCTCTCTCCATGAAACTCCAGCTAAAATTCGCGAAAAGAAACGATTGTTTCATTTCTTTGCCACGAGGCTTTGCTTCCCTGATCGGACAAAATTACACTTCCAATGAAATCGCATCCATTATTAAAATAACAACTGCAGAAAATACCGTTCTATACCTGAGTTACAACGGGCTCATTTCCGAAAAAGACACTGAGCTTGAAATTTCTCATATTTTCGCCACATTAAACGGTTTTCAAGAAGGTGATTTCGTGGAATGTGCCTGCGAACCCCAAAGAAACAATTCCTCAAAGCTCGACCTCATTTGCAAATATGACGATTATGAGGTATTTTATAGTTTTTTTTTGGGATTTTATGGGTTTTTTTCTTCAGGTCATAACTCAAAAAAGAAACGAAATAGAAACAAGCTTGTTGAATTCAATCACGGTCATTTTCAATAAAATCAAATTCCCGATATATATCTCGCAATTTAATTATGTGATCCTCGAATTTGTGAGCAAACCTGATGATCTCGAGTTTTATTCAATTAATCCAAACGCAGAACTCAGCATTTTACCCAAAGACCTTCCAAATCCTACAAAAATCCTCAATAATAAGAGAAATGAATTCTCTTATGCAGGCAAAATCCATAAATTGCCAAAAAACTTCGATTTCAATGAGAATTTCCTCTTTATTCCTGAGAATGTCTTCGTTAAATTCAATTTAACTAGCAATAAACCTTATTTCCTCAATTATAAGCTCATCAAAAACAGGAATAATCTATGTTCTCTGAGCAATTATCTCAAAAAAATCGAGAATTTCAACAAAAAAGAGCCTAAAAAAACACCAAAAACCGTATTTGTTTACGTGAAACCCCTTCCCAATGATTTTTTCCAAATAAACGAGAGTTTTCGGCTATTAGAATTCCAAAACTATGTGTTTATTGGTTCTTCTTTCTTGAAAAGCATGAACCTTCAAGTGAGCCTCCCTATAAAACTCGAATTTTCAACTAAAATCACTGATTTCAGCCGGCACAAGTTTTGCAACATTTTGGATTTCATCAACCCAAAGTTAAAATTCAACATTTATTTGTTCCCAATTACTCCAGTTGGCACTTTTTTTGATGATTTGATAAAAGGGGAGTTCATTAATTTTATTACCAGCAACTTTCTCGCGAAAAAAGTGACTTCTTTTTATTCAGGCCAAATCTTCCAATTTAAGGATCTTTTCTTTGCTATAAGATTGTTGGAGAACCTGCCTGATAAGAAAAATCTATTGGAAATGCTTTCCTTTGAAGAAATTAAACCAGGGATGAAATTCTCTATAGAGGAACTAAAGTCTATTAGTAAATTGGCTCAGGAAAAAATCATAATTGCAAAACATCAGGATTATATTAACAATTTCCCAGAAAAAACCGTGAATTCATATAATGTCTTCGTCAAGAAGAAACTGAATTCATTAAATAAACCGCTGAAAATAGATTTTTTACAAATCCTCTTCCCGAATGAATTGGCAGAAATCGAAACATTCATCATGAATTTCCATAAGCCGCAACAAAAACATTTAATGGGCAATTTCAACTCATGTTTGATTTGGGGCAACTCAGGAAATGGAAAATCATCGCTTTTGAAAGCTTTGAACAAAAAACTTCTGAATGTGAATTTCGAAACTATCGATTTCAATGAAATCACCAACATCAAACATTCCAATGTCCCCCCTTTGGACGTTATCAAAGGGTTTGTTGAGGGAAAAATTCAATTGGCTTGTATTAAAGAGCCTACTGTTGTAATATTGGACAATTTGCATTTGGCTGCAAAGAATATAGAAAGAATAGATTTCCAACAAAGCCATGAAATATTGGTTTCTGAGGTTTTTGGGAAATTTGTCAAGGATTTGATGAAAAAATATAAAAACGTGGCATTTTTTGCAATTTGTGATAATAAGGAATTTTTAAACAATCAATTAACTGGTAAAAATTTATTTTTCATTTAGAATCAAAATAAATGTTATTTATTATAAGGCATCTTTATTAAAGAATGGAATGCTAAATTGCCGAATTTTGCACAAAGAAAGAAGATTTTTGAAGAAATGGCGAAATCTTTTAAAGATTTTCCATGCGATAATATTGAAGAAATGGCTACTTTATCAGATAATTTTAATTTGAGAAATCTCGATTTAATCTTCAAGCGAAGTTTTTCGATCCAATCTGAATCTCAAGAGGTAATTCTTAAGACTTTCCTTGAAAACATCAAGGCAGTTTCTAATAAAACCTATAAATCAAACAAGTAAATCAAAGTCTTTTTATTTTTTGTAATTTCTTATAGGAATTACCCTAAATTTGAACATATTGGAGGCTTGCATTCAGCCAAAGAGTTAATTAGAGATACTTTTGAAATTCCTCAAAAATTCGATTTCCTCTTCAAAAATGTACCAATAAAAATGTCAAGCGGTTTCTTATAAAATTTCATAAGTACAATTGATTGCAAATAATAATTTTAGGAATTTTATTATATGGTCCACCTGGTTGCGGTAAGACTTTCATTGCAGCGGCTGCCGCAAATGAGCTCGGGATGAATTTTTTCAGTGTGAAGGGTCCTGAATTGCTCAATAAATACATCGGAGCCAGCGAACAAGCTGTTCGCGAAATCTTTGAAAAAGCCAACAATGTGAAGCCTAGCATAGTGTTTTTCGATGAATTCGATGCCATCGTTCCTAGAAGAAATTCAGGGTCAACCAATGTGACAGATAGGGTGGTGAATCAATTTTTGTGTTATTTGGATGGTGTTGCTTCAATGCAAGGGGTTTACATATTAGCTGCGAGCAGTAGACCTGACTTAATTGATCCAGCATTATTGAGACCAGTATTTTTTGATATATTTGATTATGATTTTATAAATGATGTATCAAGGGAAGAATTGATAAACATATTTATTTGGGTTTTCCTGATGAAGATGATAGAAAAAGAATTTTGGACATATATTATACAAATTTTAAATTTGATGATATAGGCGAAAAGGAGATTGCAGAAAGAACGAATGGGTTCACTGCTTCAGATTTGGTGGCGTTGTTGAGAGAAATGCAAATAACTAAGGCGCACAATATTTTGGAGAAAGTGAGAGAGGACCCAGATCAACAAGAATTGAAAAATTTTAAATTAAAGTTTTGCAGAGAAGATTTTGAAGAAACTTTGAAAAAGTTCAGGCCGGCACTTTCGGAAAAGGATATTAAAAGATATGAAAAAATGTATGCCGATTTTGTTTCGGGCGGGGTGGACATTAAAAAACAAAAAACCACACTTTATTGAGAAATTTCATTTTGAATTTTATATATCTTGGGTGGTATAAATTTGACCTAATTTTGGACAAAATTGGTCAAAAGATAAATTTTTTTTATTAAAATAAAAATATTTTTATTTCATTTTTTAAATTCACAAATTTTAACACCAAATTTTTTATTAAAATAAATAAAAAGAATTGATTCTAAAATTCAAAAAAATATAAATAAAAAAAATGGTGGAAAAATCAAAGTCTGGAGGAGATAAAGAATTTATCACAAGTTTCGAAGTTGAGAAATCAAAAATATCCAATAAGGTTTTGAAAAAACGAAACTTGACTGAATTAACGGTGTCTGATCCTGATTCGATTGTTGGTCCCGACTTAAAGAAAAAACCAAAATTTGATTTTGATGAAATAATTCTTGACAATTTGCCTAAAGGTGAGCTCTATGAAAGAAGTTTGATGCATCGAGATATAATAAATCATAGTACAACCAAATTTTTGATAAATATTTTTTTTTATATTTTGAGAAAGTTTTTGCTTCCCCGATCACCGATTTTATCATCACCATCAGTTTGGATGGCCATATAAAATTTTGGAGAAAGGTTTTTCATTTAATTGAATTCGTTAAACATTTTCGAGCTCATGCAGGTCTTAAAAATTTTCAACCCTCATAAAAAATCATAAAATTTAATTTTTTTCTCTAGGATATGTGAGTGGAGCTGCTTTATCCTTCAATCATAATGAAATGATCACAGTTTGTCCAGGGGATCAAACTTTGAAAATTTTTGATGTGTTAAACTTCGATCTCAATAACATGATCAAGCTAAATTTCTTGCCTGGTGTTTGCGAATTTATAGGGAACATGAACTCAAACAAAAATTTGATTGCAGTGTGTGTTCATAATAATTATCTAAAATTTATCATATCATTTATTGACTTTTGTAGGTCCCAACAAGACAGCGAGGACATTCATATTATAGATGAAAATTCAGAAAATAAGGATAGAATTATAAACAAACTAAAAATTCATTTTGCTCCTGTGAAAATCATAAAAGTAAAGAGAGAAAATTCTTTTTAAATATTATTATAAAAATCAGAACAATTATCTGTTTGAAATTGTAATTTCTGTTGATAATAATGGTTATATCGAATATTGGGATCCTGCAACTTATGGTATATTAATTAATTTTTTATATTTTCTTAAATGCTTTTAGATTTCCCGAAAAATAATAATAAGATCAAAGCAAAATATAAAATAGACACTGATTTATATGCCTTGGTTCAAGTAAAAAAAAACTCAAAAATTTACAAAATCATTTTAATTTTTTAGGAAAAAGTGGTGCCAACTTCTTTAACAATTAACCACAAAGGAGATATGTTTGCTGTGATGGGGAAAGATAAAATAATAAGGATTTTTGATGTTGCAACTGGAAAAATTCGCAGAAAAATTGATGAATCGATTAAAGTTTTATATTTTAAATTAAAAATTCCATAAATTAAAACTTAATTAGGCGGCCTTGGAAACTCAAGATGATAAACATAAAGATTATCAATTATTGAAGCTTGATAGGATTGATTTTGAAAGGCGAATCTCAGTTGAGAAAGAAATGGAAAAATCCATGGAATATTTGAATCAAATAACAGTTGAATTCGACGAAAATGACAAAATAATAATTGTCCCTTCCTTTTTCGGGATAAAATTCTTCGAAATAAGCTCTGGCAAGCTAGTTCGATTGATTGGAAAACATGAATCCACTGAACGTTTTTTGAAAATTGCACTATATCAAGGCCGAGCGATGAAAAATGTTTCCAATACAGCAAGTGTTTCCGGAACCACAACAAACAAAAAAGAGGCTGATCCGACACTTTATTCCACATCTTTCAAAAAGAACAAATTCTATATTTTTAGTAAACGAGAACCTGAGGACTCAGAAGAAAAGGGACATGGAATAAATACCAGAGGTATGTTATGAATCATTTATTTAAAATATATTTATTATATTATAAATATTTAGATATTTACAATGAAAGACCATCAAAAGATGATCAACAAATCATTCCTATTCAGACAAATCATCAAATTGGGAGTCAAGTAAATTAGATTTAAATTATAATGGCCAAATTTTAAAAAATTAGGCCGTCATTCAAACCACTATGGGTGATATTCATGTCAAATTATTTGTGGAAGAATGTCCTAAAACTGTTGAAAATTTTGTTGTTCACTCTAAAAATGGTTATTATGATAACCTAATCTTCCATAGAGTCATACGAGGTTTCATGATTCAAACTGGTGATCCCAACGGTGATGGGACAGGAGGTATCGGTTTTTTGTATTTTCATCATTTTAAAATTTTTTTAAGGGGAATCTATTTGGGGAGGTGAGTTTGAAGATGAATTTGTGAAACATTTGAAACATGATAGGCCTTTTACTTTGAGTATGGCAAATGCAGGACCCGGCACTAATGGGTCCCAATTTTTTGTTACCACCATCCCTTGCCCCTGGTTAGATAACAAACATACAGTCTTTGGCAGAGTTTTCAAAGGAATGGATGTTGTGCAAGATTTAGAAAATGTTTTTATTTGATGTTGATGTTATTTTGTTTAAAAATTATGATTTTTTAGGTCAAGACAGACAAGACTGATAAACCTTTAAGAGATGTGAAGATAATTTCCATCAAAATATTGTGATTTTAAGAGAATCTATTGAAAAAATATTTAAACTATTTCAAATTTCGAAATTTTTAAATATTATTCATTCTTTTAAATTTTATAATTTCCCATGTATTCTTTCCCGTCATCAGAGTCGCTCTCATCTTCATTTTTAGGTTTAGCCTTCCCTTTGCCAATTTGCTTGATTCTCTTCACTTCTTCGTCTTCTTCATCCTCATTCTTCTCAATGACATAGATCTTTGCCATCAGCGTCTCGAACCCAAAAACGGTCATTTTCATCTCTATATCAACATTTGTGATATTATTTGTCATTTTTCCTTCCTTGTACACAATAAGGCATGGTAATTTGCTGTCGGGAAAATTTTCGATGCATCTCGTGGCCACAATTTTCACAAATTTGATCAAGGGATACTTAGCTGCCATTCTGGTCATTAATTCATTCATCAATTTGCATTTTTCCAGGTAATCTTGGTATAAATGCAAAACGACAAAGCTCTCCTTTGGTGCATTTGTCACATGCGTTATGTAATCATCTCGGCTGATTTCATAAACACTACCAAAATGTGGTTTTTCTGAAATTTTTTTAATTTCTTCCAAACGCTTCTTCTTGTATTCTTCAAGGAACTTATCATCCAAATCGTCTTCTAATTCGTCTAGTTCTTCAAGATTTTTTTTAGCCAAGGGATCATAGTTTTCTAATTTTTCCATAGCCTCCTCCGTGTATTCTTGTTGTGGTTTCTCGTATGGTCTTGGATTATAATTTCCTAATTTCACATGAATGTCTTCCCATTCAGAAGTGATACCGTTTGCCATTTTTTTAGTATGAAGAAAAGAAGATTTTTGAGTTTGAAAATTTTATTTAAAACAGATTTTTTTTTTTTATTTTAGTTTTATGGATGATTTAAATATTGTTTTAATCGGAATTCCTTCGAAAATTTAATATTAAATTCTTATTCCTGGATGCTCAAAAAATTAGGCAATTTGAAAATTTAGTTAATTAGAAAAAATTGAATAAATTAAAAAAAAAAAATCCTCGAAATTTTATCAAAATTTTTTTTTTTTCTGAATTCCGGTGATGATATCACATAATACTCTTAAAAACATTTATATTCTTCACATTTCTTCTCAGCCTAAACTGCATTTGCAGTGGCTTCTGGAATCTTTGCATTTTCAGCATTTTCAGATTTTTTTACCTAAAAACAAATAAATTTTTTCCGAAATAAAAAATTTGAACTTTTGTGCCCATAATCATAAAGCAAACTCCAATTATGATAATGACAATTCCCAGAGCTGTTTCCAAACTTCACTACTTTATATCAAATCGTATTATTAAAATAATTTTACCCCCAACTACTAATAATGATCGTTCCACAACTTAAGAAAAAGAATTCATATTGAAATTATGGATAAATTAATGAAGTACAAGATGATGAAAACTCCCAAACCACAATATCCTGTTAAAAATCCAAAATAATTTGCTATAAATGAAAGCTGACATTCATTTAGCATTAGCAATATGCCGAAAATTCTATCATTAATAAAATTTTATGTAACCAAGGTTATTACATCCAATAAATATGCCAAATTCCATCCATTAAGCCAATATTTGTCTGCTCTCTGTTAAAGTCCCAAATCGATAAGGAGATTAGACAAATTCCTATTAAAACAGCAAGAAGTTTAGCAAGGTATATGCAGAATTTTTCCATTTATTATTTTCGATTTTTGATTAAAATAAATTTTGTAAAATTAGGGAAAAAAAAAGAATTGAAAAAATGTTTTTTGGGAATGTGTTCGGATCAGTACTGCAAAATATTTAGAAACATCTTCGTTTTGGAGATAACTTTTAAAAAATATACGAATAATGTTTAAAAAATCGAAAAAAAACATTTTCTTAATTTTGTTTTTAATTTTTAGTTGATCTTAAAAAAAGCCGAATATTTTATCATGGATCAATCCTCAATACGTGTATTACAAAAGAAATTTAAATTCAAAAAAAGTAAAAATAAAAGTGAAAAAAATAAATAAATAATTTTTTTTTTTCAATTTGATTTGAAAAGATTGAACCTAAATATTTTTATATTTAAACAATCAAACAGAAATTTATCGGTGAAAATCTTGCTAAATTAAATATATATAAAAAATAGTAAATTTTTTTTAATGTTAGGTTCATACTGAATTTTTTTCTAAAATTATTAATCATATCCCAATTGAAAAGTCCAAGTGTTTTTTTAGACCCAATATTGTTTCCATTGATGCAATTTATCGAAAAAGACAGGGAAAAGTGCTTCCACACTGGTGTCCAAAATTTCTAAAAAGTGTCTTTCAGCATTTTCATCATTTTCTTCAAGATAAAACTTAGCAGTCATTTTAGCCAAGGCATCTTGGGAAATATCCTAACATGGAATAATCATTATAAATCTAAACTATTTTCAAATCAAAAACTTTAATTCCTGAATCCAACATCAAATGAAACAAATTTAAAATCAGTTTAGCATATTTCCTCAAATACAAATAGGCTTCGACACATTTCTTTTGGAAAATTTTATAACCTTCACTATTTTTTCCTCCCATTCCTTATAAAACCATTTAAACATTTTATATTTTAATATTTCAACCTTCAACCATTTCACTACATAACTTTAATGGAGGAGGATAAACTTTGGGATCTTTTCCCAAAATAAAACCAAAATCAATATGGAAAAATTTCCCTAACAAATAAATTTAATGAATAAAAAAAATAAAAATAAACCTCGGTTGGTGATCATCAGATTTTCCTTATGACGATCTCCTATTCCCAAAAAATATGTAATAACGCAATATCCAGCACAACTATCAACGAAATTGTTCAAGATTATTTCACTCAAGTTATTTTTCTTCAAGTTTTCATCTTTAATTCTTTGTTCATCTGCTATTTTTTTAAAGAAATTCGTCAAGGTGCCTTCCTTCAATAATATTTCTTGCAAAGTATTGCTATCAGGCACAAATTCCAAAAACCCATCGCTCTTACTACAAGCTAAAACCTTATAAGGCGTCAATTGACAATCAACATTCACTCCTTTTAATAAGGAGTCCATGAGTGTTATCATCTGAATGATTAATTGATCCTGTCTTAAATCATCGCCACTTTTAAAAATCACCTTATATCTAATATCTCCTTTTTCTTTTTCTTCCACATTATATGCATGGAAACATAATCTTAGGGGCGCCATTGCGCTTTTAAACACTGTGCATTCTTCTGGTTCCATTGAAGTTATATGATAATTGGTGTTCAGACAAAACGACTGCTCTTGGAAAATGTTTTTTTGAAACTCGCTGGTTCCTGCAATCTTCCTTAATTCTTCCTTTTTTCTTGAAAGATCCATTTTCCGAATTTTTTCATTAATTTCCTTAAATCTCTCTCTTATTTTGTTTTGCATTAAAAGCGCGTTGAAAATTTCTGGTTGTTCTTCCTCTAGAACACCAAGGAACTTGGAATGAATGATCTCATAGAACTCATTCACAACTGTTCGGGTTTCTTTTTTGTTTTTATCGGGACACTCTACGGAAATATACCAATAGAACAAAGTTGCAAGATTCAGATCTTTTTTTACACGATTGATCAGGAAATTCACCAAAGAAGTTTCACTCATTATCTTATCACAGCTCTCATATCTTAAGGCTTGTACCATTTGAAGTAAAATAAGAGCTAAAATATTTTTAATATTTTTTTATTTATTTTTTTATTTTTACAAAGTTTTTTGTTGTCCTCGTTTTTCAAGATTTCAACAGCATAGTTTCTAATTTTTTGGATTGCAGGAGTAGGTTTTTTACTAAAATTCATTAAATTATATCTTTTTAATTAGAATTTTTTACATTTGTTTTTTGACATAAAACTCATTAGCACAAAATGCCACTGAAAGCAAATGCAAGGCGTCATCACTATCAATTTTGGCCCATCCATCTAAAAGAACCAAAGCTTCTTCTTCTTCCTATGTTTATCTTTCATAAACAAAATAAAAAAAAGCTACTTTGGGCATGTTCCATTTTACTGAATGCAAGAATTTTGTTAAGGCATATTTTTTCTGTTGCAAAGTATATCGGAATCTCCAAATCAATGTTCTTTCTTCTTCCTTCATTTCTTCAATATTCGGTTTCTTTAAATATTTTTCCAATTTTTCCATTTCTTCTTTGTTTGGGATCAATTGTTGTGGATTTTCATCATCTCTCAAAATCAAAAGACATTGATCTTCAATAGGATCGTTTCTGTTCAACTCGTCATCATAATCACTTACAACCACGACCTCATTGAAGTTATCAAGATTTTGTGGGATTTTTGAATTCAAAGTTTTAAAGTTTATGTTATGATTAAGTTCGAAAGTCGGGCTTTCAATTTCTTCATAGAATACAGGATAAGAATATTTTGGAAAGGCCATTTCGATAAATGCTGCAGGGACCTTCTTATAAGTGTAATGAATTTTGCTGTTAAGATATGAAAAACTTTGGTTTTCATTAAAGTTATTCGTGATGGAGGTGGTTATTAACTTTTGGAATTCTTCCCTTTTCATTAAGGAATAATTTAAATCCTTGATGTTTTTATCAGAAACAAGTCCTTTGAAGAATTAGAAATTATATATCAAAATAACAAAAATTACCAGGGGTTGCAGAATTGCTTGAACAATCGGGAACAGTGTCTGGCCAAATCATCAAATTATAATTTCCCTCCCTAAGCCGAAGGTTTTCATCAAACAAACTTACCATTGTACTACCTAAAGGAAGATATTCATCATATTGTTTTGAAGCAGTCCATAATGTTAAGGCTGTTTAAAATTTTCCTCATTTAAATTTAAAAAATCAGATTTTAGGAAAATCACCTACAAACGCGTTGTATTGCAAATCCTTGTATCGGAAATCAAAAATAATGGTTTCTTCATTCATTAACTAAAAATTTTAGTTTCACATTATGGTAACAAATCACATTACTTTTTGTAATTTTGCGGTTTTCAAGGGAAGTATCGGGGTTTGATTATTAATAAGTTGAGCTTTTATATAGAGCTCAAAATTTTCTGGCTTTCCTTTCGAAAAGTTCGTTTCCACCCTTAAAATTTTTTTTTTTCATTTATTTGGAATTTAAAATGAATTTTCAACTTCAAGATTTTGTTATCATCAATTAGACGATCGATTTGGAATTTCACCTTCAAGTCATCCAGACTAGATTGAGTGAAATATTCTCCACAATTTTTTCTTTGATCCAACATCAATATTTCCTTTTACCTTTTAATTTTTTTTTTTTTGAAAAAAATACAATGAAAATTTTTTTATTAAAAATTTCCATTTGCAAAATCTGATAATTTGTTTTTGTTTTTTTGTTTAAAAAGAGAAAACACCTCTGATAATTCAGGATTTTTTTTTAATAAAAAATCCGAATTATAGGAATTAAAAAAAAAAAAAAAAAATGAAGG
>Ga0302140_10009505_pt1 | contig 12056 bp, 13 predicted proteins | sample I_Bog_E1_1_FD_202095 | JGI IMG/M metagenome (GOLD analysis project Ga0302140, IMG submission 202095) | Peat permafrost microbial communities from Stordalen Mire near Abisko, Sweden - I_Bog_E1_1 | ecosystem: Environmental > Terrestrial > Soil > Wetlands > Peat | place: Sweden: Abisko, Stordalen...
CAAAACGACGGTAGCTGACAAGGATGTTGATCGTTCCAAGCTGCCGGAGATTGGAAAAGCCCAGCCCGTACGCCTGCCTGCCTTCCAGCGCATGACACTTTCGAACGGTCTACAAGTCGTACTTGCAGAACGGCATGAGTTGCCGTCAGTACGTATGTCGATGATCGTGAATGCGGGCTTTGCGTCTGATTACTTGGCCCAGCCCGGAACCGCGAGCATGACTTCTTCGCTCCTGCTGGATGGAACCGACAAGTACACCGCGCTGCAGCTCAACGACGAAGTTCAGCGTTTGGGCCTCCAAGTCGGTTCTCACGCGTTCCTGGATACAACGACCGTGTCGGTAGTTGGCCTGACGAGCAAACTGAAGCCTGCGTTGGACATTCTTGCCGACATTGTTGAGCACCCCAGCTTTTCTGCTGAGGAGATCGGCCGCCAGAAGAAGATACAGGTTTCTGGTATTGAGCAGGAGAAGACGCAGGGTGTGGGCATCGCGCTACGTGTAATGCCCCCATTACTCTTTGGCGATAAGCACCCCTATGGAGTACCCGTTTGGGGCACGGGAACGGTCCTTTCTGTAGAAAGCCTGACTCGCGAAAATCTGATGCACTTCCACGAGCAGTGGTACCGGCCTAACAATGCGACGCTGGTGATCGTTGGCGATACGACACTCGCACAGTTGAAGCCATTGCTGGAAGCCGCCTTGGACGGATGGAAGAAAGCTCCGCTCCCTGTGCGCGCAATTCCTGTTGTGAAGGCCCCGGTTAGCCCGGGTTTCTATCTTATCGATCGGCCCGGTGCTCAGCAGTCCGTGCTCATGGCAGGAACGATCGCACCATCTCAAACCTCGCCCAACGATGTGGCCTTGGAGATGTGGAACAACATTCTCAGCGGCACATTTACCGGGCGACTGAATATGAACCTGCGAGAGAAGAAACACTGGTCCTACGGAACGAGTTCCCTTTTGGTGCCGACGGCCGGGCAACGCCCCTATCTTGTCATCGCTCAAGTGCAAACGGATAAGACGAAGGATTCGCTTGTCGAGATGGAAAAGGAGATTCAGGGCATGGCTGGAAGCCAGCCGGTAACTGCAAGTGAATTGCGGGGCGCTGTTGACCAGGCGACCAAGAGCCTCCCAGGCTCGCGCGAAACTTCAAGTGCTGTCAGTTCATCGATCGAAAGTATTGTTGCGTATCATCTTCCCGAAAATTTCTACGCTACGTACGCGGATCGGGCAGACGCACTCACGCCAGCGGAACTGAGCTCCGCAGCCGACACGTTCTTCCACCCGAAGCAGTTGGTATGGATCATTGTTGGCGATCGCGCAAAGATCGAATCTGCGCTGAAAGAGCTTGATCTCGGTCCAGTGCATTTGCTCGACGCCGATGGCAATGTTCCGCAGTGAGTCAAAACATAATCGCAGGTAGGAGCGCCGTCTGAGGAACTTGGGATCGCAAAGGAGTATCTCGCTCGATCCCACATTTCTTGCTTTCCAACAGTTGCGGGCGACGCAGCGGCATCCAGTGTCGAGCCCGACGTGTACAAAACGATACTTGGCGGTATTTCCACGATCGGCGTTGGCGATGTCCAGCATGTTGCGAACTACCTTCATCTTGAATCGTCCGTAGTCGTCGCCGTCGGCGACGTAGGAAAGGTCGTGCATGAGCTGCGAGAGTTGGACCTGAGATCTGTGAGTGTTGCCTATCCACAGCAAGGCCAGCACACGCGTGAGGGGTGCGTTATTGCTCGGACTGGAGGTTGTGCTATGAGACGTCGCTCTAACCACAACACGGGTAGAGAGTATTCAGGGTGTCCAAATCATTGACGAGCGTATCGCATTCAGAGGCTAACATTTACTTGGTTCAGGAATGACAAGGCCGGTCAGTTGGACGAGGGGAGCTCTCACCACCCTCGTGCCACTTCGAACGGCAGCATTACGGATGTCAAGCCATGGCTGCGACGTTTAGGACAGCCTGATCTATGTGGACCGCAACGCGAACTCGGTGCCGAGCCGGTTGATCGGCGAGCAAGTAGAGGCGCGACTATTCATGGATCATGTGGGGGGCTGGTACGGACAGAAGAAGGTCGCCGAGATGCCACACTTGCGTGGGCTGCAGAAGCATCGCGTGGATTACCGGCACATCATCGACTGGTTGGTGCGCAAGCCGGGCGCCTTCGAGCATTACCGGTACCGCGATGAGTTGTTCCCGACCAGCCGCTTTCGCATGACCTTCGACCTGCTTGAGGAGCAGCTTGGCCTGCTCGAAGCATTCGCGCATTGCTGGCAGATGCAGTGCCTTCAGGTTCTCCATCAACGCAGTTCTGATCTGAGGGGCCGCGCTCATTGCAGCACCTCATGTGCAATAAACAGCTGATCGAAGACTCTGAGATCTACCGCCGCCACCTCGACATCGCGGAGGGTCGTGCTTTGCTCAGCTCCCAGCATGGCTTCGATCCCCGCAGCGCTGATCGGCTCATCGTCTGCTTCCGACAGAACAAGCAGCGCAGCATCGACCCTGACCTCGCTGTTCTTTGCGGCCAACTCTCGGATCTTCAGATGTTTGGAAGAAGCGCTCCGTTAGTTCGGTCGTGTATTGCAGCCATTCCATGATGCCGCCGTCCGGGTTGCGCGCATACAGCACCGTACCCGTGGGCGCTTCGATAGGTCCAAGCGCAATTTCGTAGCCTTGCTCGATCAGCCTCGAGTGAAGCTCTTTCAGGTTATCGACGACCACGGGTCCAACGACCTCTCGCAGGGCTGCGAGTTGTTCCCTGGGAGCAGCAATGATGCAGAAGTCGGCGATGGCGATGATCTCTGTCGTACCGACTGTAAAACGTACATCCGGTTCTTTGCCTGTAAGCGATCGAAGTGGTTCAAGGGTCCGCTCCGCATTTTCGGTGACGACCCGAGCGTAGGTTTTCAAGATCATAAGTGCTCCTTGGTGCAACTCCTGTTCAAGCCGCGCTTGCGGCGTTCAACTGTTCCCAGACATCGGGCCGCCACTGGACCCACTCCAGGACAACGCCATCGGAGGTGCGGGAAAACATGTTGGGTCCAGTGGGCGCGTCCTGGATTGGTTGAATAATATCTGCGCCGGTGGCAATGAGCATATCCCTGGTTGCTTCGATATCGTCAACGATGGCCGGGTCGACTGCTCCGATGAACGGCTTGATGGACTCCGCGGGGCCGCTTACGATGCAAAAGTCTCCGATGGTGAGAACTTCCATATCCAGGAAACGCACACGAAGTTCGGGTTGCCTGCCTACAAGCTTTCTGAGAGGTGCAAGTGTCGCCTCAAGATTCGAGGTAAAGATCCGGGAATAGGTCTTGAGAATCATAGTGAGAAGCACCAGTGCTGTTTAAAAGTACGACTGTTCATTACATGTTGAACTATACACTACATTCAGATTTTCGTTCAACATCTATTGAACCGTTGTATTCTTTATCTGTGTCTTCTATGAAGAAGTCAAAACAACATACCTTTGACCTTTCGCTGGTTCTCGATGCGTTGCGAGACGCGACGCGGCGTCAAGTCCTTCTTCAACTCGCGGAGAAGGACTTTTGCTGTGGCTCCTTTGAAGAGCTTGGATCCAAGACGAGATTGACATATCACTTCGCCCGTCTACGCGAGGCGGGGATCATCAGTTCTACCAAGAACGGCCGCTTTCGGGTTCTCTCGCTCCGCCGGCATGAACTGGACGCCGCCTTTCCAGGTCTTCTTGATGCCGTCCTTACGGGCGCGAAGCGCGAATCTGTTTAAGGTTCGATATGCGAATGCCCGGCGGGCGGACCAAATCAACGAGCTCCTAACTAGGTGTTCGCTATGCCTTGAGTGGACCGCGCCGTCAGTCATTGAAGCGTAGAATCTGTCCGATGGCGAAAGGGTTGCCTTGGTTCGTTGCGACTGAGGACAACCGCCGCAAGTAGAAGCGCACCTTGTTGAAGGCTCTCGAGTTGCTATCGGCCAATCCACACTCCTCGAAGAGCCAATTAGCTGGAGCCGATACTCCCTGATAGTGGCGCCGCGCGATGAAGTGTGTCGAATTCCAAACGCGAACTTTCGATGGAGGATTGGTTCGCAGACGCCCATCCCGCGAGTTGTGCAAGCGGTTTTGTCAGAGACCGGCCCAATAGCGTGAGTTCATATTCAACGCGAGGTGGGATCTCGGCGAAGGCCGTGCGTTTCACCAAGCCGTCACGCTCAAGGCCGCGCAACGTATGCGTTAGCATTCTGTGAGAAATTCCTGGGACCGCTCGCTGCAGTGCATTGAACCGTGACGAACCTAGAGAAAGTACGCCAACCACCAGGATCGTCCACTTGTCGCCGACCTGGGAGAGCACGCTGGCCAGCGCTTTGCATCCCTCATGGTTTTCGGGGGCATGTCCTGTCGCGGTCGCAGCTTTTGCTAAACGGTTTGACGGTTTGTACAAGCGCTCTCCTGTTCAGGTGTGAGCTATCGGGGCACGCACAAAAAAGTGCGTTCTTGTTAGGTGGCACGCACTATTATATCGTTGCTCTCAGATGGTCCATTTGTCCGTCGTGCAAGAGCTGAGCGAATGACTCGCGAGCCAAACTCTGGGATGCGTTCGCCAGATAGCGGAAAACGTCCAAACTGACCTCGTCCCAACGCTGGTCACCTATACGCGCACGACAATCCGGAGTGGGTTGCGGAGAGATTACATGCTCTCCTATCCTCGAACTCCAAGGAGCGACTTTAGTCAAACAACAATACCCGGCGAAGTTACTGCCAGGGATCGAGGAAACAACGCATGAAAGTAGCTGTGTTCGGGGCAACAGGAAGAGTGGGCACCATAGTCGTACAAGCTTTGCTGGACAGCGGCTATGAGGCAGTTAGTGTGTCCCGCTCAACTCCCAGCAAACAATACCAAGGGAAATACGTAAGCCTCGTCGGTGACATGACCGATCCAGCTTTTGTCCGGTCCGTGATGTCTGATTGCGGTGGATTGATCTTTTGCGTCGGGCAGAGGCTGAAATCAGAGAAGAATCTATTTTCGAAAAACCTCTCACCCGCTGATATTCGCACGCAGATTTTGAAGGCTATCATGCAAGTGATCGGCTCCGATCACTCTAAGAGAGTCGTGTACTTGAGCGCGTTTGGAGTCGGTAAGGAACTCAAGCAGCATGCGTTGCTGTTTCGCATGGTGCTTCGTCTCAGCAGCCTCGGCAAATCTTTTGAGGATCACAATCAAGCCGAAGCGATTGTGCGAGCATCACAGACCAACTGGACCATTGTGCGTCCTCCAGGGATGACCGATAAGGATGAAGTGGTTCCCCTTGTCGACGCACGAGGCAAATGGTCTTCCTTTGTGACCGTTACCAAGAAGTCACTCGCGCAGTATCTGGTACGAACGTTGGCAAACAACAATATGGACCTGCAGACTCTCACGGTGATAGAACAAACCAGGTCGTGAATCAAACTGTACTCATCAACTGAGCCTTTTTCATTCACAAGTTTGTACGCGCACGCCGACTTTTGTTCACGAGGCCCGAGCGGCCACACTACAGATGGAGGAAAACGAATGCCTGAAACCTTCTATACAACGTCTCGCCGTCTGGACGGCAAAGTCTGCGTCATCGCGGGCGTTGCCAGTGCGATCGGTCGTGCGGTTGCAGATCGACTGACGAGCGAGGGCGCTGTGGTCGTAGGCATCGACCGGGAAGATCATGCCGCCACGCCGCTGGCGATGACGGCGGATCTCACGAACGAGAATGAGGTGCAAAACATCTTCGCCCGTATTCACGAAAAAACTGGCCGCATCGACTTCCTCTACAACAACGCCGGTGCCGTGTCCTCCGATGACAAGTCCGTCGTCAATACCACCAGCGAGACGCTGGATCGAATCTTTGCGGCGAACTTCCGAACAGCTTGGCTCTGCTGCAAATACTGCGTGCCCTTCATGTTGAAGAACAATCCACCGAGCGGCTCGATTGTGAACAGCAGCTCATTTCTCGCCAACATGGGATCAGCGACAGGACAGATGGCCTACAACGCCGCCAAAGCGGCGGTTTCTCAATTCAGCCGCGATCTCGGAACAAATCTTGCACGTCAAGGCATCCGCGTGAACGCACTCGCCCTCGGCCCCATTGAAACGCCGCAACTGACCGAGGTCTTCTCTCGAATCGGGGAACAGGAGCGTAAACGCAGGTTTACCCATATGCCCTTAGGACGCTTCGGCAAGCTGGAGGAACTTGCAGGCACGGTGGCATTTCTGGCGAGTGAAGACTCTGGATTCATTACTGCTTCGGTGTTCCCGATCGATGGAGGCATCCAGCACGCATTCACGGTCCCCGAATAGCTGTTCGCTGAGTCCCGCATACGCGCCCCATGAAAATGATTCACGACGAACACATCATTACCAACGCGCGATCGGCTTTCCCCTCTTTCTTCGCCACGACCGCCGAGACAAGCTGACCTTACAGGGCACGCAGCTGGCGATCTCTTAGACGTTTACGCGAATCGTCCTGCCTCAGCGAACGTGAGGCGAGGACCGCGCGGGTGAACTGCTTTCGTATCGGCATAGCCAAGACTGCAGAGAAAGTTCGATTGAATCTGCGTTCCGGCGAAGAACTCACGATCAACGCCAGAGTTGTCGAAGCCCGACATCGGCCAGCAGTCCAGGCCTAAGGCGCGGGCCGCGAGGATCAGGTATGCGCCTTGCAGACTTCCGTTCCGCATGGCCATATTCTCGGTCATGCCCTCGTTTGCTTTGAGTATGCCCAGGACCACGGGAACACGTTCAGGGGCAACCAGCTTCGGCAAAGCATCAGAAAATCTGAGATCGTTACCAATGATGACGGTCAGGGGCGCGGCAAGGATCTTGGGTCTGTTCGGAGGCATGGCGACTGAAGCGAGTAGGGACTTTGCCTCGGGGCTGCGAACCCACACGAATCGCGCAGGACAGGTATTGGAAGCCGTAGGTCCCCATTTCATTAAGTCATAGAGTCGATAGATCAGTTCGTCCTCTAAGGGAGTGCCCGTCCATCCGTTTGGCGTTCGCGCCGTTCGGAATAGTTGGTCCAGAGCTTCGGGCGCTAGGGCGATTTTCATTAAGGTCCTTTCTACGGCTACACACATATTGTGCGTAACGTAAGTATGGAGTGTATTAGGATAATCAACAAGAGGGCACATGGATGGCGGTAGCAAACAAAACTGTTCCTAAGTCCGAATCGTGCAATCACGATCGACGAGCGATGGCCGAGGTACTCGACCGCGTGGGCGACAAATGGACGATCATGATCGTGTCGGCACTGCATGAAGGGCCGCTGCGCTATGGGGAACTCCACCGTCACATCGGAAACATTTCACAGCGCATGCTGACGTTGACCCTGAAGGGGCTCACGGAGGACGGCCTTGTAAGCCGCACTGTCTATCCGACCATTCCGCCGCGCGTCGACTACGAATTGACCGAACTCGGAATCGGTCTTCGAGCATCCCTTATCCCGCTGAGAGATTGGGCCTCACAGAACATTGACGTTATATCAGCTTGCAGGTCGAGGAATCGGGATCAAACCGCGTAGTTCCCATAGATGTGCTTGTCGATGGATAGAAGAAAACGGCTTCAGCGTTGGTTGCTCGAAGCCGCTGTTCCTCCGATCTGAACCTTAGCTGAGACTGGGACTACCAGGGATAAGTGCCGTCCTTGTGAATGAAGCTCCCGGTCGGACCATCGTCAGGCAGTTGAGCGAGGCGCACGATCGCGATCGCACCTTCCTCGACCGTATCCGTCCCGGTATGGTTGTTCATATCGGTATCGACAAAGCCTGGGGAGACAGAATTCACCTTAATCTTGGTATCGCGCAGGTCGTATGCAAGGTCTACGGTGAACATATTCAGAGCAACCTTGGAGGCGTTGTAGCCGAGGATCTTTACGTGGTAAAAGGGCGTGTTGGGATCGTTGTTGATGGCGATTGAACCGAGCCCGCTGGACACGTTCACGATGCGTGCACGCTCAGCCGCGCGTAGCAATGGAAGCAGCGGCTGTGTCAACGCAACCGTGCCGAAGAAATTGGTTTCAAAGGTGCGCCTCAGCGTCTCAATTCCTACGCTACTTGCGGGCCCATCCTCGCGGTCGGCGACTCCGGCGTTGTTCACCAGCACGTCCAGATGCCCGAACTCCTCGCCAATCTGCTTGGCCAGGGCCGTGCCGCTCTCGACCGCCTGATTCAAGTCCGTCTTAACGAAGCGAACGTCAAGACCCTCGCCACGTAGTTTCTTGGCAGCCTCTTCACCTCGTGCTGTGTCGCGCGCGCCCAGCAGGACCGTAAAGCCGGCGCGGCCCAACTGGCGAGACACCTCGAACCCGATGCCCTTGTTTGCTCCCGTTACCAAAACGACCTTTTCCATAACTTCTCCTCGCGACGGTGTTGATTTACGGACGATCCCACCTTAGGTGTACACCGTCCATCACCATTATGTACAACGTACACAATACTTCGAACCTCGTCAAGATGTACAGTGTTCCTTATGGCACATCCATCCAAGACCGATCGAGACAGTATCTTGCATGCTGCCAGGAAGCAGGTCGAAAGCGAGGGCGTGGATAGCCTTGCCATCCGATCTGTTGCTTCTATTCTTGGCCTGGCGCCGAACGCGCTCTACCGCTATTTCGAAAGCCTCGCCGCGTTGAAAGCGGCCGTGGCCGAAGAAGCACGTCTGCAGATGCTCGAGGTGATGCAAAAGGCTGTTGGACGCAAGGGCCCTGCGGAGTCGATCCGGGCAATCTCGGAAGCATACCTCCGCTTTGCCCACGAACAGCCACGAGTATTTGCGCTCTATTTGAAGACGTCCCGTCCTGATTCAAACATCCCGCAGTGCACCCCGTTATGCGCCCGAAATACCGAATTCTTTCTTGAGCAGGTGACCCGTATCTACGGGGACAAACGTGCCTGGGATGCTTCGCTCGCACTGTGGGCAATCCTTCACGGCCTGGCAGTGCTGCGCGAGGCCGGGGTCCTTAGCGAGTCGCAGTCGTCCGCTAGCCTCAAATTCAGCCTCAAGATGTGGATCGAGGGCGCGTTGGGTTCGCCCGCCGATAAGTAACGACAACCGCAGCGCACTCCAGCTTCTAGATTGACGCAAATCGCCAATACACGATTCGAGTCCAGAGAAGCCGGCGAGGTCGGCGGACCACCGCTCTGTCTTCTTGAAACTCAGGGAAATACACCGGATGGTCTCGGCCTACAGATACGCGAACGCAACCAGCAGATCGGCAAAATCGTGATCCCGCTGCGGAGCTGAATCTACAGGAACCTTAAGCAGAACTCCTGTGAAGAGGGCGAGACCTCATCGGCTTCTTCTCGTCGGACAGCCGATCTCTTCTCGTCCTCTGACGTCGTCTCATTGGTGCCCAAGTCTCACCTCGATCTTCGGATGGCGGCGTACCAGAGCTCTCAAACGATTCAAACTCTGCAGATTCAGCTCTCGATTGAGTGTCGTGTAACTGCCGGCTTCAACGCCATGCTCCCAGCCGAAGTGTGTACGGCATGCATCGCCCGTTAGCAGGACTGCGCCCGTTGTTGACCTAACGAGGTAGGCTATGCTCCCTAGAGTGTGTCCGGGAGTCAAGATTGCGAAAACCGAGCTATCTCCGAAGATATCAATGATCCCGCCGAATTCGCCGCTTGGATCAGCTTGAAACTGCCAGCCGAGGACTGGGCCTCGTCCAGCCAAAATCCGATCGACACTTCGTTGGGTCAGTAGATTGAAGAGCCTACGATCCGTGATGTCCGCGAGACATACATAGACCTGTACATCTCTGGCGATGTCCGGCAATCCCATAATGTGATCCATGTGCAGATGGGTGAGGAAGACGCCAGAAATCTTCTGGGGCAAGTTCAAGAGCACATCGGACGTGCTGCGTTGAATGCTTATCCTTTCAAGCCGCAGGAATCGTCGAAGAAGTCTGCTGAGGCCGGATCCGGTGGGGTCTTCTATCAGCCTTGCCGAGACGCCAGTATCGATAAGGAACGAGCCCCGAGTGGGATGCTGCAACGTATGAACGTAGAGGTGGATAGGCTCCTCGTGATTGATCAAACCTGCGGCCCTCGACTCCGGATGCTTCAACTCGAGGATCGAATTGAGGGGCACCTCCCAGTTTGCCGAGACGAGCGTGCTGAGGTGGATCGGGCCTGGTTCATCGATCACCGTCTCCATTGCCGCGCAGGATGTTGTCCGCCCAAGTTCCGAACACATGATTGGATGGCTGGTGACCCTACCCAATTTGAAGGCAAGTGTCTCGCCTCGCATACTATCCTGCCGCTCATTTGGCTTGTCGCGAGTGATTATGTTCATATGCCGCTCCCAGATCTACCTAACCAAGAATTCTCCGCCAGCCTCTTCGGCAAAGTCAGGCCCCAAGAGGGCGCCCGGCGTGAAGCATCCTGGCGGGGCCTTTCCCGCCGCAAGTTGCCGCGCAACCGCCGCTGCAGCTTTAGCGAGGAAGTCGTATCCCTCGCCGGCTCGCAGCCAGACCGTGCGCGTGGTGCCATCGGCCCATTCGACACGGGCACACGCCCAGGATTCCTTGCGTGAAGAGGGCGGCGGAACCAAAGACGCAAGTTTCTTAATAGCTAAGTGGCGAATTGCCGGTATCGCAACAAGCGCAGCGATCAACGGAATCACAAAACGAATGGGGCCACCCGGCGCTGCTTCCATACAGGCCACTACGTTGGGCGCTTTGCTTGCACGTCGCGCCACTTCCAACTCACCGCTTGCAACGGATGCACTTTTGGCCGCCGTGCCATCGGAAAGCGTGATTGTTTCCTGGCCGCTGCCGGCAAGACACGACCGCAAACTACCGCCGATATAACGACGGCCGCCATAGCGGATTCCCTCAACGATGGTCTCGGCGAGAGTCGTTCCGAGGGGAACGCCTCCTGCCGTCGCAGCCAGGCTGTCGACTCTGACGCGGACCGGCACAGGCTGTCCGTCACAGAGTTTCCGCAGGGCACTCTCGGTCCCGAGAACGCCCCAACCGGCGCCTGGAACAACTGTCCGAGAGGTTCTGACTAACTCCTCATGCATCCCAAACAGCGCCAGAAACTGAGGAAGTTCATTCCCGATATCTAGATAATGCGTTCCCGGGGGACATGCGTTCACGAAAAGAATGGCTGTCTTTGTGAATGGGCCGATGGTGTTGATGACAACGCTCGGCTTCGCACGTGTAATCTGCGCCGCCATATCTGCAAGAGAGCTGGAGGCGACGATACCTGAATCGAGCTTCAGGCTTGCCGCCACCTTGCGAAGCGTTCCGGCGTCCCGCCCCACAAGTGTCACCGGTAGTCCGGATGCCACCAACTCCCGTGCGATCGCACGTCCGGCACGCCCAGCCCCACCGAGAATCCAGATGTTCCCCACGCCTATCTCCGATACCGCTCCATCAAGAGTAGGCGATAGGTTCTGAATGATCTATCATCAAAAGTACATAAGACATTCGTAATCGTTCAAAAATATGGACTCTCTCTCGAACGTTCTCTCTCTTTTCAAAATCCGCAGCTACATGGTTCGCGCTGTTGATGCCGGTGGAGACTGGTCGGTGCGATTCGGTTCGCACCGCGGGATCAAGCTGTTTGCTGTGATCTCCGGAGAAGGCTGGCTCGCCGTGGATGGAGTCGAGAGTGCGGTTCGGGCGGGGGCAGGTGATTGTCTCTTGCTGCCAAGAGGCTGCGCCTTTCAAGTCGCTAGCGATCTCGCTCTGCCACCGGTCGACGGAGAGGCATTGCTCTCTGGGCTCACCGATGGGGAGATCGCTCGATGGAATGGCGGTGGCCGTTGTCTCGCTATCGTCGGGCACTTCGATTTAGAGGAAGACAATGCGGCAATGCTGCTGACGATGCTGCCGCCCATTGTTCACATTCGTGAGGAGCAAGACAAACACTTCCTGCGCTGGTGTCTGGAGCGAACCATGAAGGAGTTGCAGGAGGCGCTGCCAGGCCACACTCTGATTGCTCAGCAGCTGTCCTTAACCATGCTCGTCCAGGTATTACGCACCTTCATAGCAGAAGAAGTGCCCGGCAGGCCGGGATGGCTGTTCGCCC
>Ga0302140_10009506_pt1 | contig 12055 bp, 17 predicted proteins | sample I_Bog_E1_1_FD_202095 | JGI IMG/M metagenome (GOLD analysis project Ga0302140, IMG submission 202095) | Peat permafrost microbial communities from Stordalen Mire near Abisko, Sweden - I_Bog_E1_1 | ecosystem: Environmental > Terrestrial > Soil > Wetlands > Peat | place: Sweden: Abisko, Stordalen...
CCTTTTATTTCCAGCAATTTTATTACTATGTTTTAATTATACTTGTAAATATTTAAAGCACCAGTTAAAACTGGTGCTAATGTTTCACTTATTTTGGGACATTTTCAAAAATGGTTGACACACTTTTTAAGAATTTTTCTAAAAAGTGTCCACTTTCTTTCAAAGAATTAAATTTATGCTTGATTTATAAATTTAATACAATAAATTATCTATCTGACTTGTTATTTTTTGAATATTCCTTATCACTATATATTGTTTGTAAACTAATTATTGTTATGTTAATATACTTTAAGGCACATTCAAAACATACGGCACGTTTTTAGGTCCATTATTTTCTTTTATCCGATAGCTAGCATCCGTAACATTCCCACTTCTTTAAGTGGGAGATAACGCCTGCACGCTCCTGGACGATGTGCCCCTTGAGGGCATAAGTTCAACTAAGATTCAGATGGGGATCAACCCCCACCTGAATCAAGTTTCACTTGATGTGCTTAAGAATAAACTTTGAAGAATTTAAAGATTGGAGTTAATAATATATGAAACTTTGCAAGGAATTTTTACCTATTAGTAAAGAAGATTTAGAAAAAAGAAAAATTGAACAACTAGATTTTATTATTGTTTCTGGTGATGCTTATGTAGACCATCCTTCTTTCGGAACTGCTATTATAGGTAGAACCCTTGAAGCACAAGGTTTTACGGTTGGAATCATAGCTCAACCAAAATGGAGTGATTGTGAAGACTTTAAAAAACTTGGTAAACCTAAGTATGGATTTTTGGTTAATTCAGGAAATATAGACTCTATGGTAAATCATTATACGACTGCCAAAAGGACAAGACGCGAAGATTTATATTCTCCAGGTGGTGAAGCTGGCCATAGACCAGATAGAGCTGTTATAGTTTACTGTAATAGAATACGAGAAGCCTATAAAGATGCGACTATTGCAATTGGTGGAATAGAAGCAAGTCTTAGACGATTTGCACATTATGATTATTGGGATAATAAAGTTAGAAGAAGTATTCTCGTAGATTCAAAAGCTGATCTGCTAATGTACGGCATGGGAGAAAAGACCGTAGTGCAAATTGCTGATTTATTAAGATATGGCGCAAGTATTAAAAATATTACAACTGTACGTGGAACTTGCTATTTAACTAAAGATATATCGAATATTAAAAATGTAGTTACAGTACCTTCCTTTGAAGAAGTATCTACTGATAAAAAGGCTTATGGTGAAGCTTATAAATTAGAATATTATGAACAAGATTCTATAAATGGTAGGACTCTAATTCAAAAATATGGTGATAGATATTTGGTTCAAAATCCTCCTCAAGAAGACTTAACACAAGAAGAAATGGATATAACTTATGATTTGCCTTATACAAGGACATATCATCCAACATATGACGCAAAAGGTGGAATACCTGCAATACAAGAAGTTGAATTTTCAATAACTAGTCATAGAGGATGTTTTGGTTCATGTTCATTCTGTGCTTTAACTTTCCATCAAGGAAGAGTTATTCAAAATAGAGGTCAAGAATCAATTATTGAAGAAGCAAAATTATTAACAACGCTACCTAACTTCAAAGGATATATCCATGATGTTGGAGGTCCTACTGCAAACTTTAGACATAGAGCTTGTAATAAGCAAATAGAACATGGTACTTGTAAAAATAAACAATGTATGTTTCCAGCTCCTTGTAAAAATTTAATAATTGATCATACTGAATATCTTTCACTTTTAAAGAAAGTTAGAAATCTTCCTGGAATAAAAAAAGTGTTTGTTCGTTCAGGAATTAGATATGATTATCTTATACATGATAAAAATGATTCCTTTTTTAAAGAATTATGTGAACATCATATAAGTGGTCAATTAAAGGTTGCTCCAGAACATGTTGTTCCAAGAGTACTAAATCAAATGGGTAAGCCAACAAAGGAAATTTATGATAGATTTGTTAATAAGTATTTTCAAATAAATAATAAAATAGACAAAAAACAATTCTTGGTTCCTTATTTAATGTCTTCTCATCCTGGTTCAGACTTAAATGCAGCAATAGAGCTAGCTGAATATATAAAACAAATGGGATATACGCCAGAGCAAGTACAAGATTTTTATCCTACTCCTGGTAGTTTATCAACTACTATGTATTACACAGGTGTTAATCCAATTACAGGAGAACAAGTATATATACCTAGAACTTCTGAAGAAAAAGATATGCAAAGAGCATTGATACAATTTGCTGTACCTAAGAATCATTTAAAAGTTAAGAAAGCTTTAATTAAAGCTCATAGAGAAGATTTAATTGGTAACGGAAAAAATTGCTTAATAGGGTTTGTTCCTGGAAAGCTTGGTTATCAAGGTAAACATAAAAATACTAATAAATCATCTACTGATAATATAAATAAAAATAGTAATGATTCTTCTAGTAGAAAATCAGTTACTGGTAAAAATAATGATTTGAATATAAATAATAAGAGTTCTTCTAATAAAAACTCAAATGCTCCTAGAAATAATACTTCTAAAAATATTTCAAATGTAAATTCAAATAATTCAAAGAGTAATTTAAGTAATAGTTTAACCCAAAATACAAAGAACTCAAAAATTTCTTCTCGAAAGAATAACAATACTAAAAAAAGAGTACATTAAAAAATAGCTACATTACAATATAAATAATATTTGTAATGTAGCTATTTACATTTCAGCTGAATTTAGTACTAGTACCCTCAAGGGCATCTCATCTAGCGTCTCGCAGTTCTTAGCTATCATTTTAAATAGTAGTGCTAGAAATGCTAAACATCAGACTAAGTGCCCCTTGATGGTATAAATAATATATAGTTTCTCAACAGAAAACATTACTTGAAAATTATTCTTGTTTATAAAATCACTATTATTATGTTAATATAAAGTATATAATTTAATCTGTTATGATAGATAAAATTATCTTATATAATGATTATGCTACAAAAAGGTCAAATGGACTCTCAAATTCACAGTATATAGGTATTCATGAAAGCTATTTATACATCATATTGTGTACTACAAATTGTTTCAGATCTTTTTGTGGTTTAATCATATAATATTTAATTTATTTGAAAATATTAATTATAATTATTTTAATACATATTGAGATTATTTCTTTATACTAAAAGATAAAATTCAAGTGAAATGGAGATGGTAATTATGAAGAAAAATATTTATATTATGATAAGTCAAACTGGGACAAACTGTTCAAAAATTTTTGAATTATTTACACGTGCACCATATAACCATGCTTCCATAGCTCTTGATGAAGATCTTAACTCATTATATAGTTTTGCTAGACAAAATTTATATATTCCACTAATTGCAGGTTTTGTTAAGGAAGATATAAATGAAGGTGTATATAAAGCACATGATGATACTTTATGCCAAATTTATCGCATATCTATATCTCAAAATCAATACTTAACTCTGCAAAAATCAATAAATCACTTTGAAAAAAATAAAGATAAATATAGCTATAACTTTGCAGGACTTGTAGCCATGTTATTTAATATACCTTATCATAGGCAACACCATTATGTATGTTCACAGTTTGTAGCATATGTATTATACGAATCTAAATCTGTTGAATTAAAAAAACATTTTTCTTTAATGCGTCCACAGGATTTTACTTCTTTATCTGGATTAGACTTAGTTTACTCTGGGAAATTAGCAGACTATATGATATAGAAAAAAAATGGGTTGTCTCTTTTGAAACACCCCATTTTTATTGACTACTTATTTCTTTGATGGTACCTTAAAACTTTTTAATACTAAATTCATAATTATGAGGAATATCACATCCCCTATTACTGAATAAGGAAAAATTTTAATTCCACCTAAAATGATAATATCTTCTATCATTACTATTGAAATTGCTATAATTATAAAACATATTCCCATTTTATTTACAAAAGGCTTATCTAATAGAATTACATTTAAAACAAGTAGTGCTCCAAGTAAGATTAATGAAAATAAAAATAAAATTGTTTCTTTATCTATTTTCAATATAAAACCATATAAGTAACTTACTTCTACCATGACTTTAGAACTGTGTATTATTCCCATATAAATAGCTAATACTATTGCTGCAATAATATAACTTCCACTAAATTTTAATTTTTCTGACCTTAAATAAACGTAAGTTATAGCTAGTACCATAAGTGGAATTGATATGTGATTTAAAAATATTATTGGTTTTAAATAATATATTATAGTACTATTTTTTAGTATACATAAAAGAAATAATGCTATATGTCTTAATAAAAATAATGTAATTACTAGTGTTAAATAAATCTTTATTTTCTTTGGTGAAACTTCTAAATTCTTTTTCATAATTGAAAAAGACAAAAAAATTATAAGTAACAAAAACAAATAGTATGCAAAGTTCACAAATTACGCTCCCATCCACATTCCTGTTACTTATATTTATTATAATTTTTTTTATTTTATACCTAAACTCTACAACTTGTCCACTCAACTCAATTTTATGTAATTATATTCATACAAAATGCCACTTTAAGCTTGTTTTATTTTTATACATATTACACTTTGTACAACCCTATATAACTCTATTTTATGACGAATTTATGACGAACATTTAACTTTTACTATAAAAGTATAACAAAAATAAATTAACTAAATCTAACTAAGTCTAATTTTTAAAATCTCATGCTTACTTGCTTGTAGCTAAATTTATGACGAAATTATTTAGTTTTGTTTTGTAAAGTATAATAAACTGTATTTATTTAATAAAATCATCAATGTATTTTCCAAAGATAAGCCACCTCACAAAATTAGAAGTATCTAAGCACTGGCACTTTGCTAATTTTTCAATTATCTCTTTTTCATCTTCTGTGACTCTAATGTATAATCTCTGATCACGTAATGATTGATACTCCTTTTTCTGTTCTCTTCCAAGGAACTTTAAAATTATTTCTCTTATTGTCATTATTCACTACTCCCCCACTCTCTTTTTAAAGATAATTAACCCCTAAAAGCATTGTTTGTGTAACCAGTGTGCGTACGGTGGGAGGACAACCCACCCTACTCATGCACTTTCTTACTATCCAATGTTGGCAATGGACATACACCTTTTAAAACATCCTTAACATGTGCAGATGGATTTGAGTATCTTAAAAGTTCTCCATAGAGTTCTAAGTCCTCTTTTTTAACCTTTGAAAACTCTAGTACAATTCGTAACCTTTGCATACAATGTTCCTCCTCTTAAATTACTTATATTAATATATATGCACTTTGGTGACATTGTATACCATCAAAAAAAGATAAGTAAAATCAATTACTTACCTATAAATCTATTCCTTCTAATCCTTCTATGTTTTCATATTCCTCTTCTGGAGCTTCTATTGCTATCTCCTTACTTACTAATGGAATTATACTTTCACCTTTTGCACATGCATATAATATTTCTTTTATATAATCTTTTGGACTGTATTTAGAATTTAACATATTCACTATAATTGCATCTTTTTCATTGCTTTCACTAAAATACAGATTTATTCTATTCAAATAATTTAACCCCTTTCGTGTTACTTCGTGCTAAATATTTACTTACATAAGTGATAATATAGAAATATTTAGCACGAACTGTTACGAATTGTAACAAATTAATCTAATCCCTTAGCCTTGCCTATAAAATGACTACCATTTACATTGGCTAACAAACTATTATTTAATTGCTCTACTTTTTTAAATGAATCTCTAAAAACATCAATAAAATACTCTGCACCACCACCACATAATTTTATTTCATAGTCTTTTAGATTTTCTACATCAATTTTTATTTCATTTATTATTAAGCTTCCAATACTTCCTGTAGTGTCTTTATAATCCTCTAGATCAATTAATTTGTTATCTATTAACTTAAATATATCTTCTACTTTTCTATTTTCTCCTTTGGAATTAAGCCTGTCTGCTATTATTTTAAAGTAATTCATTGTTCCTACTGGTATAGATGTTTCTTTTTCTTCTTTGCCATTTGCGAACGTGAATACATCTGTTGTGCGCCCTCCGATATCTATAATAGCAATTAATCCATTATTCCTTTTAGGTAAAGAATAGAACGCAGCAAATCCTTCCTTTAACACTCCAACTTTATCAAATGTTATTTTTTTGCTATCACCATTAATTTTAAATTCAAATGTTTTTCCTTGTAACCTATCTATTATTTGTTGCTTCATGCTAAACTGACTGGCAGGTAAATGTAATATACTATTTATGTTTCCTTCTAATCCATCTTTTCCTATTGCATATAATAATGGAACCTCAATTTCTTTATTAGCTTTAGTAAATTCCTTATTAAAATTTCCTCTATTGAAGAAATAAGTATTGCCATCAAATATTAAAGTCTCTGCTCCAAATGTATCTGATTCATTATCTAATATAAATCTATTTTCATATATTCCTCCTAAACTTGTCTTAATATTAAAACTTCCTAAATCAAATGTTGATAATTTATTCATTCTAGTTCCCCCTTAAAAATTTCTACATATATAATGTAATAATTTATTTGTTTGCTCACTAAAAACTAATATAATGGCTAATCCAATTATAATTGTTATAGCCCCGTAGAGTATTGCATATATTCCCCACGTAATTAATACTTTTCCAAATTCAATCCATTGTTCTGGTGTCACTTTAATATTCCTCCTTGATAACGGAGCAGCTTTAAGTTATACTAATCTTGCGTGGATTGGTGGTAACTTTTAGTTGCTACCTTTTTTATTTTTCTAATTCTTTTTTATAAACAAACTTTAATGCTCGTGCTTTTTTAGATGCTGTTTTTAAATAATTTTCTATACTTAAAATTTCTCCAAGTATATCGTGCCCTTCAATAATTGATCCACAATTATTTTTCATATCACTTACCATATTCCAAGCAGTATCTATAGCCTCTTCAATATCTTCTAATGCTTCATGTTCTAATTCATTTACATACATAATATCGCCTCCATCTATTTCAATAGCTAAATTACTCATATTTAAGTCCTTCTTTTTATAAAGATTATTTCTCCATTAACTTTTATTTTTAAGATTTCTAATATTTTATATAATTCCATATTCATCATTCCCAACCTAATAATTTTTTCTCTAATAAATTCCAATCATATTCTCTTGGTTCAAAATTATCAAACTTAGTTTTTGGGTTCCAGCCTTCATTTTCTACAGGCTTGAAAGAAGTTTTAATTTTGTTTATGTTGTTTATTGCCCATAGTGTATAGCTATATAAGTTATCTGCACCTTTATTTACTGCATAATTAAATGCATCAACTACTTTGTCTGCTTTATCCTTAGCTACTTTTAATAGGCTCTTAGCTTGTTTGTTAGTGAATCCAGTAATATCTATTACTTTGCTTTCTTCTTCTGTTAATTCTGAAAAATGAACTTGACCATCCAATGGAGCATTACCATCGCTATCCTTTGGTTTGCATTTTTTATCAGTAGTATTTATAAAATCATCTATCCCAACAATTTTATATCTATTATTTTTGTATCTCCTATCTACCTCTATCAGTCCCTTTTTTTCTAATTTTTTAATAGTTGTAGATATTCTATTTTTAGATGTGGTATTAAAAGCTTTCATAATGTCAGTAAATTCAAGAAATGAATAGCCAAATTGACTATTGTTATACTCAAAGAATAGTTCCATTAGATATTGTTCATTTACAGATAGGTTTAAAGTTCTTAGATGTTGTCTAAATTTTATAAAATCTTTAGATACTGACATTATGCTCACCTCTCTTTTAATATGTTTGTTGAAGTTTATATAAACAATATAGCATCATGTTTTTACTTTGTCAACAAGTTTGTTGAAACTTATATTAATTTATTGTTGTTTGTGATATAATTGGGTTATAAATTGAACGGAGGAAATTTGTATGGATAAGAAGTCTACTCAAAGGGACTTAGTTAATAGAAAAAGATTTAATACTTCTGTAGATATAAATTTATTAAATAGCTTAGATGAGTTATCTGAAAGAACTATGATCCCGAAATCCAAATTAATAGATAGAGCTTTAGAGCTACTACTAAAAGAATATGACAAGAAATAAAGGCTATTAGATAATTCTAATGCCTTATTTTTTTTATCCATACCCAGTAGTAGTATATAGAGATAATTAGTAATTAATATAGAGAAAGAAAGTAGTTAATATAGGATATGAAATTGATACTCGACAATTTTACTCAAGTATTATTTTAATACATAAGTATTTTACTCAAGTATCAAAATAACACCTAATTTTAGTATTGATTTGATACCTATTTTAGAACAAAAAATAAGGCTAGGAAATTTAATTCTCACCATAGTTTTACATAATGTGGTATAATGTGGATATAAAATTTATTGGAGGGATAATTATGAAAAAGATTATAGTAAAAGTATTAAGCGGATTAATAATATTTAGCAGTTTATTTTCTGTTGCTGCTAGTGCAAATGCAAATGAATATAGTGGATGGAGGTCAAATACAATATTTTATGATGGACAACCAACAATCGCTTACGCTGATTCTTCTCAATGGGATAAAAGATATGATAGCGTAAAGTATGAATATTATTGGGTATGTGCTACTCCAGATTTTCAACAAGGATATTGTAATGCTTGGATTTGCACTGATGGAAAGTGGTATTTCTTAAACACTGATGGAAGAATGGAAACAGATGTGTTAATAGGTGATAAATCTAAAAAGGAACGATACCTTTTAGATGAAACTGGAGCTATGGAAACAAATACTTATTGGGATCAATTTGGTTCTTCTAATTATATAGATAGTAACGGATTAGTTAATTTGCCAGACGTATATTACAAAATGATGCCAACTTCAAGCACTCAGTCTCAACTTGTAACAGTGCCTAACTTGGTAGAATCGAGCATCGAAACAGCCAAGAACGCTTTAAGTAATATAAATTTAAATTATTCTATAATATTCTATGATACTAATGATCAAAGCAACAACGGAAAAGTTTTAAAACAATCTGATTTTGGCAAAGTTCAAGAAGGCTCAACTATAACTTTAACAGTTGGAAAATATAGTTCTTAATAATAAAATAATCTTACTTGTATACTCACATTAAATTATGTCAATACTTATAGCAGGACATGATATAAACCAATAAAAAGAGATAGTATTTTACAGGCAACCACCTTAATACTATCTTTATTTTTGTGCAAAAAAATAAGGGTACAGGATTAAATCCCATACCCTAAACATACTCTTGCTATTAGTTTATTTATTGTATTTTTGTTGCGACACCATGGCTATCAAATGAATATCCATAAGCAGTAGTATCATGAATCATGCTACCATCTGAATATAAACAATAATCTTTGCCATCAACTATTATCCATCCAGTACACATAGCACCGTTCACATCTAAGTAATACCAGTTAGCATTGTACAGAATCCAGCCAGTTTGCATTGCACCACTTATATTGAAGTGATACCATTTTCCACTAGTTAGCACCCAACCAGTTCTCATAGCCCCATCACCGGAACCTCCTAAGAAGTACCATGTATTTCCGTCCTTTTTCCAATCGTAAAGCATCCAGCCATTAGAATCAAATAGATACCATTTTCCGTCTATTTGTTCCCAACCATTCTTAGTATAAGTTCCATTATTATGCTTGTACCACCATCGGCCAGTAGGGGCATCTTCTATCCACTCACCTGCAGTTATTGTTGTTAAACTGGTTAATACTCCCTCTGTAAAACTGTCTACATCACATCCACCAGGAACGCCATTAATAGAACCGCCTTCAGTATATTGATGGCCTACTCTATTGTTAAAGAAGTTTGATGGCAAGTTCCAAGGGTCGTCATTATAATCAGCTTCCCAAAAAGGCATTTCGCATATAGTTTGTTCTACATCGGTTAAGTAATCTATAAAACTTGTATAGCTGTAAATACCTAATGTAAGTGGACTCAATTGATTAAATGTAGCAATAAATCTAACTAAATAATCATCAAGACCTGTAAAGTTAGTTTCTACATCTACCATAGGGATTAAGTCCCAGTCATAATCCTTTATAGTTTCGTAGAAATTTTGTGCTTGTGCTTCAGGTGTACTTGTTCCATCTAAGAAATGATAAGCTCCAACTTTTAATCCATTACTTTTACAAGCATTATAAAACCCTTCCATAGTGCTATCTTGGAATGTAGCACCTTCTGTTGCTTTTAGATAAACATAATTTACTCCATCAGCTAATACTTTAGAAAAGTCAACACTTCCATCATTATTGCTTACATCTATTCCTTTAATACTACTCATTTTTATTCCCTCATTTCAATATTTTTAATAATAATTCTTGTTGTTCCGCTAAAGTATCAATTTTATTGTGTAAATCTTCTATTATTATTTCAGATTTTAAATTAACCTGATAATCATTTGCAGCAGTTAATCTATCTTTTTCTGATTGACGATTTTGTGACATCATGATTATTGGAGCTTGTATAGCTGCAAGACAAGACAATACCAAATTCAAAAATACAAATGGATATGGATCAAATGCTTTATTTCCTAAAATAAGTGTATTTGTAATAATCCATAAAACTAATACTACACCAAAACTTATTATAAATGTCCATGATCCACCAAATGTAGCTATTTTATCGGCGGTTCGTTGTCCCAATGTTGAGTTTTCATTGTGTACATCCTTTGAAATCTTACGCCTAATTAATTTATGAATTAATTCCTCATTCATATTTTTATCACCTATTTTCTATAATTTTAATAAAAAAGAGTAACCAATTAAGGTTACTCTAAAAGCTAAGCTTGTGTTGGTTGTTGAACTGTTGCTGTATTTGCTTGATTATCCATTACTAAGGCAGTTGGACTACTATTATCTGTTGATCCAGTTGACACTTGATTGTCTCCTGAGGCTTGAGTATTAGTTGCTGTAAATAAGGACTGTACTTTGCTTGCTTGGTCTTTTAAATTTGCATTTTCTACTGTTAATTTATTAATAGTATCTTGTTGCTGATTGATAACATCTGTTTGGCTTAAAACTGATACTTTTCCTTTATTTACTTCACCAGCGATAGCTTGTCTAATTGATATTATTTCATCATCAGTTAATCCTGGTATCTTCTTTTTCATTATATTAATGAATTCATCACCTTTTGAAGTTAATAAAGTTTCTACTTTATCAGTTATTCTCCACTTTTCATCTATTCCATTCCAAGTTTCCCATCCTGTTTTTACATCTTCTTCGTGACCACTAGCATTTATAGCCTGTTCAGTTTGTTCTTTCTTTTTATTTATTAATTGGATTACCGCATCACCTATTGGGTAAATTAGTTTTACTAAAGTTCCTGCTATACCAGCAGTTATAATTGGGACAATGTTGTTAATTAAAAAATCTTTCATTTTAAATACCACCTTTTAATTTATTTTTTGGATATAATAAAAGACTTAGAAATTAATCTAAGCCTTTAGAACCTATTGAATTGCTTGATTGTCGACATTTAAATTATTTTCAGATACATCTTCATTAGTTGTATCTTCTGTCTTTTCTTCCTGATCTTCATTGTACTGGATTTGAAATGTTACTTTGCTTTTAAGTGCTGTAGCTACCTCCTCTTTTACAATTCCTCTTACGATTTCTTCAATACTTTGTTTCATTTTTAATCATCCTTTCTTTATTTTAAAATATTTTTTTCTATTGCATAAATAAAGAACCCAAGTAGAGTTATTACCCAAGTTCCTATAAACCACTTTATGATGCCCGTCAAGGCTTTTAGATTATCACATAAATTCTTAATTTCTGCTTTAAAACTAGCATTATCCTGCTCTAATTTATCCAATATTTCTCCATGCTTGTTAATCCTCCTTTCATGCGCTTCAATTTTTTCCTCCATCACTTCTGCATTCATACTTCACATCCTTACTTCAAATTTTTTATAAAAATAAGCAATAAAAAAAGACTTTTGAAAGCCTTTTTTTATTGCTTAAAATTTATTTAATTGTTAACTCTTTTTCCATTCATGATTTCACTCACACTTTTGCTTATTTCTGTATA
>Ga0302140_10009511_pt1 | contig 12052 bp, 19 predicted proteins | sample I_Bog_E1_1_FD_202095 | JGI IMG/M metagenome (GOLD analysis project Ga0302140, IMG submission 202095) | Peat permafrost microbial communities from Stordalen Mire near Abisko, Sweden - I_Bog_E1_1 | ecosystem: Environmental > Terrestrial > Soil > Wetlands > Peat | place: Sweden: Abisko, Stordalen...
CGGCGCCAGGGCCAGAAGTCCAGCCATCATAGTTGCCGGGGCCGCCCGTCTTCGCCCACCAAAGACCAGCGGCACTCTCCTGCCACACCAAACCATTTACGTAAGCCATCTCGACAACCTGATTGGTGCCGGTGTCCGTGACGCCATTCTCTGCTGCCTGACCACCACTGGTGATGGTCCATTGGTTGCCGCTGCTATCGACGAGAGTGCCGCCCATCGCGAGGGTAATGATGGTATCATTGGGCGATGCCATGGTCCGTCTTCCCTGTGAACTTTTCACCGACAGGAACGCCCCGCCGGTCTATGTTGATTTTCATCCTGCATAAATCTCTTGTTGCATTTTTACAGGAGTGGGTGCATGTTGTCAATCAGAAATGGCGGACGGTGCAGAAACCGGCTTCCAAAACCCAAACGGACGGAGAAAGTCAGATGCCGTCCCCGTATCCTACTAACCTGCAAAGGGGGCTTTGGCCCCTTCACTCAAGCGGAGAAATCCAAAATGTCAGTGCGTACCGAGAACGAAGGCGACTATCGCACTGGTGTTTTCGTCGGCGAAAGATTTGTGGGCCGCATAGACCGGCCGCGCCCACCGGGCGGTGAGTATTGGACGCACCCCATAGGGTTCCATGAGCAAAAGTGGTTCCCGACAGAGCAGGATGCCGTTGACTATTTGGTCCACTGCCATTCGCTACCCTCTCGGTAACGGACCCTAAACGGAGGACTAACCAGATGACCGAACGTTGCTTCGCCTGCGGCAAAATCCTCAGCGGCAAGACATACGTGGTTATGACCGAGGATGGCGGACAACTGCCGTGGGTCGGGCCTGACTGCTACAAGCAGGTCAAGGCTGCTGGCGACAAGGGCTGGGCGCCGACGAACAAGCACGGCAAGGGCGGACCTCGCCTTTTCCTGCCGCCGTCATCAGCCGGATCGAAGGCAGTCGTTGACGCAACATTTAAGCGCGCCCTGGGCGTCAGGTGCGAAATGACCGAGGATCGCAAAATGGATCGCGCCTATGCGGAGTTGTCATTGCGGGCCGGATGGTTTGCGGCCGGAGCCGATCAACATCTGGGTGGGTTGTATTTCGCCAACAAAATCCGTGCCAAAAGGTGGGATTTGACTCCTGAGTGGTTTGAGAGCGTAAAACAGGAAGCCCTTGCCCTTGGTGTCCCGCAGGAAATCGTCGAGTCGAGCCCAATGGAATTGCACCGGGACGAGTTCGAGGCCCTATTTGCGATTGTTGGCGTAAGCGACGAGCCCCGGTGAGTAAATTATGGCTGATTTCTTGGTAACGATCGAGCGAAAGATAACCCGGCGAATCCGGGTCTCGGCGGCGTCGGCCGCCGCCGCTCGTGCTGAGATCGAGGCCTATGGCGAACAGGAAGCGTGGTCGGATTATTCGGACATGCAAGAGGTCGATGTGTTCCGGCTTACGAGCGTGAAGAAGACCGGTCCCTAGTTGTGGTGAGGCCATATGAAGGAAACACGTCATAAGCCGTTTATGTGCGGTAAATGTGGCTCTGTGATCGATGCTTGTTCCAGTCTCAATGGTGACTCGACGCCAACCGGGCTGGGACCAGCCGGGGCTTACGTTCGGTTGCTCGACCACATCTACGATACACGCTGAAGCGGCTCGCGTTGCGTTGTCGAATGCGGGCGTCAAATACGTCGGCGTCGATCAAAGTCGCTTTGAAAAATATCTCTGGTTGCGAGCGAGGCGTCGGCGATTGCCGGTTTCTGAATAACGCCTAAACAGACGCATGCGCCTATATGCAGGAAACTGTCAATGTACTTCATCGCAGCTTCGTGCGGATCATCTCCAAATTTGCCTGCAAGCGTGGCTCATGCGGATTCAGTTCCACCGCCTTTTCCGCCATTGCCACAGCCTGAGGGTAGTCGCCCAAACTGAAATAGGCGACGGCGGCGACATCATACGCCCCTTCGGCACGGGCATAGCGTTCGTCCTGCTGCGGACTCATTTCATTCGATAGATGCATGACCCGCTCACACAGGTCGATCGCCGCGTGATGACGTCCTTGCCCGGCGAGGAAGCGGCCAGCATCGACCAATACTTCGCGCGAGGTCGGGTCCTCAATGGTCGCCCGTGAAAACCACGTATGGGCGGCCGAGATATTGCCGAGCACTTCGTGGCTCTTCCCGACGTGGCGCATCGCTGCCGCTCGCTCCACAAACCAATTGGCGGCCGGTAACGCCAAATAGCTTTCGTATTGCTGAATCGCTTCGGCGTATTGCCCTTGTGCGAAATATTCCCGTGCGAGCAGAAAACTGCATCGACTGTCGTGCCGATCTTCCTGCACCGCCAGTTGCAGCAAAGGCAGATATTGCGAACGTGGCTTGGTATAATCCGGATGATGTTCAACGAGGATGTCATCACAGGTAACCATGGCATCGGAGATTGTGGGGAACAGCACCTCGTGAACTGGATACCTCCAACGCCATCCATGGCGGGTGGTTATTTTGACATCATAATACATTACGTCCGGTTGCTTGTGCTCCGTCCAGGACCACACGTAGCGATAGCGTAGCCGTGTGCATTCTGTCCAATGGCGGATCACCCGTTCGCGCCAGCCGGGTCTCAGCACCTCATCCATATCCAAGGCCACGACCACATCGATATCGGCTGGAACCATCGCCAGAGCCGCGTTACGGGCATCATCAAAGCGCCAGGGCCGGATCGCGATCGAGCGAACGTCCACCCCGTATGCCTGCAAACGTTCCTGCATGCCGTCAGTCGAACCAGTGTCGGCGACGAGCCAGTAATCGGCGGCACGGGCGGACTCGAACCAGCGATCAACAAACTGCGCCTCATTCAAAGCAATCGTGTAAACGCCAATCCGCATAGGCAAAGCCCTCAAAAAGAAGTCCGCCCGAAGGCGGACTAAACAGGAATCATATTGCGCATCACGCTTTGGCGGTGACGACACTACCCGTGGTGGTATCGGCTAGCACCAATCGCGTGTTGATGTCCGCCGAGGCGTATCCGGCAAACAAGAAGCTCGTCGTTTCAGATAGGTTCACTTTAGACGTCGCGGTGAGGACCAAGCCATTTTCACTCCCGAGACTGACCTGTTGCCATGAGAAGGTATCGCTCAACGAATTGACACTGGCAATCTGAAAAATATCGGACGCATGGAAGTTGATCACGGTGTTGCTCCCAAGCCCGTCGCAGCCAAACACATCCGCGTCGGAGCCGCCCGTAAACGTAAACCCAATTGACGCGGATGCCGAGGCGGTAATCGTGCTTGCGTCAGAGGCCATAATTCCGGACGAATCATGAATGAACGTCATCGAATCGAATGTCAGTCCCTGTGGATTGATGTTTAAGCCTTCTGATATTTCGGTTGTGGTTGTCGTGTTCGCGATCAGTGTTCCATTTGTCGGCGTGACACTCGATCCAGTTTGCAACTCGACACCGGTTGCGGTCTGGATCGCGCCAAACCCGCCTTTGTCATCAACATTGAGCGACTCCATCAAGGTCGTGCCGCTGTATAGTTGCAGATGCCCATCATAAGACTGATAGCTCGTGATACCAGTGACCCCCATCAACATTACCTGCCCGCCGCCAGTGCTGGCACTGACATCGGTCGTCGAATCGAGCGAGATATACCCACCAAAACTGCTGACTTGATCGATCACCATGAGGCCGGTACTGACATAGAAGTCTTGGCCGTTTCCGCAACCTTCTTGAACCTGCAACGCCGTACTCGAAGAGAATGTGAACGTGCCACAACCGGTCAGATTGGCATCGATGCTGGCGCTCGAATTGACCTGGAATTCGGTATCGCCCCAATGCTGATAGGTCGCACTGGTGCCGCCCGTGATGACCAGTTGGTCTGCCTGTCCGGTGCCCGCACTGCTTGGCAGGAAATTGCCACTGACCATGACGTTTTGCGCCACGTTGATGGTCAGCAAAGCCCCGCTGTTTTCCTGCTCGACAATATTGATATCACTTGATTCATCGACGGTGATGTTGCCGTTTGATCCCGCCACCACAGTGAGCGAATCCGAGACATTGACTACGATGTTGGTCGCCGGAGCAGGTGTAGGACCGGGGATGGGAGGCGGGAGGCTCACAATGCTGCCTTTCGCATTGCCGCCAGTCATCAGGGTAGTGCCAGTCGCTACCGCGATGTTTTGTCCGGCCAGGGTGGGCGACAGTGTGCCGGAGACCGTTGCGACCGAGGTGACCGTATTTGTCCCAGTCAGGGTCGCAATCGGTATCGTGGGGCTTAACGTGACCGATAGCGTCGATGTGATAGTCGGCGGCAGGGCAATCACCGGTAATGATTGGTTGACTGGATTCTTTATAATCAGACTCTGCGTGCTTGTGACCGTTGTCGATGGCAGGGTCGGGCTGGGCGTCGAAGTTGCGGTCGGCGACTGCGTTGCAGTTCCTGTCATACTTCTGGTTGGACTTGGAGTTATGGTCGGACTGGGAGTCATGGTTGGGCTTGGGGTCATCGTCCCAGTTGGGGTCATCGTTGGGCTTGGAGTTATAGTTGGACTCGGGGTCATCGTCCCAGTTGGGGTCATCGTCGGGCTTGGAGTCATCGTTGGGCTTGGAGTGACAGTCGGACTGGGAGTCATGGTTGGGCTTGGGGTCATCGTTGGGCTTGGAGTTATCGTCCCAGTTGGGGTCATCGTTGGGCTTGGAGTTATCGTCCCAGTTGGGGGCATCGTTGGGCTTGGAGTTATGGTTGGGCTTGGAGTTATCGTCCCAGTTGGGGTCATCGTTGGGCTTGGAGTTATGGTTGGGCTTGGAGTCACAGTCGGACTTGGAGTTATGGTTGGACTCGGAGTCACGGTTGGGCTTGGGGTCACAGTCGGACTTGGCAAAGTTGGCGTGGGAGTGATTGTTGCTGTGGGTGTCAGGCTCGCTGTGGGACTGAGGGCCATGTTGAGACTCCTTTTGACAAAGATTGCTTCTGCGAACATTGCTGCCGCGAAAAATATTTCATTGCAATGTTTTAAGCGCGTGAAAATTCACCGCCGAGAACACGATGGGCGCATCATATATCTCAGTCAATCAGAACTCTCGATGCTCCTACTCACGATATCGGATACTGCCGTTCGACAAAATGCGCGAACGATTTGCGGCAGATACTAGTGACTGGCTGTCTCTGTACAGGAGACCATCGTATCGGACGTGGCGATTTGATGATCGGCAACGAACTGCGCGACCTCAGCCCCACTCTCCAAGGTCACGGCTTCATCGACGAGCGGGATCATCAACTCACAGAATGTCGGCCCGTGGCCTTGCGATTGCACATTCGCAAGGTCGGTGATGTAGGCGTCGCGTTCAGCCTCGCCATCATCCCCATTGATCCGCGCGAAATGCATCGTAATCTGTTTTATCGAGTCCAACAACGCCGGACGATAACGATTAACGAAACGATTGTAGGGGGCTTCCTGACCGCAGGATAATGCCGCCTCCATCATCTGCGTTTGCAGCGCCTGATAGGCAAACGCGACGCGCTCAGTGTCCCAGGCGCATCGATGCACGGTTCCAGGCATGATCGTCGATTGACCTTGGGGTGTTGCCTGCGATACTCGCAAATCAGTCATCGCGTTACAGCCGGTGACAGTGAGTGCCAATACCACACCCAACCGTTGATTTGTCATGTGATCGTCCCCTGATTTTCGCGAATCGGACGATGAACCTCCTGTTGGGAACTGTCAACTTATGATTTGGCCTGCGACGCGCGCGGTTCAATCTTGCGTGCAATAATACGCCAAACGTATTCTGGCCCGCCATGCCCCTTCGACATTATGAAATTGCCCATCGGCGAACGCGATCGAATGGGGGACACCGCGCGCGTGAATCAGGCATATCAAGCGGGCATCCGGCTCATGTTCTTGCAGATAGACCTGCGCTTGCTGGACAGTCATCGCCTTGGCACTCGCCAGACCAACCGGCATACCGAGCAGCTTCCAATTCGATTTATCGCCGTATTTCCAGCCAAGTTCGCGCATGGTCGCACCAATCGCGCCAGCGTCCATGCCAAAGCGGGTATAGTACGGTTTGGCCTGTTCCCACACCTGATCCCAGGATAGTCCGGTGATATGCGCCATGGCGATAATCGCGCAACTGCCGATTTCACGCGCTTGTTCAGGCGTAAACGACCCTGCTGCTTCAACCAGCCGCAGCCATTTTCTGAGATCACCTGTCACGATTTGGCATCCCTGGCACCCGTGGCGCATCATACACCCTGGCATAGGCCCGTGGCGCGGCCCGCACCAGGACCTCGCCCTCATTCGTGGTCTTGCCCGCCCAATGCATGAAAGTTGAGATATTGATCCAGATCGGCAGCCGGGCCACTTGTTCCGCAATGATGAATGGATATGCCGATCGGCTCATGGTTCGGGTGCGCAGCGACGCATCCACCAGCCAGGGGCGCATGGCATGCAAATCCGCCATCGGGCGCTGCATCGTCCACGATTCAAACACATCGGTCCGGCGCGGCTTGACCAGCAAATGCTGCTCCAGGTTAAAACGCGGTTTACGCAGACTGATCCCCCGATAGAGCACCGGAGCGGAAACCTCGCGGAACTTGGCGGCGATATCGTCATAGCGCAACAGGCTCTGGGCCAAACTCGCCTTTTGCTGACGGTAATCATCCGTCATGTTCGGATCAGTGTCGATCCATTCGCTTAATAGCTCGGCAAGCTCATCCGGCCGCTCGTCCTCGATGGGATCGGGTTCCAGCGCTTCCGTCAATTGCATCCATTTCCTGAGATCGTTCATGGCATATTTAGACTGGCAGGATGGTAGGTGGACGCGCCGCGTGACCGGAGGCGCCGACGGTTCAACAGCGCGATTGACAGCCAATAGGCTATGATCGAATACTCAGCGTCCTCACAAAAGATGCTGTATTATGGTCAATCGGAGACTGGCAAATAAAGCCATGCTTGAGGCCATGCGAAGGGCTGAGGCATCAATCACGGCTGAAAAGGCGCAACGAGCGGTTTATATGGCTCAGCACGGGTCTGTCCGTCATGGGGCTGACTATGGAGCAAGCTTGATGACCGACTGGTCAGATGACGATCGAGAGCTTATGAATAGCGCATTGGACGCACTCGAAGACAAGCTCACGAGCGAAATGGAAGCGCTGGGTGGCGTATTACGCTTTGCGCCACGCCGCGTCCACAACCAAGCGCTGGATGGCATCAAGAGCGCGCGTGATCGCATAAAGTTTTTGAAAACGATATTCAATCGACGATCCGACGCGTGATTAGGTTTATTTAAACCAATTCCTAAGCGTGCGCCGCCATGCCGAGGAGAACTCTCGGGAAACGCATGACGTATCTCGTCACAGTTCATCGGCTTCGCGACTAAGCGCTTCGTTACACCGATCAAGAAGACTTGACAGCAAAACTGGTCAGCGATTTAAATACAGCCTATGCGCTATCATGAGATCATCGCCGAAACGGGCGTCCGGGGCTTGCCGCCGGAGACCCCCTGGCATGAATTGCAAACCGGTCAGCCCGCGCTGTTTTATGCATGGCGGGGCCAGGGCCGCACCAGCACCCCGTTGAGCGATCGATGGCAGGCCAAACTCAAACGCCAATATCTGCTGGGCGATGGCCTCTACGCCGCGCCGACAAAACTGATGGCGAAACGCTTTGGCTATCCCGTGCAATGCCGCATCGTGCTGTATAATCCCTATGTGTTTGCCACGGCCAGTGCCGCGACGTTCGAGCAATTCGATTTGGCCGCCTGTCGCCAGCAGCATGATGGCATCGTCATCAAGGAAGGCCGGGCGGTCGGCAACGAAGACATCCGGCAGGTCTGCGTCTTCCCGGCCTATGTCAAACAGGTCGAGATCAACATCCCACCGCCGGTCATCACGACGCTCCAGCCCGGCGCCAAGGTCACGGTGACCGATCAGTGGACCAATGAGCATGCGCGGGAGAGCTACGGACATCTCAGCGGTCAGTCCGGCGTGGTGACCTCGATGACCCTCGGGCATCCGCATGTTCGCATCAAAGGCAAAACCTATTTTCTGTCCCGCCAGGACGTCAAACTGCGTCTGGGCGAGAGGAAATAAGGACCTGTTGGGCTGTGCCTAAATATCGCATGCACGACATCCGCCGCTTCATAGAGATTGTGACTGAAGACGAGGACACGCCCGCTGGTCCGGTCAAGCTCTATCACATCACCAACAAGGCCAACTTCAAACTCAATCCGAACTACGCACCTGAGGACAACGCCTTGTCCATTTCCCCACGCTCGGGACATAAGGGCATCTACCTTACTCGTGACGTTGAACCCTGGGTTAACGGCCACGATTATCTGAGAGCGTTTGTTGCTGAGATATATGCTGATCCATCGGCTCTTGAGCATGATACAGTTGGACGTTGGAGCAGCGAAATTTTCATCCCGGCTGATCAATTTGAAAAGCTCAAGGTCAACCGCGTGGTTCCTTTGGATGTCATTGCGCGTGAAAAGTATGGCGGGCATGGTTGGATTGAACGCAGCCACGGTCACGAATTCGATACCGGCCAAGAGATTACGGACCGTCACCATCGGTTTAAGGACTACAAGTACGACAAAGACGCGCGGACTATGTCCTCAGATGAAGTGAAGCAGATCAAACAACACTTCAAAGTCGGTTCCAAGGCCCGCTTGAAGTACCGCTGAGCGACATGACGAAGCGATCGGGCAGCAGGCTGGATCACCTAAATATCGCTCATGCGCTATTTTGAACTCCTCGCTGAGGATGCCGCCAGCGATCGCACCCAACGCAATCATGCCCGGCGTATCCTGCGTGACATCGCGGCCCGTCTGCTGGAGGCGGAGCCGCGCAAGGCGGTCTGGACGACCTATCGTGGCCGCAATCGCACACCGATTGAACTACCGCTGGGATACACCACGCTAGCCGATCTCGGCATGCCGAAATACAGCGATCTCGCAATCGGTTACATGGGGGCTTATGGGTCGATGTCGGGATCGATAATCGATCTTAATCAAGCGCGCAAGATTGGCGAAGGCGTGCTGGTTCGCAGAACCGGCCAAACGCTGGCTCAGCAAGGCCCTCCAGACGTTCGAGAAGGCATTCCTGGCAGCACTGACCCCGGCGAACCGCAACCGCCTCCTGAAGCGGCTCTATGGCCTCTGGACCTCGCGACAGAAATGTGAACTACCGCGACCCTAAAGAGGTCGCGGCTTCTAAATAGTCGCATGACCGAGCATGGAAACACGATTATCTGGCACTAAAGCAAGTGATCGGCGCGTTCCAAAAGCGTCGCCTGCCGGATGATGCAGCACTGGGCAATGTCACTCGCCTCCTGCGCTATCATCTCACGCGCAGTCGCGAACTGCTCTGGGCCGAGGTGAACGGCGGTCTCGATGACGAGTGTCAAGCGGAAATTGACCGGCTGTTTCGCCCGCTCCTGATCCTCTGCGAGAGTATTTAGCAGGCCGCAATGGCGTTCAAGATGGTCTTGCAAAAAGTGAAGAATTGACAGATCGTGTGAAACCTTGAACGAAACTGCAAGAAAGGGTTTCGCAATGGCCTCCGTCACCCCCACACTCAGTCAGTTGCAGCAAATGATCGACTTACAGGACGCGACGATCGCCCAGCTTCATGCGGACGTGGTCACCCTGAAAGAAACCCTTATGCTCCAGGAGCAGCGCATCAAAACAGCGCACGAATTGAACAAAACCTATGGGGAACTGGTGATCTTGCAGAGGCAGTTTATTGCCAATTTGCAGGCCGTGCAGCGCCTTAAACGTCAGGGCAGTCCCGCGCGCTGCCTTTCAGAGTTTGGGGCACAACCTGCATAAGATTGCCGGTCTTGGCAGGGCATGCCGGATCAGGTAAAACTTCTCGCAAGGAACTGCGGGAAAGAGTTCACAATGGCGATCGTCACCATGGCTCAGTTGCAGAATATGATCAAATTACAGGAAACGATGATCACCCAGCTTCAAGCGAACTTGCTTGTCCTGAAGGAAACGATTGATCTTCAGGAACAGCAGATGGACAAGGCGCGCAGCATGATCGGGTCGTATTCCGACATCGTGGATATCCAGGACCGGCACATCGCCAAGTCGCGCGAACTGAACAAAGCCTATGAGGAATTGGTGATCTTGCAGAAGGAGTTTATCGTCGATTTACAGACAGCGGTGCAGACCGGCCATAACGGTATCGACCAAGACCGCCACGACTAGCGATCCCAATCAGCCAGAGCAGGCCAGAGTGGCAATCAACAAATGGAAGCACGCCCCCATCACGCGGGAATACGAGGCTCGGGTGAAAAAACTATTGAAAGGTGAATTGAAGCGGCAGGGCATCACCTACGGCCAGTTGGCGGAAAGGCTCGTTGCCATCGGCGTTGATGAGACCGCGCGCAATCTAACCAATAAGATCAGTCGGGGCGGCTTTACCGCTGCGTTTTTGCTGCAATGTCTGATCGCCATCGGCAGTCGGGGTATCCAGCTTGACGATCCCGCACACCATCGCAGTTCACAAAACGATTGACAAAACGAGATTATCTGGTATTTCTAATGGACGGTCATCTGAGACCGAGTGTGCCAACCGGAGACTTTTTGTTATGACCTATACCGCCACGTTTCAGCCCCGCCCTGGTGTTTCCACGCAACGGGTTTCCGTCGATGCGATGAATTCCGATCGCGCCCGTGATCAGTTGGAAGCGATGTATGGTCGCGGCACCATCTCCAACATCCAGGTCGGCAAGCACTGACGAAACAGGATCGATCATGCTGGGTCGTCTCGGCATGATCGAAACCTTCAAGGGTTTGCCGACATGACCGCGAAGCCGATTACCCTTGACGAACTCATACAGGAAATTCAACGCATGTTGGATGAAGGCCTCGCAGAACAACAGGCGGCCGAGGGGTTTGAAACGAGCCAACTTGCTCAGCCACGTCAGCAGCCGCTCGCGACACCGGTTCCAGCGCCGGTCGTGATAGCGCAGGAAAAATGGGGCGTGACGATCCATAGCAATATGGGGGACGATTATGTCGTTAAACACGGGCTTTATTCGCAGCAAGCCGCGCATGATTGCGGCGAGCGGTTCGTCCGCGAGGGCTACGCCGCGTATGAGCGTCACATGGCCGAACAGCGCGCCAATCATGATGCGGTTCGTTGGCGGGATGGCTATGACGCTGCCCAGGAGCAATATCCCGTCCCCGATTTCTTGTACAAAATCTTTGGCAAGAAACCGAGATATTGGCATACCATCCACAGAATTCAGTGATCCGATCCATCCCGCCTTCGGTAGGGCTACGAGAAAATACGTGTCGGTCCATTCGAAGAAGACTGCGCTACCAGCCCTCGGTCGGGCTACGAAGCCTCGGTCTTGCACTTCGATTTTAGAAATGGTTTGATCGACGGGTAGGTTGAGCGTAAAATCATCGTTCTTTGACAAGTAAATCCGCAATTTCGGCCGTTTTTGGCGGGCGATTAAGACTGAATATCGTCAGAAATCAACAGCATGGCGAGAAGCGGGTGCAGTCACCCTATCGTTGGGTGGCTACGAAAACGAATTCGGGAGGGGGGAATGAGGTTTAGCGGGTGCAGTCACCCTATCGTTGGGTGGCTACGAAAACACCTGAAAGAGCGTCTGGCGGATCGTAACGGGTGCAGTCACCCTATCGTTGGGTGGCTACGAAAACGGGAAATAGGTTGTTGACAAACCTTTCGGTGGTGCAGTCACCCTATCGTTGGGTGGCTACGAAAACCCATGCACGAGAAGCCAGTCGTGACCGTCTGGTGCAGTCACCCTATCGTTGGGTGGCTACGAAAACGAGGAACAGCAGATCAGATGGCGGGAGTATGCAGTCACCCTATCGTTGGGTGGCTACGAAAACTAGAACTGTTCGTTCTCCTGGAGTGCCGGAGGTGCAGTCACCCTATCGTTGGGTGGCTACGAAAACTGACGAACTGAGCGTTGTATTCCTATCGTTGGGTGGCTACGAAAACTGGCGCGTTCAAGCGCCGCTGGACAGGATGGGTGCAGTCACCCTATCGTTGGGTGGCTACGAAAACTGGGACGGATTATCCTCAGC
>Ga0302140_10009515_pt1 | contig 12050 bp, 10 predicted proteins | sample I_Bog_E1_1_FD_202095 | JGI IMG/M metagenome (GOLD analysis project Ga0302140, IMG submission 202095) | Peat permafrost microbial communities from Stordalen Mire near Abisko, Sweden - I_Bog_E1_1 | ecosystem: Environmental > Terrestrial > Soil > Wetlands > Peat | place: Sweden: Abisko, Stordalen...
ATTTTCGCCGACGGTAAAATTCGAATAGAGGCTCAGCGCGCGCGTGGCGGGCACGTAGCAACGAAATCGATCCCAATCGACGTCCGTCGCGCCCGTAACCGAGATTTCTCCCGTGCAAGGTTCGAGACCGCCAAAAGAGCGCAAAAGTTCGCGCGCGCCCGAGCCTTCGACGCCGATCAGCGCGACGATCTCGCCGAGGCCGGCGGAAAAATCGACGCCGCGAAATGCGTTCGGGCTCGACCAACCCTGAACCTTGAACCTCGGCGCCGCTTCGGACGCTCGGAAGGAAGCCCGCAGAGCCGGGGGCGCCACCGCTGCCGCCTCGGTCACCAATTGGCGCGCAAGCCCTTCCTCAGTCAGCGCCTCGCCGGAAAGCACGCCGCGAACCCGCCCGTCCCGCACCACGGCCACACGAGCGCAATTCCTGACGAGGTCGCCGAGTCGATGCGTGATCAGCAGGACGATGCGCCCCGATTCCGCGAGTTTGCGCATCTCGCGAAACAATTCGTCGGATTCCGCTTGCGTCAATGCGGAATTCGGCTCGTCGAACAGGAATATCCGCGCCTGGCGCGCGACGGCGCGGGCGATCTCCGTGCGCTGCTGCATGGCGAGCGAGCATTCGCCCAGCGGCAAGTCCCGCACCGCATGCAGGCCCATCGCGTCCATGATCTGAAGATCGGCGTCACCCGGTTTCGGCCAACCCGCGCCGGCGCCTTCGCGTCCGGCGACCATATTCTCCGCTACCGTGAGATTGGGAAAAAGTTGCGGCTCCTGATGGACGATGGAGACCGCGTCCCAGGCGTCCGTCGGCGACCATGCCTGCCCGTCGAGAGTGAGGCTGCCCGATGTTGGGCTCTCCTCGCCGCCGATCATGCGTACGAGCGTCGACTTGCCCGCGCCGTTGGGGCCCGCCACGCCGAAGATCTCGCCGGGTTGGATATCCAGGTCGAGCCCATTGAGCGCCAATGTGCTCCCATAACGCTTCGTCAAGCCACGGATTTGAATCCCTGCGCTCGAGGCCTCGGTCATTTCAGGCTCTTGCGCAGTTTGGCGAGAAAAAGGTCCAGTCCAACCGCGACGATGGTGACGGCGCCGAGGAATATTTGCTGGACATGAGGCCCGGGCGACAACAGCGCCAGTCCCAGCTGAAGCTCGGCAAGCAGCAACGCGCCGCCGATCGTTCCGATGATCGTGCCCTTGCCGCCATTCAGGCTCGCGCCCCCGATGATGACGGCCGCGAAAACCGGAAAGGTCTGGGAAAGTCCGATATCGGGCTGGCTCGTCTGAATGAACGAAAAATCGAGAATTCCCGCCATCCCCGCCAGTATCGAGCAAACAATGAAGGCGGATATCTTGTAGCGTCGGACCGGCAAGCGGGCGAGCCTTGCCGCTTCCGTGTTGCCGCCGATCGCCATCAGCCGGAAGCCAAACAGCGACCGGTGCAGCAGAAAGCCGACGACCAATGCGATGCCCAGCATCCAGAACACTTCGGCGGAAAGCTGATATTTGCCGAAACTCGCGGTCAGGCCGATGAAGAAGTCGAGTTGGCCTTGCGGCAGATCCGTTCCCGAGGGCGGATAGTTCGGGTTGAAAGTGCCCGAATTGCTGACCCAAAGCGACAGACCATAAAGGAGATTGTAGCTGCCGAGCGTGACGATGAACGAAGGTATCTTCCAACTCGTGGCCAGAAATCCGTTGAACGATCCAACCAAGGCGGCAATGACCAGCGTGAGCGGGATCGCGACATAGACCGGCACGCCATGCACGACCCACATCACCGCCAACACGTTCGCCGCCAGTCCATACATGGCGCCGAAAGACAGATCGATCTCGCCCACGACAATGACGAGCGTCAGTCCCATCGCCATGATCGCCACCGAACTCATGGTGCGCAGGATCGACACGGCGAGATTGAGGTTGGCGAAATGCGGGTTGATCAGCAGAAAGACGCCCGCCACGACGATCACGGCGGCAAACAGACCGCCGATGCGAGCCGCGATATCAACGGTCGCCCTGCCAAACTTGGCGAAGTTTGGCGTTTGTGTCAAATCACTGCTCATCGGCTGCCTTGAAAAGAGACAAGGCGGGGCCCTTGCGCCGCCTTGTCAGAAACGCGCGACTTCAATTATTGCTTCATCGTGCGATCCAACTCGGCGCGCGCCTCGTTGACGTCAGGCTTTAGGACGGCCTTGAGCGTCTGCGTGTTGGGCAGGATGACGCCGTTCTTGAGGAATTGGGCGCAAGCCACGGCGCCGAAGGCGGCCTGATCGGGCCAGCGCTGGTCCAACTCTGCGACCTGCGTGCCCTCTTCGATCGCGTTCAATTGACCCTTGGAGGAGTTCCAGCCGATGGTGAAGACCTTGCCTGTCAGCCCCAGGCTCTTGATCGCGCGATCGGCGTGCTCCGCGCCGATGTCGACGTTCTGAATGAACTGGACGTCCGGATTCGCGGCCAGGAAGGCCCGATAGACGTCATAGGCCTTGCCGGGCTCGTAGCTGGTGTTGAGACCGTTTGCGGCTGCGGTGACGAATTTCGCGTCCGGAATGGCCGCCTTGATCGCGTCCTCGAAGCCCTTCATCCGGCCCTGCGCCCAGAATTGTGTGGGATCGCCGCCGGAAACGGCAAATACCTTGATATCGGTCTTGTTGTTGTCCTTGATCCACTTGAGCACGGTTTCGGCCGCGTACTTTCCTTCTTTATCGGGGATTTGGGTGAAATTCGTGAACTCGTGGCCGCGGGAGGAGACGCCCGCGGTGAACACGGGGATGCCCTGGTCCATCAATTTGTTGGTGATCGCCGTCATGGCGTCCGAACTGACCGGCTCAATTCCGACGCAGTCGATCTCGCCGGACGCAAGCTTGGCCTCGATCTGGCTGACTTGCAGGTTCGGATCGTTCTGGACCGGCGCGATCGCCGCGCAGTTCAGCGGATAGATCGAGTTGCCGACCTTGCAGCCCATTTCGGAACCGGCCTTGTATTGCGGCGAAAACAGCGGGATTCCGGACGCCTGATAGGAAAAGACGTAGTTGATCGGTTCGCCCTTCTTGATCTTGTCCGCGATACGGTCGGCCAGCTTGAATTCGCCCCAATCACGCTTGACTGTATTCGGCGCGCCCTCGACCTTTTCGCCGCTCGTCGGAATTTGACTTTCGCTCGGCGTCTGCGCAAAGGCGGACCCCGTGGCGGTTGCCGCGCCGCAACCCACGGACAAAGCAAACAAACATGCGACTGAAGCTTTCATTGGATCCTCCCGCTCGTTGAAAAGTTCGTTACCGACGTGTCTCTGGGTTAATGGCGCGAACATGCGCTAACCCAGAATTTTCTCGCTGCGGTAGCGGTTGACGACGTCCTCGATGACCTCGATTCCAAGTCCGGGACCGGTTGGCGGATACATCCAGCCCTCGACATGGCCGAACGGATCGGTCACCAGATCGTGCTGCATCGGGTTCCGCAGCGGTTTCAGCTCGAACAGCTTGCAGGCCGGCGAGTTGAAGGAAATGGCGAGGCTGGCCGCAGTCACGATCGACGACGACCAGGCGTGGGCGTTGGCCTGACGGCGATAGAATTCGCAGCGCTCGGCGATCTTCTTGAAGCCGGTGATGCCTTCGGCTCGGCCGGGATCGACGCCGATCACGTCGACGGTGCCGGTCGCCAGCACGCGCTCGAACTGTTCCAGCGTCCATTCGCGCTCGCCGTAAGCGATGCGGGTCGTGGTCTTGGCGCGCAGGTTGGCGTAGCCTTCCGGGTCCCATGCGCCGAGCGGTTCCTCGATCCAGGTGAGATTGAATTCCTCCATCGCCCTCGCCCGCCGCACCGCGTCGGTGACGTCCCATTTGATGGCGATGCCGTTGTCGATCATCAGCATGCCTTTGGGTCCGATCACCTCGCGCATGGCCTTCACATAGGCGACGTCGCGATCGCGATCGTAACCGAGATTGGCCTTGCCGCGCTTGCCGAAGCCGGTCTTCAACCCTTGCAACCCGCTCGACAGCCATTGTGCGGTCTCGTCGGCCATGTCGGCGATGGATTCGTAATGGCCGTGGCAGGAGGCGATCGCCGGCAGCCGCTCATGCGCGGGGCCGCCGAGCAGATCGAGCACGCTTTTGCCGAGCGCTTTGCCTTTGAGATCCCAAAGCGCGATGTCTATGGCCGCGGTGGCGTAGGAGGCGATGCCGCCGTGATAACCGTACCACCAGGCCTGCTGCTTGTTTTGTCGCCAAAGCGTCTCGGTCTGGACGGGATCTTTGCCGATCAGATTGGGCGCCATGCCTTCGATGATCGCCTTGGCGGCGAAACTGGCTTCTGGGAATTGCGTGATCGACTCGCCCCAGCCGACTTGCCCATCGTCCGCCGTGATTTTGACCAGGCAGAGATGTCTCAGAGCGTCGAAGTCGTTGGGTTCGGGATAGCTGACCGGAATGGGTTCGATTTTGGCGATTTTCATGGATGTTCCTACCCGATGGCGCCGCGGAACAGCGGCATGCCTTCGACGCCGAGGTCGACCTCGATCAGCCGGCCCGTCATCGCCGCGCCGGTCGTGTCGAACGGCCCCATGTCGCAGCAGAACAGCTTTCCGCCCTTGCCAAAACAACAATTCAGGATCGTGCCGCCGGTCTCGAGGAATTCGATGTGACGGCCGTCGTTGGAAAAGTGGTCGACGCCGCCAGCGGCGACCGCGGTGATCCAGAAATCGCCCGCCGCGTCGATCTTCAGCCCGTCGGGAATATGTCCTTCGGGCATTTTGCACAGCACGGACTTGCGGCCGTCCGGCCTGCGCCGGATGACGTTGAGGGTATAGGATTCCACCCAGACCAATGAGCCGTCGGGTTCCACGACGATGCCGTTGGGATAGGTGTGGTCGAGTTCCTCCAGGATCTTCGCGACGCCGTTGTTCTCGACGACGACGATACGGCCGGGATGCGGTTTTTCCGCTGGGTTCCAATCTCCGGAATCGGTGAAGTAGAGCCTGCCATCCGGCCCAAAGGCGAGGTCGTTGGGGCCGTCGAATTTCTTGCCGTCGGCCTCCGTGACGAGCGCCTCCACTTTGCCGGCCGCCGTCGTCTTCTGGATCGAGGGCGGCCGGTGGATCGGCGCGATCCATGTCCCGACATTGGGGGTCTGGGTGGAATAGACAGCGCCGTCGGAGCCGAGCATGCAGGCGTTGGGGCCGCCGCCCACCATCGCATAGGTGCTCTTGGCGTTGGTCCGGGGATCCCAACAGCCAATTTCGCTGGCGTAACTGTTGGCGAAGATGACTCGTCCGTCGTCAAGCTCATAGGGACCTTCGGGATGGCCGAGGCCCGTGGCGCGCACTACAATCGGTCTCCTCAACGTCTCCTCCTCAATCGACGCCATCGGCTCCTTCCGCGGTCGCTTTTGAGAACTATATTGAAACGTTACCGAGACACGCAAGCGATTTGTTTGCCGATTCTAGATCGAAGGCACAGCGCGGCAATTTGTGTCGACGGCGGCCGGCGGACGGCTTCCTTGACGCTTCCCTCCCCTGCAACGGGGAGTCGCTGACGCCAGTTGGAAAGCGCCCGCGAAGATCCGGAGGGAAACCCCGCGAAAATTCAGACTGTACGCCAATTTCTGAGCAAATTGACCTGGCCAGAGCTGGAATCCCGCGGTTCTGCCGATGCGCGCGCCCGACTGAACCCGTGATGCTCGCGGAGTCTCCCGCGTCGTCGCCGCCGCACATTTGCACGGGGTCCGCATTATCCAGCGCATCGTCGCCTCTGGGCCGCGTCGGCTTGAAATGCGGCGGGGCCGCTGATATGGAATGGAAACGATATTATTGCAATCACGCGTCCTCTCGAGACGCGGATAAGGGGCGGAAGCGCATGGCGGCGTCCAGACTCGCAGCGGCCGGGGAAAGCGGCAAGCCAGGGACGCCGAAAGGCGCCCGAGGCGCCGTGATTTCCGGCGCCGTTGCGCTCGATTTCCGGACCTGAGGGAGGCCCGCCTTGGCGGAGACGACACACTCAAATCCCGTCGCCGCTTTGACCGGCGTGCATCACATCGGAATCAGCGTTGCGAGCCTCGAGGCGGCGCTCGTGTTCTGGGAGACGTTCCTGGGGCGACCAGCGCGCTGGACCACCACGCTGGACCGTCCCTACCTCAGCCGCGTCGTCGGCTATCCCAGCGTCTCCATAAGGGCCGCATTCGTCGATCTGCCGGGGGGCGGCGTGGTCGAGCTTCTGGACTATCATCGGACCGGCGACCGCATCGCCAATTCCGAAGCGACCGCCAATCCCGGCAATGTCCATCTGTGTCTAGCCGTCACCGACGCGGAAGGCGTGTGGAGGCGCGCTCTCGCCTGCGGAGCGCGTTCCGTGAGCGGCGATGGCCCTGTCGAAATCGACGCCGGCCCGAATGTGGGATCCAAGTCGGGCTACCTGCGCATTCACGACGGCGTCACGCTGGAGCTTTTCCAACCCGCGCGAAGCGAGGATCAAGCCCAGTGATCGAACAGATACTTCGCTTATTGAAAAGGACATAGGCCCATGGCTTCCTTGTCTGGCAAAGTGGCCGTCGTGACCGGCGGAGCGCGCGGGATCGGCGACGGGATCGGCATGCGTCTGGTGGCGGACGGAGCGCGTGTGTTCGCGTTGGACAAGGCCGCCCCCGAGCAATGGCGCGAAGGCGTAACCTATCTCGAAACGGACGTCGCCAGCGAGGAAAGCGTCGCGACCGCGTTCCGGGCGATCGACGCCCAAGCCGGGCGGGTCGACATTCTCGTCAACAATGCGGGCATTCAGCGCGTGGGGCTGGTTGGACAAATATCCTTCGCCGACTTCACCAACGTCGTCGCGACGCATCTCAACGGCTTCTTTCTTTGCGCGTCCGAAGCCGTGCCGCGCATGGTGAAGCAAGGCGGCGGCGGCGCCATTGTTTCGATCGCCTCGACGGCGGCCTTTGTCGGACTGCCGGGACGCGGCGCCTATTGCGCCGCGAAGGCGGGCATCCTCGGTCTCACCCGCGCGCTGGCTCTCGAGGTCGCCACGGCTGGCATACGCGTCAACGCCGTCGCCCCGGGGTTCACGCGGACCAGGCTGATCGAGCAGGGCTTGGCGGACGGATCGCTGCGGGAGGATTGGATGGTGGCGCGGGTCCCGATGAAGCGGCTCGCCGAGGTCGACGAAATCGTCAACGCGGTTAGATTTTTGGCTGGCGACGAAAGTTCCTACATGAGCGGTCAATCGATCGTCGTCGATGGCGGCTGGATCGTCCAAGGCATTCCCGAAGCCCCGGACTGGTTACGAGTCAACGGATCCTCAGCCGGAGCCTCGTAATGTTGTCGACGCTGAAAATGCCCAAGGTCGGAGACGCCGTTGACGAGGTTGTGATCAGCGCGATCCATGTCTTGCGCGGCGCGACGGTTGAGAAGGGCGATATCCTTTTCGTCGTCGAAACCGACAAGGCGCAGGTCGAAATTCCGGCGCCGGTGAACGGCGTCATCTCGAATGTGCTGATCGCCGTTGGCGATGAGGTGAAGACCGGCGCGGCGACCGTCGTCATCGACATCAAATAGGATGCCGCTTGACCGGACGCACGATCGCAAAGACATGAACTTTGGGGAGGTCCGATGGCCAGGATTTGGATACGGCAGGCGGCGCAGCGGGCGCTGGACGACGCCATGGCCGACGACCCCTCGGTGATTGTCATGGGCGAGGATGTCGCCGTGGCGGGCGGACCCTTCAAGGTTACCGAGGGGCTTCTCGCCAAATACGGGGCCGAGCGGGTCATCGACACGCCCATTTCCGAAATGGCCTTCATGGGCGCCGCGGTGGGCGCCGCGGTCTGTGGCCTGAAGCCCGTCGTCGAGATCATGTTCATCGAATTCCTCGGCGTGGCGCTCGATCAACTCACCACGCAGGCCGCGACCATGCGCTATCTTTCGCGCGGGCGCTTGACGGCGCCGTTGGTGGTGCGGGCCTCCGCGGGCGCAGGCCAGGGCTTTGGTTGTCAGCATTCGCAGATGCTCGACCATTGGCTCCGCGGCACGCCCGGCCTCAAGCTGGCGGCGACCAGCAACGCGCGCACGACCTACGGGCTGCTGCGCTCGGCGATCGAGGACCCCGATCCGGTCGTCGTCCTCGAGCCGCGCATCCTCTATTCCGAGCGCGAGGAATACGAATTCGACCTCAACTACCGAATTCCGCTCGGCAAGGCGGAAATCGCCCGATCCGGCAAAGACGCGACGCTGGTGACTTGCGGCGCCATGCGACGCGTCGCCCTCGAGGCGGCCGCCAATAGCAACGCCAGCATCGAGGTCATCGACCTCTTGACGATCTGGCCGTGGGATCGTGAGGCGATCTTGAATTCGGTGGAGCGCACGGGTCGGTTGGTGACGCTCGAAGAGGCGACCGCCGGCGCCGGATGGGGCGCCGACGTGGTTTCCACGGTGGCCACCGAGGCGTTCGGCGAGCTGAAGGCGCCGCCGCATCGCATCACGCTTCCCGACGCGCCTGTGCCTTACAATGGCGCCCTGGAAGCCCGCTATCTGCCAAGCCCGGCCTATGTGACCGAGCAAGTCGCGGCCCTCGTTTCGAACAACAAGGCGCCGGCGCCCTGGTGGAGGAGCGCGGCATGACGCTCTCCAACTCAAATTCACCGCTCGCGCGCCGCGAAGCGCTGCGCAATCAACGCGACCAACTTCAACGAATGGTCGAAATCCGCAGCGTCGAGAACCGGATTCAAAGGCTTTTCACTGAGGGACAGATTCGCGGCAGCACCCATCTCGCGAGCGGTCAGGAGGCGGTTTGCGTCGGCGTCGCGCGCTCGATCGATCCCGACGACATCGTCACCTGCACGTATCGCGGCCACGGCCACGCGCTGGCCCTCGGCGTCACGCCCACCGGCGTGATTGGCGAGATTTGTGGCCGCACGATCGGCTGCGCCGGCGGGCTCGGCGGCTCGATGCATCTTGTCGAGCCCAGCGTCGGCCTGCTGCCGACCGCGGCCATCATCGGCGCGGGCCTGCCCATCGCCTGCGGCGCCGCCATCGCCGCGCGGGCGCGCAAAAACGGTCGTATCGCCGTCGCAATCTTCGGCGACGGGTCGGCGAATATCGGCGCTTTTCATGAATCGTTGAATTTTGCCGCGATCAACAAACTGCCGGTCGTGTTCGTCTGCGAGAACAACCTCTACGGCGAATATACCCGCATCCAGTTCACGACGCCGGTCGAGGACATCGCGGTGCGCGCCTCCAGCTACGACATGCCTGGCGTCATCGTCGACGGTCAGGACGTCGACAAAGTCGCGGCGGCGATGGCGCAAGCCGTTACGCGCGCCCGTCGTGGCGACGGCCCGTCATTGGTGGAAATGAAGACCTACCGCTATTCCGGCCATTCCCGATCCGACCCCGCGACCTATCGCCCGGCTGGCGAACTCGACTTCTGGCTGAAGCGCGATCCCATCGCCATTTTCGCCGATCGCTTGTTGGCGGAGAACGTGCTTTCGCCCGGCGGACTCGAGCAAATCCAGGCGGAGACGAAAGACGCCATCGAGCAGGTCGTCGCGGAGGTTCTCGGTTCGCCCGCGCCCGAGATCGGCGAGATTTTCGCCCATGTCAGCGGCGACTCACCGGGCGGCGACCAGCGATGGCCATTTTGGGGCGATAGGGGGAGCGCATGAGGGTCGCGGTCATCGGGTGCGGATTTTTCGCGCAAAACCATCTGAACGGCTGGCGCGATCTCGCCGCCGAAGACGTGCAACTGGTCGCGGTTTGCGACCTCGATGCAAACAAGGCGGAGGCCGCGGCCAAGGCCTTCGGCGTCCCGCGTTTCTACACCGACGCCAAGACGATGCTGGACAATGAGCAACTCGACTTCGTCGACATCGTGACGCAAATGGACAGCCACCTGGAAATGGTGAAGCTCGCCTGCGCCCGGCGCGTTGACATCATCCTGCAAAAGCCGCTCGCCCCGGAATGGGAGACGGCGCGCGCAGTCGTGGAAACGACGCGTCGGGCCGGGGTGCGGCTCGCGATACACGAAAACTTCCGCTACCAGTCGCCGATGCGCAAGCTCAAAGGCGTGCTCGACAGCGGCGCCATCGGCCAGCCGAACTGGGCGCGCATCGCTTTCCGCACCGGCTATGACATTTACGCGGTGCAACCCTATCTGCATCAGGCCAAGCGCTTCGCGATTCTCGATGTCGGCATTCACATGCTCGATCTCGCGCGCTTCTTTCTCGGCGATGTTGAACGCGTGTCGTGCGAGACGCAGCGCCGCAACCCCGAGAATGTCGGCGAGGATACGGCGACCCTGATGCTGCGGCATCGCTCGGGCGCGGTCAGCGTCGTCGAATGCACGATGGAGGCGCGGATCGATCCCGATCCGTTCCCGGAAACGCTGGTGACGATCGAAGGCGACCGCGGCTCGGCCATGGTTGGTCCCGGCCTTTTGGGACGCGTCGCCTCCGGAGGTCAGTCGCGCGAAATGGACTTTGGATCCCCGCTGTTGAGTTGGACTTCGCAGCCCTGGCACACCGTTCAGGAGAGCGTGCTGAGGACCGAACAGGCGATTTTGCGCGCATGGCGGTCGGGACAAGAGCCTGAATCAACCGGCGAAGACAATCTGAAGACCTACGCGTTGGTGGAAGCCGCTTACGTGGCGGCGCGCGAGGGCAGAGCGGTCGTTCCGGAAGTCAACTGAAGCGGCGGGACGCCGGCGCACGGAATGGAAACGATTTCATTACGCAATCCCTCATGGTGGGCCGCGATGCCCAAGCTAAAGCGGTTTCCGACCAAATGAGATCGGTCTTGTCATGCCCGCGCAAGCGGGAATTCAGGGCCGCCGCACGTGGCGTCCCTGTGGATCCCCGCGTTCGCGAGGATGACACGGAATTCGATCTGCGCTGCAATTCGTCCGACATTGACGTTCGTTGACCGGATACCGCTCGAGCCCCGATGGATCAGCGAACTCGCCCACCAAGCCAACTTTGCTTGATTGACAGCGGGAATTGAAACGTTATCATTCTCTCCCGGACCTACGACGCGGCGATGAAGCCGGGGGCGACAAGACCCTCTCCGCGCCTGCGGGACTGATGCAAGGGAGGAAGCTGTGCAGAGAAAATCATACCAACGTCACATTCTGGCCGTCGGCGCCGCCGCGCTCACGCTCGGCGGTCTGCAATGCAAAGCCTGGGCCGACGACATCACCATCGGCTTCGTCACCCACGCGCAGGGCAATCCGTTCGTCGAGCAGATCGTCGATGGCGCAAAGGCTGCCGCCGCGGATCTCGGCGTAACGCTCAAGGTGCAGGAATCTCCTGGGGGTTCGCCGGAAAGCCAGCTCAAGCTGGCGCAAGGATTGGCCAATGCTGGGGCCGTCGGCGTGGCTTCATCGATGCCGGGCGACGCCATGGCCAAGGGCATGAACGAAATCGTCTCGAGCGGCGTTCCCGTCGTCCAGTTCAACATGCTCGCCAAGTCGGTGCAGGGTCCGTACGTCGGAGAAAAATCGACGCAGAGCGGGCGCATCCTCGGCAAGATGATCGTCGACAAGCTCGGCGGCGCCTCGGCCAAGGGCAAGGTGATCCTCGGCAATTGCTTCCCCGGCTTCCCGGTTCTGGAGAACCGCGCCAAGGGCGTGGAGGAATCGCTGAAGGCGGCGCCGGGCCTCACCGCGCTGGGGCCGTTCGACGTCAAGGTAAGCGCGGTCGACAATTACAATCACTGGGAGCAGCTCTATGCCGCCAATCCGGACGCGGTGGCGTTGATCGGGCTGTGCGCGCCCGATATAGCCAGCCTCGGCAAGCTGAACGCCGCCAATGGCGACAAGTTCGTCGCCGGCGGTTATGACCTCACGGCCGAAAACCTTGCCGCGATCAAGGACGGCCACGCCTATGTGTCGCTCGGACAAAGCCCGTTCGTTCAGGGCTATCTGCCGGTGGTGCTGCTGGTTGACGCCATAAAAAGCAAGAAGCCGGCGGCTGTCGGTTTCTACGACGCCGGCACGCAAGTCGTGACGGCGACCAGCGTCAATATGGGCGCTGGATTGCCGAGCGTTTCCTTCGCTCAATTGCAGAAGCTCGCCGCCGAT
>Ga0302140_10009517_pt1 | contig 12049 bp, 19 predicted proteins | sample I_Bog_E1_1_FD_202095 | JGI IMG/M metagenome (GOLD analysis project Ga0302140, IMG submission 202095) | Peat permafrost microbial communities from Stordalen Mire near Abisko, Sweden - I_Bog_E1_1 | ecosystem: Environmental > Terrestrial > Soil > Wetlands > Peat | place: Sweden: Abisko, Stordalen...
GCAAAAACAATTGATTGCTAATTTAAAGAAGGATAATGGGAAAAATTTAAAGAAAAAATGATTTTTTTATATTTTTTAAAAATGGTTTATAATAATTATTAAATTTTATGATGAATATTATTTTTTCTGCCTTCCAATTGAGAAATTAATTTAAAATAGAATAAATTAAAGAAATAATTAAATATGAATTAATACATATTAATTATCAATAATTGCTTGAAAAAAATCCCATAACAAACAAAAAAGAAAAAATGTTATTTTAAAATAGGAGATAACCGAGCTATTCTGAAAAGCAAAATATTTATTTAAAAAAAATAATTATGATGATCAACATATCCGTGTTTCAAATGAAATAATGATTAAGTTACAAAGATCTGAATTATTCCTTTTGCTTTCCATATTTAATTTTTGCTAAAATAAGCTTCTTTTTTTTAAATTTGGGCTTCTATACTTTAATTTTTGTTTTCCCGAATAATTTCTAACTAATATTAAAAATCTTAAAGATGGAAAGAAACCGAAGAGTCGCCTATTTTTATCACAGTATCTAAAATTTTATCTCTTTCTTTCATTTACCTTTGACAGGTGAAATTGGGAAGTTTCATTATGGAAAGGATCATCCAATGAAACCTAAAAGAATTGCCATGGCACACGAATTAATAGTTAATTACGGATTATATAAGGAGCTAAATGTTTATGTAAATTCCACATTATTACAAAAATGTTGATAAAAACTGTATTTTTAGCGTCCACACTTTGCAACTAGCGAGGAAATGTGCATATTTCACGATTTGGATTACGTGAAATATTTGGAATTAGTTGGTGAAAAAGTAGAAAACATGGGCATTGGTGGTGCTAATCTTTTAGGTGGAGCAGATCTCAATGAATACGACAAAAATCAGCTTTACAATGACACAAAAAAATGTAAATTTTCTATATTTCTTCATAATTTTAAATTTAACTAGATAAAATAGGAGAAATAAGTGATTGTCCTAAATTTGCTGGTCTCATTGATTTTTGCCAAATTTCATCAGGTGGTTCCATTGACGCTGCATGTCTCATAGCAGAAAACGCTGCTGATGTTTGCATAAACTGGTCCGGTGGTCTTCATCACGCTAAGAAATTTGAGGCATCTGGGTTTTGCTATATCAATGATATTGTGATCTGCATTTTGGTTCTTCTTCGTCATTATACTCGAGTGCTTTATGTTGATATTGATGTACATCATGGTGATGGTGTTGAGGAGGCATTTTTCACAACAAATCGGGTGATGACAGTATCCTTCCATCAATATGGAGATGATTTCTTCCCTGGTTCTGGAAACATTCATTCAGTGGGTGAAGGGTTAGGTAAATTCCATTCAATCAATGTACCCATGAAACCTGGGATGAATGATGAAACATATGTTCCTTTGTTCAAAAATATCATGAATAAGGTGATTGAACATTTCCAACCGAATGTTGTTGTGGTGCAATGTGGAGCAGATTCATTAGTTAATGATAAATTGGGTAATTTTAATTTAAGTACTCATGGTCATGGAGAATGTGTGAACCATATGCTAAAATATGGTGTACCTACAATTTTATTAGGTGGTGGAGGGTATACCATCACAAATGTTTCCAGATGCTGGACGTATGAAACGGCAGTTGCGTTGAACAAAACTTTGGATAACAATCTGCCAAAAATTGAGAATTATTATGAACATTACAACCCAGACTTTAAATTGCATTTAACGGTAAGCTGTTTATTTAGATTAGTTTTTGAACATTTTCTAGGCGAAACCTCATGTGGAAAACAAAAACAGCCCAGAATCTTTACGGGAAATCGAAATACAATGCTATGAATATTTGAAAAATATCGAATGTGCTCCTGGCCTTCCCTTTCATGATGTAACTTTTTTTCAAAAATTATATATAAATCTTTGTTTTAGGCTTCTTTGCCAGACAATTTTAGATTCCAAGCTTTTGATTACGAAGATAATCCAGAAGAAGTTAGGGATTTGGAGCCAATCGAGGGAGAAGTTACATTGATGGCATCTAGAGAAAAGCGAGAGACAATTTTAATTTAAACATAAATTAAATAAAAAATACTTTTCTTGAAAGCGGAAATTTTGTTAATAAATAAAGAAAAAAAAGAAAGATATTTTTTTTCAAATATACAAGAAGAAGGATTCCGAAACAAAAATATAAAAAATCTGAAAATGACAACCATAAAATTTGACTTAATCAAGTCCTTAACCAAACATTTGGACCCCCATTTATCAATCGTCTTATTGGAGCATTATGAAGCCCAAGATCATAAGGTCTTTCATCCAGAAGTCCTTCAACGAGAAAAATTGCTCGTTTTGATCAGAACGAAGATCATTGATTACATTCAGCAGGAATGTGATAAAATTAATGACCCTGTCACCCAAAAAATCAAATCAGGTGATAAATATATATCTTTCGCAGAATCTAATATATTTTGCAGAATTCGAAAAAATCAAGGAGAAGACTGAAATTGACGCAGGAAATTATCTGAATTCTGCTGAGAACTTCATCAACTTTTTCAAGGAGAGAGAGCCTGAGTTGGAGAAGGAGAAGTTTTCTAAAGTCGCTTATTCAAGAATCAAGGATTTTGAGAATGTAAAATAAATAAAAAATCTGTTTTCTTATCTGTTCAAGGTTAAAAAAAGCGACATTGTAGAAACCGCAAGATTGGCACGTTGTCTTTTTGATATTGGGCAATATGCTCGTAAGACTTGATCAAATAAAAATAATTAATTTATGAATTTTAGAATCCTTGAACTTTTTGAATGCTGTGCATTGTCTTATTGAGGATGAAGAAACTGCCTTAAGTGTGCTTTGGGGCAAAACAGTTGAAAAGTGATTAGAAATTAAATTAAATTAATTATTTAAGGTGTCAGAAATCGTTCTAAAAATGGTTGATGAAGCCAAAGAAGACTTCAAGATTTTGAGGCAAAAAATTGACAACACCTCATTCAAAATGAATATGCAAATTCTCGCCAATCGAGCTTATCTTCTACATACATCTTTGTTCCTTTTCTTCTCTCATAAAAGCTCAGATGGAGATTTTGATGCCCTCATTGATTTATTTTCCAATGAAAAGTAATTTTTTTTTTTTTAAACAATTATTTATTTTATAAAAGCTATTTAAATACCATTCAAATGATTTGCCCACATCTGATTCGTTACTTAGCCGCAAGCATTCTTTTGTCGAAAAATTCACAAAAATACGGAAATTTCAATTTGAATTCGTTTTTAAATCTGCTTCAAAGAGAAACCTGTGAATATTCCGACAGTCTTATCGAATTCATCAAAATGGTGCTCCTAAACTTCGATTTCAAAAAGGCTCAAAGTCTTATCAAAGACATCAGGAATGACTTCCAACATGACTTTTTCTTATCATATAAGGTTGATGCGATCGTTCATTGTGCCCAAACAGTTTTGTTTGAGGAATATTGCAAAATTCATAACGTGGTTGAAATCAGGTATATTTTTATTACTCAATAACATAAATTAAATATTTATAATGTTAGCATGGTCTCTTCTTATTTGGAGATCCCCAAAGAAGAAGCGGAAATTTGGATTGTTAATTTGATAAGAAACGCCAATATTGAAGCCAAAATAGATTCGGAAAAAGATATTGTGGTAATTACCAGGTCAAGAACGAATTATTATGAAGAAGTAAAAAAATGATATGATTTTTTATTCGAAATTATTTTATTTGGAATAGATTGCCGCGAAAACCAGAGATTTAATTCCAAAAACAAACCTGTTAATCAACAATATCAAAAGAATTTTCAACACCAAAGCTTAGAAAAAAATTTGATATGCTCTTGATTTTATTATTTAAAAAATTGAAAATTAGAAAAAAAATAATAAAATTGATATTTTTTTTTAAACAAAGTGAATTTCTTTTTCAAGGTCATGAATTCCAGCTTTTTCTCTAAAATCCTTGATCCAATCAAAAACATTTTTGACTTTAACCAAGTTTTAATGTCCTTGAGTTTACAATAATTAAATTAATAAAAGGCTCATCTCAGCGGATGCATGGATGTCATTGTCATCAAACAAAAAAATGGAGATTTATCTTGCACTCCTTTTCACGTTAGATTTGGCGCTTTCAAAATAATGAAGGTCAAGAATATAGTCATAAATATGGAGATTAATGATAAGCCTGCTCCTTTTTGGATGGATTTGGCTGAAGATGGTCATGGCTATTTTGTTAAAGAATGCGATGATGCATTAACCAATAAGATTCTTTACAAGTAAAATATTGTTGTTCAAAAAATAAAGCAATATACTTTAAAAGGCCAACCTTAAGAATAAAAAGCGATAAACTGATGAAAATGGGCTTGAATTATGGAGAAAATAAAATTGTTTATTATGTTCAAAGTGAATACCAAGGCAAACAAACACTTCGAGGCAAGATTTTTTTATGGGATCCAAAAGATTTAAAGATGATTATTTCTGACATCGATGGAACTATTACAAAGTCGTTTAATATAGAAATATATTCATAGGTGAATTTTCTTTGTAAAGATCTGATATCATGGGACATATCATGACAGTGATTAAAAAAGATTGGACTCATGAAGGAATAGCCAAACTTTACACAAGATTCGAGAGGGAAGGTTATAAAATGGTCTATATTACAGCAAGGCCAGTGAGCCAAGTAAGAATTTTTTTTTCATATAATATATCAAAATAAACAAAAAGTATCTCTACACATTAAAATATATGGAAAGAGTTGATCAAACTGGATTTAAACTACCCACAGGACCAATTCTGATGTCCCCAGATTTCTTGATAGATTCAGCAAAAAGAGAAATTTTATTTAGAAACCCAGAGGTATATTTTAAATTTTGTTTGGTTCGTTTTTTATTTAAAACAATAGAAATTAAAAATTCCCCTCTTAAAAGACCTCCGAAAATTATTGAAGGATAATGAAAGTCCATTTTGTGCAGGGTTCGGAAATAGAGAATCAGTAATAATATGAAGTTATAAAACGATAACTTAGATTTATTAGGATGCGGTCGCTTATCTTTCAAACGGATTACCAAAAAGTCAAATTTTTATCATTAATAAAAAGAGTCAAATTCAAAAATTGGACTCACCTGAAATTTTAAGGTATGAAAAACATATATATCTATTTTTAATTTTGTAAAATGATAGTTACTCTTTGTTGGAAGAGAAATTTTCTAATTTTTTTTGATATATTCAAAAGGGACAGATTCTTGCAATTTCTTTAATAATTTAAATCTTTACATTCTTATATTCCGGATTGGAACTTATTTGGTTCTCGTAAAATCGTTTATAAGCATCTATGGCGCTTTCCTTCATAGTATCTGTACAAACCTTTAAACATTCATTTAGATTCTTTGGGTCTTGGGTATTTCCCAATCTGCATTTTTCTTCACATTCAAATTTAAAATGCTTTTTTGTCTTTTAAATGATAAAATTTTATCGAAAAAATAAACATCTAATGATTGAAATTTCCTTTGAAGAGATATAGAATTTTTGGACATTTTATCATCTGTTTTTTCTATGCATTCGTAATAATTTGATGGAACTTTGTAAAACTTTTCAAAGCAATCAATTTTTTCTTGCAACATGGCTTTCTAAAGTAAGATAAACTTCTTAAATATAGGACGAAGGTACTTGATACAAATTAAAATGAGGAGTGAACATCGTTTTAATAGAATTCATCTGTTCTTTGTTATAGGCGAAAATTTCCCCACTTTCTGTCATTTTCTGGATATTCCCAAATAATTAACCAAAATTTATGTTTTTTCTCAAAGAATTAAAAAAAAAAAATTAATATCTTCTTTTTTTTTAAAATGTTTAGGATAAAAAAAAACAAAAAAAAAAAAAAAAAAATTTTTTTAAAAAACATCTATTCAGTTAAAAAAACATATTTAATTAATAATAACTTTTTTTTATCTGTTAACAATCGTTAAACCGCCCATTCCGCTAAATGCAAACTCCAGACTCCGATCTACCTTTTTCCCGTCAAGAGTTCTTTAAAACCCTTTCCAAATCACTGCCACAACAGCTTCCCGACCTTCCACCGGAAGATTTTGATCTATCTAAAAATTCCATTTCTAACATTATAGATAAAATAGTAGACAACCTACCTTCCAACTATGGTGAATCGTCCAAAACGCTCAATTTGATGCAAAAGACTTGCGAAATGCAGGAACAGAAGGTATACACAAAATTATGCATGTATAGAAACATGGATATCTATGAAGAAATGAACAAGGTGTCCTCAGATTTATATGATTTGAAATACATGAACTTTGAGGAGATGAACCAGAAATTCGATGAAGCCATAGAGAAAATGAAAAGCTTTGATCAAAAAAACTGCTTTTCAATGCAAGAAGAAGACACCTTTCAAGTGAAAATCGAAGAAGAGGAAGAAGAAACGACCTTGCATTCAAAGTTCACCTATCCAAATATACTCCAAAGTAACGAAGGTTCTTTTTGTGAGAAAAATGAAAATGATGATCCTGCACTTGAAAACCTAGACAAAAAGGATTTTTTTGCAAAAATGGAAGACATTTGCTTCACAAGTCTTGTGCTTCCGAGAAAAGCCAAAAAGTTCCCTTTGGATTTCAACAATATTCAAAACCTCTTAGATGAAAATGAAAACAGTTATAACAATATACATAACGAGATGAACATTCTAAAAGAAATCGACTTGAATGAAGGATTGTCAAATTCAAGACTCTATGAATGAGGAATGTTGAAGCTTTTTGAAAATCAAATTTTACTTATATTATAATTGTCTGTCTTATGGAATTTTTTCTTTATTTTTTTCTAGAAATAATTTCAATGGATTTTTTTTTTAATTTTTTTGGTTTTTTTAATGTTTTATTTAAATTCAAATTAAAATTTGATTTTTTTTTTCAAATTTTTTTTGTTTTCTTTCCCATTCTTTTCATTCTATGTTAACTTTCATTTCAGCTAATTCTTTTAAAAAGGTCATCTCTTCTGCCAATGCGTTCACTCTATATGCGTGTCTTGAATTGGGCACATTAGTTAATTTCGGTTCTAAAAATCAAAATATTAAAATTTTTCCCCTCATATAAAATCCCCCTTTAATCCTTCCTACCATTGGCATCAAGTTCCTTACTGTCATAATTTTGTCCAATCCAATGTTTTTTCAGAATTTCTTCAAAACTCGACTGTCTTACTGAATTCCTTGCTATTTCACACAAATCCACAGTTGAAAAGTTCCAAACCTGAGTAGCTACTGCATATTCCTCAAGCAGAGGTTCCTTTGTAATATGTATCATCAATGGATCATCAGTTGAAAGACTCACGTTTAATCCTCTGGAAAAAAATTTCGGGAAAGGGTTTCTTTGATATTGCAAGAAAAGCTTATTGTTTGATAAAGGACTGACTGCTATTCCTATTTGTTCAAGATAATATAAATATTGTAACACTGGATTGTGATCTAATCTAATTCCATGATTTATGCCATCAGCAACCAAGAATCCCGTTGCTAAATGATCAACATTCCCAGATTCTCCACAATGAGGCCTGAAACTAAAAGTATTTAATCCTCTCATTGCACGCAAAGAATTCAATGAGTAAAGATTGGCGTAAATGTAATATATCCAATAGGCATAGATTGGATTTTCATCCTCATTCCATTGGCTTGGAGATAAAGCCAAATGCTTCAAATGCAAAACCTCATATACACTTTCATCATCAACAGTGTCAAAACCAACTATTTGGAACAATAAAGCATATAGTTCAGGATCGACAGAAGGATCAACTGTGACCTCAAAAATAGGTCTAAAAATGTTATCTATCATTTCTTGGAAATTCTTGATGATGTTGTTCTTTTTGTAAACTGAATATAGGCGCGGAATTTGAATCATCCAACGGATTTGGTGGCTGAAAATCTTGTGAAATTTGAACCATTCAGCTAGTTTGTGCCATTCTTGCATTGATTTCCCATAGATGGAAATTCTCAATTCTGCAAAACAATATTTCTCAGCTTCCATTTCTTGCATAATCATTTTGGTCAAGTCGGCAAGATAGATTCCTTTGATGTCATTATCTGTTTTGAGGAAAATCGTTCTCAGATCCGCTGCACCCAAAGGATTATATTTGTTATTGAAACGATCAAAACGTTCAAAAATTGATGAATCAGCCTAATCCGCAATTTAATATTCAAAATTGATAAATAATGATTTTTTACCTGAACATTCAAAGAGTCCAAATTAATATCTTTTGAGTTCACATCAATGACGTCGCAAACTTCTTTCAATGTCCTCCACCTTTCTTCCTTTTTATCATAAATCACTTTCTTTTCCCCCTCATTTTCCAGTTTGTCTACAATAAACCTGAGTAATTGTTTAGCCCTCATACAAGCAGCAAAATGTATATGAGTATCTACCTTTCTACAATTATAGAAATCTCTATGTACGATAGCTTGAGTTTCATAATGTTCTTTCTCTGAATAATGAAGCTTGTGGATTTTGAATTTCTCATCAAGGATCTCCAATCTAAGATGCGCCAAGGATTTATTAATGCTTTTATAAATATGGTCCACCATTTCAGTCAAATCATGCAGAAATTCAAGAGCAGTCAATATTTTTTCTCCCACTAGCTTCTCTCCGATTTTTACTTCATATACACCCTCATCATTGATTGCAACCTTTGCACCCTCTAGCCTTTGTATTAATGGAATGTCTTTGGAATAATCAATAATCGGTTCAGTCGAACCATCCTGTTTGACGACAAGTTCCTCAACTTTTTCATAATCTCGATGAGACTTGAATTTATATTTTTCTCTCAATTTTAGCAGAGAGAGGAAATTTTGAGCTGCTTTTTTTTTCTCGGAGATCACCAGATCTGGTAATCCTTCACAACTATGCGGCAGTTCCTTAATGCAAGATTCAACCATTATCATAGACGTCTTGCTTTTTAATTGTTGTTTTTTATAAATAGGCGAGTCTGGGTTGGCTTCTTCTGTGATGCCCATGGTTTTGTGAACTGTGTGCATAATCTTTTCAACAGTATTGGAATATTTCTTTTTTTTTGGACTTGCCAAACCATTTTTATCTAAAAATTAATTAGAAGGAAAAGAAAAATGGTCTTACCCAGCTTTAAATCTAAGAATACGGACTTTTTTTTGATCCTTTTATATAATTCAATCTCATTTTTACTCAAGGGAATATCCTCACTTTGAGTTTTGAGTAGATCCGTGGGATTATAATCTTCTGAACTAACGGAATCCATAAATAAAGACACTATTAAATTTTATTTATTTTTTTGGAATTGTGAATTGATTAAAGGGAAAAATAAAACTCCTCTTTTTTTTTTGGAAAACAATGATGTTAAATTATTGACAAAAAAAAAAGCAATTTAAATTTTAACAGAAAAATATAAAACAAAGATAATAAAAATGGTTTTATAGTAAAACCCGCTAATTTTTGCCTGGGGAAAATTTTTTTTTATTTTAAAGTTTAATAATTTGGAAAATTAACAAATTAATTTAGAAAATTTGAAAAATTACTAAAAAAATTAAACATTTTATGACTTCTTGATTAATTTTTGTTTTATTTTCATAATTTTTAGGTCAAATATTGGTTTTTAGCATATATGCAATTAAAAAAATCTATTTTTATTTAATTTGGTTAAAAAAAAACAATGATTTGACACTTGACCCGAAAAATATTAATTTAGAATATTTTGGAAAAGAAGAAAAAATAAGGCGGACTAAGTTTAGGGAGTTTTACGTACGGTAAGCACAATAAATAAAATAAAAAACGGTCAATATTTGCAAAACAATTAAGTTTAAAAAAAAAAGCATAACCTGAATTAGAAAAAAAAATTTAATAAATAATTCAATGGGAAATGCGATTTGTTTTCATTCAAACTCTCCAAAATCCTCGATCAAATATCATGTCGAAAAAAACGAAAAAAATGACATGCCTGTGGTAGCAGAAAACCTTCCTCCCCTCGAAAACCTTTCTTTTTACGCTCAAAAAGGTGGAGATGACAACTATTTCGGTGTTTTGGAAATTTCATACTACTCAAAAAACATTGAAAATAAAATGAAGGATGCGAAAACAACTCTTCAAGAGAAAAATATCTCGTAATATTTATTTATTTCTTTCATAAAAAATATATAGTTGGAAACCTGGAGAATTTCTCGGCCAAGGGTCATTTGCATCTGTAATTATGGGATTTAATGAAGAAACAGGGGAAATTATGGCTGTGAAGCAAGTTCGGATGAATGAAGCTTCGAAACTTTCGAATGTAAAGAAAAATTGATATTTGAGAAAAAAACACGGTTTAAGGTTGTGTCATCAATTAAATTGGAAATCGATTTGTTAAGTCGTTTGGAGCATAAAAATATCGTGAGTTATATCGGTGCAAATACCCAGAAAAAAATCCTTAACATTTTCCTGGAATACATTGCTGGAGGTTCGATAAGTTCTTTGATTAGAAAATATGGAAAGTTGAATGAAAACATTGTGAGAATCTACACGCAGCAAATTTTACAGGGACTTGAGTATTTACATTGGAACGGAGTAGTTCATCGAGGTTTGTCATTTCCAAATATTAATTTTTTTTTATTGTCAGTTAGATATAAAAGGTGCAAATGTTCTGGTTGACACGAGTGGTTTATGCAAACTTACAGATTTTGGTAGTTCAAAGAATATTATGGAGATTGTCGATAGTCCAACTTTGATAGGAACTGCAAATTGGATGGCTCCTGAAGTCATCAAGCAGACTGGAGGTGGTCGGTATTTATGAAATAAATTTTAAAAATTTTGACATTTTTGCTGAAAAAAAGATTCTCTGATATCTGGAGTGTGGGATGCACTGTTATCGAAATGCTAACTGGGAAACCCCCTTGGTCAGAATGTGGGAACGCGATTAGTACAATGTTTAAAATAGCAAATGGAAATGAACCTCCAACTTTACCAGAAGAAATTTCATCAGAAGCAAAGGATTTTTTGAAGAATTGCTTTCAGTTTTTATGAATTACCAAAAAAATGAATTAGGGTTGTTTTTTTTTTTAAAATAGAATCGACCCTCATAAACGAATGAACTGTTATAAATTGTTGAGACATTCATTTATAACAGGGAAAACACCATTAATCCAAGAACTTAACGCAAAACACACTAATTTGTTGGGTAATGGCGAAGAAGAAAGAAAACATAAGAAAAATCTTACAGCTATTCCTGAGAAAGAAGAACCTCCTGACCATAAAATGAGGCAAGATTTAATTGAAGAGGAAGATGATAATAAACAAATGCTCAGTTTGACGAAATTGGAAAACGAAATGGTGATCAGTGTTGTTGAATCTGACGATAAAATAAACATCAATTTAAAGAAATATGAGGATGACAAAAATAGTATCATTTTCTTTTTTGATAAAAGACTTAAACATATTTATTTTCAAAAGGGAACTCATTCATTTCTGATTTAAATGGAAATTTAAATTTGCCAGTAAACGCGATGCTAAAAGAAAGTAGTGTTAAAGGCAGTGTGAATGGCAGTCAATTTATTGAAGAAAATAATGATTTCTATTATTGCAATGAAAATGATTTAAAAGCAATGAAGATGTCAACCTATTCATTTCAAATTGTCCATCATAATAATAATCACCATGAGAAATCATCTGAAGGAGGATGAAGCAAAAGAGCTGAAACTTAAAGAGAGTGCTTTATATTTTTTGGTTATTAGTTCCAATATTGTATTTGTTCACAATTTTTTTATTTTCAAAATTAAAAATTAAAATATTAAAATTTTTTTTTTCCCCAATTTTATTTATGCAATTAATATGCTCAAAAATTGTTATGGAGAAGAAGACGGCTATCTTTGGATTTTTTTGCAAAGTTGTTTCGTTGTAATTAAAAAAAAAGAATAATGACTTTCTAAAGAAATTCGATTTCTAACTTACAACAAAGTTTTATTGTAAATTTTAATTTTAGATTTATTTATCAAATCCAAACCAATATAATTTTGAAGGCCCGCATCTAAGAACAATGTACATAAAAATTTGTTTGCCTTGATT
>Ga0302140_10009518_pt1 | contig 12049 bp, 15 predicted proteins | sample I_Bog_E1_1_FD_202095 | JGI IMG/M metagenome (GOLD analysis project Ga0302140, IMG submission 202095) | Peat permafrost microbial communities from Stordalen Mire near Abisko, Sweden - I_Bog_E1_1 | ecosystem: Environmental > Terrestrial > Soil > Wetlands > Peat | place: Sweden: Abisko, Stordalen...
AACTAAATATAATAAAATGAAGAAAAAAAAGAAAAAAAATTCATAAAATTGAAAAATTAACACTAAATTTTTTATAATAATTCAAAACTTATTTAATTGGATTTTGCAATGATTGAAGAGGATCAATTAGAAAACTCAGAGGAGAGCAAAGAGCACTCCGAATCAGAAGACGAGATCGAATTCAAAGAGATGAATTTGAAAGTATTAAAACAAATATATTTACTCTTATAAATATTTCAGCTTGCCAAAGATAATCCCTTAAACCAAACAATTTCAATTGGTCTTATTTCAAAAACCTCTTTGGAGAAAGAAATATTTGGGATATTAGATGATCAAGAAAAGTAAAAAATGTGCTTTAAAACTAAAATATTTTTCTAAAAAACAAGAATGGACTATATTTGCAACTTAAGAAAGGTTCATTTGGAATGGCTTGGTATTGGTATATTTAAACAAAAAAATATAAGTAAATTCTTAAAAATTTTAGAAAGAATTGAAAATTTGAATTTTTTCGAGAAGTTGCAAATTTTATTCCTTCAACATGTACTTTTTCTTCTTCTTTTCTAAGACAAGTTTTTTAAATAACAGAACAATATTCAAAAAATTGAAAACTTGGAGACTTTAGTTAATCTTGAATACCTGTCTTTGAAGGCTAACAAAATAAATAATCTGGAAAATATCAGTCATTTGAAAAAACTTTCATTTTTGGACATTTCACAAAATCTTCTGGAAAAAATTGAAGTGAATGAAATTCCCAAAAACCTTGAATTTTTGAATTTGTTTGAGAATATAATTAAGGTATTATAATAAATTGCACGCTTTTTTCTTCTAATTCTAATAAAGAAAAAAAATTATCAAAAAGAAATTACACTATATTGTGAATATTTGCAAGAATTGGATGGAGAAACAATCACAGCTGAAATCCGTTTCAAATATATGGACATGTATGTAGTTTTTTCTCTAAATTTTCTTAAGAAAAATGGTAGATTTCCAAATAATTTGGAAGACTATGCTCAAAATATGAACAAATTTTATGAAGAAAAAAAAAAGGAGGAGTTAAGCGAAAATTTTGATCATGACTTTGTTCCTGTCAATGAAAATATGGATATTGATGTGTTAAATAATGAGTTTATAAAAGTGAAATTTTTCGAAAAAGACAACATTAGTTTAAATATTTGACATAGGACACTGATCATCTGAAGGACGAAATCCATAAGAAGACAATTAATATAATCGAAAAAGCAAAGGAAAAAAGTGCTGAAGTAGATCAATGAAAAAAAATTGGATTTTTATAAATAAAAATAAAGCAAAATGAAGAATTCAAGAAAGAGATAGAGGAAGCTGAGGAAATGCACAAAATTTTGATAAGAACGATCAGGAATGGTTCTAAATACTTTGATTTAACAGGAAATTCAAAGAAACCATGATAAATTTTATGTGTTGTACTAATAAACAGAAAAGAAAAACACAGACAAAAACAAATTACTTTTATTTTTTTAAAAAGAAAAAAAAACCTCAAGAAACAATCATATTAAAATTTAAAACTCTCCAATTTAATTCTTAGCGAATTTACACTTTCTATCTTTTTTTTTGGTTTTTTCTTTTTCTTCTTCTTTTCATTTTGCTCAACATCGTTCCTTTTAAATTTATTCTCATATTCCAATAACGGCAAGGTCAAAGCTCCTTCCAATTCCTCGTACACCGTTTTTTGAATGTATTGGCTTTGTTGGAGCTTTCTAATCAATTCCAACTCCATTTTCTCCATTTCTATGATATCCACCTCAGACTTTTTCGTCAAGGTTTTTTCCTCAGTGATTTTTTGTTCATATTCCTTCTTTATTTTCAACATTTTATTCGTTTTATACTCTTCAACTTTCAAATTGCCTATGAGCAGCTGCTTTTTAACGAAATTCACTCTCGCAATATTGTTTTCGAAGAGTTTCTTCTCATAACTTGTTTTTATCGCCTGATGCCTTTCGCTTTCCTTTCTTAATGAAAACATTTCTTGTTGTTTTTGCTTTTGAAAAGTCACACGGAAATTTTCTTTGTCATCTTTGCCTTGTTCTCGATTCAACTTTTTGTCCAAAATCTTATTGGATATATTTTCTCTGGTTTGTCTCAATTGATTTGCCCTCTAAAAATTATGTTAAAAATTAAAAATTTGTAAAAATAGGAACATACTTCTAAATTTCTTTCGTAATTTTGCTTTTTTAGTCGATAAATATCATCTGCTTTATTTTTTGTTTCTTTAATTTTTTTGAGCGTTTTTAATTCCTCTTGCTTCAGCAAAGCTATTCGATTCGCAAGTATTTGGGCTTCTAAGTTTACTTGCTTTCTATTTTTTATTACAAAATTTAAGTACTTTCCTAAATTTTTGGTCTCTTCCTCTTCGGGTTTTTCACTAATAAGTTTTGATTCTTCTTTATTTGGAGAAACCGTCAAGCTTTTTTCATCAGGAATCTTGTTATTGTTTATGATGAGCATAGTATCAAAGTTGATGTTTTTTTTCTCTTTTTCATTTGTTTTTTCTTCTTCTTTATTTGATTTTGTTTTCTCTTCTTCATTGGTTTTTTCCTTCTCAATTGCTTTTTCATTGGTTTGCTCATTTTTATCGTATACTTTAATTTCTTTGTCCTTGTCATAAGTTTGTTTGAAATTTGAATCAGGAGGTTTTATTTCAATTGAGTTTTTAATTTGAGGCAAAATGTTGCTGTCGAAGATTCGAATGCTTTCTTTTATTTCGGTAGAATGAAGCTTGCTGAGAGGGAAATTCATTTCCTCTTCGATTTGAGATAAGGTGTTGCTTTTGCCAGGGTCCATCTCAAATTTGATAGTTTTAAGGAGTGCTGATAAAATAAAACGATTTTTTCTATTTTGTTATTATCCTGTTAATTTTTTGTCTTTTTTAAAATAAACAAAAATCTATTTGTTTTTATAAATAAGAAAAATAGGGAATTTAGCTCAAACTACGAAATAAATAACCATTTGTTTTTCAAATATTTGTTTCTTTATTAATGTCTTTCTTTTTATTTATTTTTGAAATATATGAAATTTTATTTTTTATTAATAAATTTTTAATTTAAATAAAAAGTCACAATGGTAGTTTCCCTTAAGTTTCTCCTAAAAATGTATTTTTTTTAAAGGACAGCACAAAAAGCAGCAAATACAATGACGACTTGTCGACTTTAAAGTGTGAAAGGAAGAAATTGGAAAGTGATGCTAAACTTCTAGAAAATCGGATTCGTTTGTTAGAGTTCGAAGATAAAAAGGCTCAAAAGAAAATTCAAGAAACCATAAAAGAAACTGAAAGGTTAAAGCAAATCCGAAGCAGAAATCAAAGTATCGAACAAGAAAGAAGAAAGGTTTTTTGAATGTTTTATTCGCCTTTGGATTAAGTATAAAAAAAGATTAAAAGCCAACAATCAGACCAATTAAATGCGTTAGCCTTTCAGAACAAGATGATAAAGCAAAAAAGCCAGTCAAAGATTTTAATGAATCGATCTTTTTGCGCTGAGAGAAAAAAAGAAGAGGTTTTAAAAGTCAAAACGTTAAAAAAAGTAATATTTTTTCATTTACGCAAGAAATTTTAAAGAATAATATTATAGGAGTTAAAAAACAGAGCCGCAAAGGATGTGCAAATGGAAACAATGAGAAACATTGAAATTGCCCAGAGGATAAAAAATGAGGATAAAATAAAAACCTTGAAAATCAAAAAAATAATGGTATTTTTCAGCTAAATATTTGACTTTAAGTTGAATTTAGGAGTTGAAAATCAAAAGTTTGCAAGAAGAGCATGAAAATAAGCAAAAAAATGAAATTGCTCAAAAACAGAAAAAACAGGTTATAAAGTTTATTTTGAAAATGTGAAAATTATTTTGTTTTAAAAGACCGAAATAACCCAACTTGAAAGAAACGAGCTTGAATTGATCAAAAAGTTGCAAATTACACAAAATAGAGAAAAACAATTTCTAAAAGATCTCAAAAATTATGACCCTTACTAAATGTCATATTTTCCTAATTAAAAAATATTATTGATTTTATATTTGCGATAGATAGAGAATTGAAGTTTAACTTGGTGTACCTTTAAATATTATTTTTCAAAATCAATATATTAAGAAACCTCTTAAAAAATTATTTATTTATATTATTTTTTTGAAATTCATAGTCCTTTTATAATTTCTTTGTTTTTGTTACAAATTTTTAGATTTTCCTTCTCTAATCTTTTGAGACCAAGTGGTTAAAATCGGAGGAATTTAATTATTTCGAAACTACAAAGCAAAATCGTATTAAAATTTATTAATAATTTTTGTTTGTACTCTATTAATTTTAACATATACTTTTTATAATAAAAAATTTAGAAAACAAAGAAAAACCTTTATTACAATTTTTCATTCAAAAATGAAAAATTTTTAATTAAAAAAAATTCAAAAAAAAAAAAATAAATTTTTAAAATTTTGTATAATCTAAAAAACTTTGAATTATTGAATGCATGAAAAACTGAAAATTAATTTCCCTTTTTTCAACATTATTTATTTGTTTATTATTATTAATAATATCTTAGACATCTTATTTTAATATTAATGAATTCCACCATTTTTACGAACTCCTCCATTTTTGATGAATATGTCAACTACACTACCCCAGATTTCTCTTTGCATTATAAAATCTTTAAATACACCGTTTTTTCCACCTCATTAGTTTCTTTAATATCCTGTTTTTTTGTGATTCTGATGTATAAATTGTGTCCCAATCTCCGGAATCTTCCCTACAGAATGATAGTCTATCTTCAAATATCCGATGGAATCGTTGCATTTGCCAATTTACTTGATATTTTTGACACAATTGACCACCATAGTCTCTGTCAGACTCAAGCCTTTTTAATAACTTATGGTTGTGACGCTTCTTTTATCTGGACCTGTTGCATCTCAACATCAATATATTGCTCCGCAACTGGCATTTGGCGCATCGTCGAACCTTATGAGAGATATTTTCTCATACTTTCCTTTGGGCTTCCATTGATTTTATCAATAATGTTCTAAAAGTAATTTAAAAAAAAAAATAATTGTTTATTTTTAGACCATTTCCTTTCAATGGATATGGGAGATCAGGGTATTTATGTTGGATCCAGATTTCCGATATCGACCCAACAACACGCAATTTTTTGTTATTATTCTGTCTTTTTCTATTTTTATGGGTGGCAATGCTTTATAACACAATAATGATATTAAAAGTCTTTTTGTTTTATAAAGACCACCTCAATTTATTGAGTCATTATGATCGCCATCTCAAGAGAATCGTCTGGTTTCCCATAGCAATGCTGATTTGTTGGATAACACCATCTATTTATCGTGTTTTTCAAATGTGCGGGTATGAGAATTTCTGGGCATCATTGATTCACGGGATATCATCGGGGATTAATGGTTTTGTTAATACTCTAATATATGCTTTTAACAAGAAATTCAGAGAAGAAGTCAAGACCTCGTTTTTATCATTTTCAAGTAACAACAACAATTTTATCAGACATATATGAATTTAATTATAATAAATATTGTTTCTCAAAGGAAAAACGAAAAACGGCATCATTTGTTTCTTTTTTTATAATTTTTTTCATTTTTTGTTATCAAAAATGTTAGATTTCAAAATTATAAACAAATATTTAGAAAAAGATAACATTTAAAAAATATAAGATCAATTTGATTTTCGAATGGAATTTTTTACCAAGAAAAATGTCATTTGTCTGATTTGTGGAAACTCAAATCAAGAGTTGTTGCCAAGTCTTGCATTTTGTTCACTATGTTGGTCCCCTTCCGAAAAATTTAGCCTACTTGATGCTCCAGAAATCGACAAAATAACGGAGAAAATTTATTTGGGAAACGAAGAAGCTCAAAAACAGAAATCTCTTTTGAAGCTATTGAAGATCACACATATTCTAGTTGTTGGTGAGGAGCTTCAAATTTTCCATGCGAACGATTTTGTATACAAAAAGCTTGAAATTGAAGATTCTCAGTTAGAAGACATCAAGAATTATTTTGAGGAATCATACAAATTTATTGAAGAGGCCAATGGAAATGTACTTGTTCATTGCATGGGAGGAGTTTCAAGAAGTCCGACTATAGTGATTGCGTATTTAATGAAAAAAGAAAAGAAAGGATTTAAGGAGATCTTATCTTTTGTGAAATCCAAAAGAAAATGGGTGAAACCAAATGATGGTTTTAAAATGCAATTAAAGGAATTAGAGGATCAGCTCAAACTATGATAGCATGATCACTATCAAAAGAAAGCATCTTAATTTTAAACGGATTTTTCATATGGAAAAATAATTTAAAAAAGTATTTTGATCTTTTAAAAATTCAAGGTTTTAAGAATTTGTTTCTTCAAGGAATTATTTTACGTCAAAAATAAGGAATTTTTTCCTTTTATTAAAATTCAAATTCATGGCTTTGAACCGATGAACTTCTTCCTTTATGATCATAAAAGATTACTAAACTTTCTGTAATTACTTTTGTCTCTGAGTCACAGTTCAGTGATTTGCGAATGGACAGTGTTTCGGCTTCGTTTTAAAATAAAACCACCTCTCATCATCCAAATTTAATATTTTGATCGAATTATTATCATTGACACCTTTAACAGCCAGAATCAAATAAGTTATATTGCTTCTCCAAATACAAATATCAAATATATCAGCCACCTCCATTAACCTCAACTCTTTTATAACATTTCCTGTATCAATGTCTGTTATTGTAATGACATTTAGATTTTGAGTGTAAATAATCAAGCGAGAAGCTTTTTGAAAGTTAAGAAGAAATCTAATTGCATTGACAGGTTTTTTGGTATGAAACTCTTTGATCCATCGATTGGATTTCCAATCGAATTGTCTAATGCACGTTTCAAATCCTAAGAAGATAGAAGTAGTCAATAAGGATTGATCGTAATAGGAATTGATGATTCCACATAGTTCCTGATGATATTCTGGGATGAAATGCATTATTTCTCCAAAAAAATTGTAAATTCTAACTGGAATTTTGGTGGTAAAGGCAATAATTACCAATTCTTTGTTTTCCTCCTTCGGGACGGGCTTGTTATTATCCAAATTTAAATGGCTTTCATGAAATAAATCCTCAATTATTATCGCTTCAAGAATAGCAAGTTTGGTGTGAATGATATACCTTTCTTCAAACTTCAAAGTAGTTTTATCTAACAAAAAAATTCTTAAGTCCCCATCATCATCTCCAGAATAAAGAATATCTTCCCCTGATGATTTACAATAAAAAGCCAAAATGTTCAGTGCTACTCTTGATTTTTGAATTATTTGATGTTTTTTCTTTTGTGACATATTATAAACATGGATTGGATAAAATTGTTGGTCATCTAGGCAACCTGTCCAACAGATAAAATTTTCCTCATCAATGGTAAAGGAATCTGACAAATTGTATTTGAAGAATCCAATACCAAATGTTTTTTTTTCTAATAAACCTCGTTCCTTCCATTCAGGAGGATCTGCTAAAAAAATGGCATTTTCATTTCGATTAAAATTCTCAATTTTCACGTGATTGAATAAGTTTTCCATAGGGTCTTTCAAGGAAATCAACATTTCTTTTATTTGATTGAATTTCTCACTAGTTTTTTCAATGATTTGAAGGTTCATGGGGCAAAGAGGATTAATATTTGAAGAAATTCTATATATATAGTTGATGTCCACAAGTAAAGGAAATAATTTGTGCAAATCGTTGTCCACAAAGAAAACAAAGTCTATTTTGAGGTTCAGGTTCCATTATTGAAGATTTTTTATTTTTGGATTTTAAATTTCCAATTTTAACAAACTCTCTTTATTTATATATATATGTATGTGGAAAAAGTTTACTTCTATTTTCTTTGACCTATAATAATTAAATTAAAATCAATATGTGAACGTGAAACTGTTCAATAATCACTACCAAATTAAACTTTTGATCTCTTTATTTAATTCTTTTTTGTATTTTGATAAGAGGTCTTTAAATATTAGAAAAATATAAATTTGTTGATTTTAAATTTCAATGCGAAAAAAAAAATACTATTTTATTAAATATCATATAAAAACAAAATTTTCCCTTCCTAAAATAATTCGATAAACCTTTAGAAAATTTTAATTTTATTTATTAAAAAATAACAATTTTTTTAATATATTTTTTTTTAAAAAAGAAACATGAATTTATAACATAAATAAATGATAAAAATAACTATAATTTCTTATATAATTTTTTTTTTTAGAAAAAATAAAAATTATTGTCAAAATAAAAATAGATAGTCATATAAATTTATAAATATTGGGTTTTCTAAGGTTTTATTAATGTAAAAGCGAAAAAACTATCCATTCCTCCTTTTTCTGGCATTATTTGAAGATGATTTTCTGAGGAAGGCTCGAGCCTATATTTCTCACATATCTTCCTGATTTGTTCGATATTTTCCTCAGGCAAAAGACTACAAGTAATATAAACCAATTTCCCTCCTTTTTTCCTTAGAAAAACTAATGATTTCTCTAATATTTCCATTTGTAAAGAGATGATTTGTTCCATGTTTTCTCTAGTAAATTTCAGCTTCAAATCTGGGTTTCTTCTCAAAGTCCCAGTTCCTAATAAAAAAAAACGAATCTTTATTTATTATTAAGAAATCTAAATAATAATCTACCTGTACAAGGAACATCTAATACTACCCAATCCATTTTCCCAGCCAATTTAGCCTTTAAAAGCTCATAATTGTTATCAAATTGTATATTTTGTAATCCAGCTCGATTTAGTCTTTTTCTGGCTTTTGCTAAAGCCTTTTCTCTATGATCATATAGATAAATCTGTCCTTTTCCTTGTAAAAATGGCCCAAAAGTTAAGGTTTTTCCTCCGGATCCAGCACAAAAATCCAAGACCTTTTCGCCTGGTTGGCATTTCACTTGAAGACCTGCCAATTGGCTTCCCTCATCTTGGATTTCGAATAAACCTCTTTGAAATTCCATGGTTTCGAAGAGATTTTGCTATAAAAGACTAATGTATGAATAGAAAAATCAAAATTTTTATTTTAAATACGTTTCTCATGCTCATGAATTTGACGCCCAAAGGCGAATATAGGCATTTTTCAAGCTTTTTATGTCTATCTATAAGTTTCATCTGTTCAAATAAATCTTCTCTTGAAACCTTCAAAGGATTGGCTCTTATAGTCAAAGGAGCCTTTTCTAACATGCTTTCACAATATTCAAAAGCCTTGCCTTCACCATAACTATCTACTAATAAAGCAAAAAGGTCCTCAGGACAACTACATCTCACATTCGTTTTAAAGCTTGGATTCTTTATTTTATTCTCGAAATCCTCAGAATCGAGACTTTCTAATCTGGAATTCCAATTCACAGGCTTCTTGGCTATTAAATCGAGAAAAACCTTATATCGAATTAGTTTATAAATAGTGTCGGCGATTAGGCCTCGATCATGAGATCCGAGTGATTTATTGGTTTGGAAATAGGACTTTATATGGAGATCCAAAGGAGGCGAGGAAAATGAGGTTTTTATTAGAAAAGGGTCGAATGCCGTAAGAAGCTCAATAATATGTTTTCGAAGAAGAGGTTTTAGCAACATGAAAATAGATATTTAATGGGAATTTACAAAAACAGGGCTTATTTAATTAAGTATTTAAGGGAAATCAAATAAAACGAATTATTAAAATCGTATTATAAAAATCCTGAATTTTTATAAAAATATTCAAATCTTATGATTCATTCATTGTTTGGGATTTTTATGAGAACTGCGACTTTCTTCAAATTTTATGCTGTTTTTTCAATGATTGATTATATTCTGAGATTTCAGTTCTAAAAGCTTCGAATTTATTTAAATCAAAAAGTTTCTAACATCCTTTTTGAATGTTTTCTTCTAGTCAATTCTTAGAAAATCTGCTGTCTTGGGCCACTTTTTCCTTCCAACCCATCCCTACAATCGAGGAATCAAGTCCTTATCAAATTCAATATAAAAAGAACTATCAACTGATCCGCAATAAATACAAAAGTGGAATATTGGGTTTTATTTCCTTTAGCGAGGTTTCCAGAGTCTCGTTTTATCTTGAATCGAACATAAGGTCTTTATTATTAAAAAACAATCAAGCAGTTATAATCTTCTTATAGTAGTATTGCTGAAACCTGTTCTGATCAAATCCCCCCTGAGAAAATCTATTGTTTCCTTGTATCTCTAGCTTTTTATGAGGTCGATACACAGAAATTCAGGGAATTCCTAGTAATAAACTTCTTTTTTGCTTAGTTAATCCATTAATCCATTTCATAATAAGAATAGTGATGATTGGGACAAATTCTCAGAAACTTCACGGTTTCTCACAAAAAAGGAGGTTCTTCTCTTTAAAGAAGAACTCTTTAGGAAAAACGCTGTGAATTATCAATGGACTATGGAAGAAGACCTTCTATTGAAGACTTTGATCTCGTTTTTATATTTTTAAAGAAAAAACTCCATTTATCTGATTTTTCATTATTTCTCTTAGAAAGCATAAAAGCGATCCTAAATTCAAACCATCCTGGCTCAAAATTTCCAATGAATTCAATGAATTCCCTTTCATCTCACAAATCCGCACTCCAGCTCATTGTCAAGAACGTTGGAAAAACACCTTAAAGACTGAATATCATAGAGGAAATTGGAATGCGAAAGATGATGAGAAAATCTTAGATTTTGTGATGAAATTCGGAACAAAATGGAGCAAATTGGCTAAGATGTTCAATGGGAGGACTGAACATAATATAAAAAACAGGTTTTTCAGTATTTTATCAAGAGAATTAGAAAAACCGATCAGAGAAATTAAGAGAAAAATTAATTATAGATCACAAAAAGTGCTTGGGAAAGTGAAATCCATGGTGGCGAAAACTAATTTATGAAGAGATTAGATGATATGATGGTCTTTAAGAAATAATGGAAAAAATATGTTTTTTAGTATTTCAAACGAAATTTAATAAAATTAAATTATTTGCAAAATGAGAAAAATTTAAAATAATTTGCTTGTTTTTATTGTGCTTGTGTTTATATTTTTTTTATAAAATGAAATCAAAGAACCACTTTTCTATTTTTTTTTTTTTATGTCCAAAGGGTTGTCTTGGCAAACTTGTAGAAATCCTTCATCAAGAAAACGAAAAAGTCTTTTTGAACGTTATTACAAAGACGAAGATTCTTAAAAACGGGATATTTTATGTAGTCACTATGACTGAACATGAAGAAGAGACTTCTAAAACTGAAATAATAAAATAGTAAATCCTGAAAAAAAAAGGGAAAAAAAGCGAAATAGTGATGATTCAAAAGGATCTGAGTAGAATGGAAGGGTTGCTATAAATATATCGATAAATTATTAGTTAATATTTTTAAAGAATATATTTCGAAATATTGATCTGAGGTGTTTTTTTTCTAAGAGATTTTAGGCATAAAAAGGCCCAATTATTTAAAATTAATAATAGATTTATCAAAAACTTTCATTCAAATAAAAAATGCAAGGACACTTTGAAGGTTTAACATTGTTTTTTCCATGCTTTTAAATTTCGTAAAAGGGCAAAAACCTGAAAACCAGGCAATACATAATTTCCAAGGTATTACATTATTCATTCATTTTTTTCTAATTGAGACCAAAAGCTCCTAACATGCCTCCAGATCAACATCCATCACATTATATGAATGCAGAGAATAGATATGAACAATGTATAAAAACCTCCAATAAAATAATAATACATAAATCTACTGCGGAACCAGAGCAAGAATTACTTGCAATTACTCCTGCTGAATCAGAATTCCAATCTTCCTTTGCTGATGAAAAGAAAATTAAATCAAAAGTGACCATTGGATACTTTAATGAAACTCTCATAAGGAAGCTTTTTAGAATGTGTGGTGAAGAATATGCAAGTTATTAATCAACATAAAGATTTCCGAATTTTTTGAGCTTGATGGCCATTTCATGCTAAAGTCTCACCAATTATTAAATGATTATTCTGGTTTTATCAATGTTTACACCCCACCAAATAAAACTTTGGGAGACTTTTTTAAAAAAGATCAAG
>Ga0302140_10009534_pt1 | contig 12037 bp, 20 predicted proteins | sample I_Bog_E1_1_FD_202095 | JGI IMG/M metagenome (GOLD analysis project Ga0302140, IMG submission 202095) | Peat permafrost microbial communities from Stordalen Mire near Abisko, Sweden - I_Bog_E1_1 | ecosystem: Environmental > Terrestrial > Soil > Wetlands > Peat | place: Sweden: Abisko, Stordalen...
CAAAGCCAAGGAGTCGAAATGACTGGAAGGAGAAGTAAGCAAATTATTCTCCCCTTTTCTGATGCTTTCTGCAACACGAGCAGCTTACCTGAACCCAAATCCATTAATAACAATAGTTCCAAAGGTACCAATTGCACCTGATGGCACACCAGTAAGCAAAATGATCAACGTGCAGCTGTAAAGCTTGAGATCCCGGAAAGCTTCGAAGAACTGGGCTTTGTTGAAAGTATGACTAATTGTTCCAGCATTATTGCGTTCGAGGCGGCGAATTGCAATTGCTCTCTCATCTTCTGTTAATCCTTTGGTTGTTAAAGGACTATCCGGAAGGCAGAAGAAGAGAACAAAGGACCACACAACAGTGACCGCTCCAAGGACGAGGAAGAGCGGTTTCCAAGAAGCAAGCGAGCTGTGAATTTGACCGAGTCCGTAATTAATGAGAGGGGAAATAGTGGTGGCAACTCCCACACAGCTATACCAAAGACCGGTTCGCAGTGCCTGTTCTTCCCTTGTCCACCAGAAGGTGACTAGGACTGTAAAGGCCGGAGCAACAGCAGACTCGAGGAATCCCAGGAAAAAACGATTAACCATGATACCTGCATAGTTGTAACACCCAGCTGTAGACAGTACGACCTTGAAAATTTAACATTGCGAATACCATGAATCAAGGGTTAGGATCAACAGGAGATGGGAAAGGGAAGATAATAGGAATGTCTGTACTTACTGCACCCCAGAAGAAGGTGGCCAATGCCAGGACCCGAGAGGTTGAATATCTCTGAGATAAGTACATCATGGGATATGTCCCGCACAGATAGCCAATGTAGAAAATCATGGATGCGTCCGAGTATTTCTTGTTGTCTGTAATGGCGGCTCCAGCTTTCGTATGGCCGATAATTGTTGTAAGCCCCAAATCCGTATTGAAGCCAAATTGTGTGGCAGCACTTATGATTCCCTTGTCATAGCTTTGCAGCGTGTATGTTACCATCATAAGAGGTACAATCCTGTAGACACAAGTCAGTCCAGGATCTACTTGCCGTTGGAATCGAAGAAGGCGGCTACTTACCAGAAGTCAAGCTTCCGGACGAGGCGTTTTTCGGCTGCGTAGTCGATGATTTCATCGCCATGTTTGGTCCCTTCGAGGTCTTCCGCTTTCTCGACCTCTTCCAACCTCATCTTCTCGGCGCCCTCTTGGGAGGCCAATCCTCCATTGATGTCATCAAGATCCATGTTGAAGAAGTAAGGAGTATGTTATCTCAACGATAGCGACAAAGGGTCCGGGTTCTTAAATGCGAGCTGGTGACGAGGAAGACCGATTGTCTTTATCGAACTGTTTTGGGATCCCACACTCCACACTTCCCTGGGGTCAGCCCATTATCGGCTGGCTTCTCCGCAAAGTCGACGGGGGGCGTCATTTCCCCATGAGTAAAGAAGTTCCAATATTACGGTCGCATGCATCTAAGCCCTTGCAAGTGCATGTAAGCAGAAGTGAGCAGCATGGAAGTGGTGAGGAAAAGGATGTGCGCACGTAAGAAAGTTGCTCGTTTCCTGCAAGCTGATTGGCCATGGCCCCCCTTTTCCCATCACCGAGAGTGCCGAGGTTCAAAATTCGGCAAACATAAGAAAGCGCCAGCGCCTCCCGGGACATTCGGTCAACTCAATATTACCAACTCAGATCACACGTGCCTTGGTTGAGAACGTCTTTGAATACGGTATTTGTTGATTTCTGGGCACGCCGGGGAAACTTGCGGGGAAGTGGAGATTGTGGCACCACCCCAGCCTCGCCAGAATCATAATAATTGATAAAGAGGAGTTTCCCTGCTTCTTAACCGCGGCAAAACCCTTCCTCGCTTTCCTCTCGGTTCACCAGCTCCATGGAGAGCACCAGTGGATCTGTTACCATGCCAGGTGTTGGGTCAGAGAGTGGCAGTCCCGGCAAGAGTACGTCACGGGTCCGCTCACGGGTTGCTTGTCGTGGATGCAATCAACGAAAAGTACGCTGTGATGTGACACGGACCGGCAACCCGTGCTCGAATTGTCGAAATGATGCCGCGAGTTGCGAAGTATTGCCGCGAAAGAAGCATCGGTAAGTGCGGTTTGCCTCCCCCATCGGTGTATACTCGGTAATTCAGAGAAAACAACCTGACATTGCTTTCCTCGTGTTGTAGGCCTCGCCGGCCCCGAGCCACCCCCTCTTCACAGCCCATACTTCCTCCCAGTCATCACGACCGAGAAAGCATACCTTCGCCAAGCTTTTCAACAAATCGACATCCTGACTCAGCAGAAAGTCAAAGGGAAAGTTGCTTTGAGGATCGACTTGGGGGGCTGTCCAGTGGACAAGCATTAGTCCCTAAGAGGCCTCTTCCAAATCGTGACCCTGAAGGCTCTCAAGATCCTTTTCCTGCTATTGATGCAGAGGAAGTACTGCCAGACGATAGCTCTTTGAGCTATATTGGTACGCCAAAACAGCTCTAGCTGAGCGAGTTTGTTCCACTAATTCGAAGCAGGAGACAGACGTGGGCCGCGTTTCTTTGTATACGACATCTGTCATCCAGAGTCACCTCAAGACGCGAGGCTACACCTTGTCCCACGGCTAAATGATATATCATGGAAGCCCCACGAACTAGAATACCTGCGGCACCAGGGAGCTTTCGATACGCTTCCAAATAGTGTATGTGACGACTTGATTCGATGTTACTTCCATCACGTTCATTTCTTTTTGCCAATCGTGGATGCCGCCTCGTTTTTGAAAGAATATGAGAATCATGGTCGTCAAAATATCAGTTTAATGCTTTATTGGAGCATGCTGTTAGCTGCTGCAAACGTGAGTTAGCAGTCCTGCTCTCTTAGAGGCTTTGTTGTTAATGCAGACATTTATTCAAGTTTGTAGAACCAGATGTACTTCGAAGATCAGGTTTTGAATCTCGCAAAGCAATGAAGACAGCTTTCTATGAAAGGGCCAAGGTACGCATTTCTGTGACATGGGCACCTGTATCTACTAAAAGCTGGCAGTGTCTTTATGATTTGGATCACGGCACTGACAAGCTTCTGCTAATCCAATCCGTCATCCTCATGGGCTTCTGGTATACTGATCCCCAAGATCACACTGGGGCCTGGTATTGGATCGGAATCGCCATTACGCTCTCGCAAGCTCTTGGTCTTCATCGAAGTCCGCAAGGAAACAATCGCAATCAACGATTTTCACAGACGCAGCAACCCGTGATTCGTCGTATCTGGTGGTCATGTTTGGTCAGAGATCGATGGCTCTCGTTGGCTAAGGGCAGGCCAATGAGAATCCATCATGATGATTGTGATGTGCCTTTACCTCGAGAAGAAGACATACTCGACAACCTTGAGGATATTTCATTCGAGACCAAAAGCAAGTACATTCCAGCGGAATCGAAAGAGCTGGCAGACATGTGGATCAACCTCGTTAAGATCAGCTCTTCTTTAGGCAAGATACTCCGAATTCATTATCGCGTCAATGGCCTGAAGCCGACTGTTGGGGATATCAACGCCTCTTCAGAAGAATTGCTCCCCTGTAAGCCTCGACAAACTCATAAAGACAACGCCAGCGAACTCCTACTTCTCCATGGGTTTCATGTGGATCTCTTCTACGAGTAAGTATATACTCCTTGATCTCTCAGTGGAATTTTGACAGATTGTATCTCAGAGCTACTGTTGCCGTCCTCTACCGTCCATACGTCTTGAGCGCGACTTCACCGTTGCCCCCTGATGCTCAATCGTCCTGGCAGAAGACAATTTTGGATCAAGCGCGAGCAGCAGCATCGAACACGAACACCGTCTTGGAGAGGATCATTGAACTCAACCTGATCCACCTCCTTAAGCCGATGATGTAAGTTCTCTCCTGCACTAGCATTCTTCCCTCGACATGGCATTGACTCTATACTCTCTGGACAGGATCACTTCTTTGATTCCCGCGATGCAAATTCACCTCTTCGATTGCAAATCCTCGGTTCCAATACGCCGCGGTCTAGGCAAAAACAAGCTTAATCTCTGCATGCTTGTTCTTGCTCAGCTTAGGAATACGTATTGGAGTGCTAGTGTTATTTACAGGCTTTTTGAGAGGGCTCAGGCTATGCTCGATAAAGCCAAGTCTACTTCCGAGTCGTCCACTGAAGCAGGAACAAGAGCTGTCACTCAACGAACGAAGCATTATGCTCAACGCAGAGACCATGGTACTACATATCAGCTTCAGCAACCTCAACAGGAGGCGCCACACGAGCACGAGTTCAATGAGCCAAGTGAAGCAATTCCCGATCCAAGTTTTCAGCTTGAGAACCACAGTGTACCAGGCACATTTTGGCTGAATGAGTCCGGCTCTCCCTGTTTCAGTAATGTGGATCACTTGCTGAGCCCTGGGTTCTATGTCCCCGAAAACGTTTTCCAGCCCTTCTTTGGTGGTTATGAGAATGGAAACAGTATCGTAGACTCTTTTGATCCGTACAATATGCCTTTATCACTATAGAGACACTATGTATACAAATCATACTTTGGAAACATTTAGTCCTCAACCACATACACAATTGCAATGCCCATGACCGGCTCCGGTTGTCCATGCTCATCCAACATTGGTTCGTGCTTTTCAAGGTCATATTGGGCTTTCACTGACCACTCCTCGCCGATCCTTATTCTTCCCACATCAGAGCACTCAGACATTCTCACAATATGGCTCATTTCCGTGTCATGCTTGTGACCTTTGGACCTCCTCGTGACTCCATACTCAGCTTCACTAACACAGACGTCGATTCCTTCTTTTTGCAAGCGAAGCTCCACACCACCGTCATGCAAATGGCTCATGAAGTTCACGATTCGGCCACTGAGTGAAGAGACCCAGGGTGGGCTATCGAGTTCGAATTTCGATTCATCGGTCGGAACAGGTACATCTGAGTGACAGCCGCCCACATCCAACCAGATCGGTGTGACAGTAGAGAACTCTTCTGGCAGATAGGGGATATATTCGTACGTGATCGTCAACGCCGCTTCACGCTCTTTCTTGTGCGCATTCATCAGCTCGGTAGCCATAGATATAGTATCTCCTTTGCCGAACCAGTAACCTATCTTCTCCGTTCTAGAAAGTGTTAACAATTTAGTGCTAGGGTCGTGTATGTAATTCAGATAGAATCGAGTCAGAGACAGCATACCCGTTACTCGTCAAATCTACGACCGACCTCTCATTTCCGCTAGCAAAGAATCTCTGACGTCTCTTGGCTTTATCGCAATTATGTACTGCTGGATTTGCCGTGTTGTGCAATACAGTGTGATGCAACCACATCCCATCCCCAACAACTGCTTGCTTTCCATCGATAAATTCCAGATCTGCTTGCATCCACAATATCACACAATTCTCACATGGTGATTTTGCGTCACGCGTGACGAAGTTCTTCATCCCGTTATCGTCGCTACTTCCAGGAACCGTAAAGGGGCCATAGCGAATCTTCACACGCTGAGATTGGTACTCTGGAAAGAATTCTGGCTGCTGGTGTGATACAACTAAAAGATTAAATCAATCACGGGCACATTTGGACCAGACTTTGTGCTGCCGGACATGTGCGGACATAGAATGAGGGGGTTTTGACTCACAATCGAATGGCCGCTTCCATCTGGATAACCGAACAAAGATCCCAACGAATGCGAGGGCAGCAAAGGTGCCAACACAGAGGCGTATGTATCTCCTCCGCCTAGCTGCCTTCAAGCTGGCAGCATGCGTTTCTAGTTGCGCTGCATCGGCAGCAGCTTCTTCGGCGTCACCTTCGATGAGTGGTGCTTCAGCATCGGGATCAACGTCCTCTAACCCGTGGTCCGGGTTGTCTGAAGACATAAAGGTATTGAAAGTCCGCCGAAGGTAGGGAACGATGTTGGCCATGGTTTTGATGAGACTCGCGTGCCTCAAGCTGAAGAGGTGGTCGAGAGGTTTTAGGTTTCAACTATGCAGGGGCTATTGAGGCTGCCTAAAATTAAGCGAGTCCAATAGGGGAGACCCTCGGAGGTCGGTATCAAGTGCCGCGTTGGATACACGTCAGATTTGGTGATAGGCTGCGATTGACCATTCGCAATGTGGTAGTGACATTCTGGTGATTGTGTTAGAAAGAGGGATGGTAGAATTACCAGAGCTGGCTGACTTTGTTTTGAGGACAGAGTCCACTTGGAAATACCCTCTACGTCTCCGGGACAAATGGATTCGTGGAACTTGAGAAGTGAGACTTTTCTTCCTCCATCGATTCTGTTCGGATTATTTCAAAGAGACATGGAATGAGTATTTACACTTCTAATATATTTAGTTCACTAGCCAAAAGGATGCTTTTTCTTGCCAAGGTTACGCGTGTTTGCCATGTCAATGCCCATTGAATCCCTTCTTGGCCGCTCAGCTAACTCAGTTGCAGCAATACTAGACGTTATAGTATACAGAAAATAACTCATAAGAGCTGCTTTTTACTTTCGAACCCGAAAGAAAAGTGTAATTACATACAATACGGACACATTTATGACCCAAGAGTGTAAACAAAAGATGAAGGATGAGACAATGCACTAGCATCAAGAACCCATCCCGTGGCAAAAGAAAACAAAAGAAAAGGGAACAACTTTCAATTCACATCCCACTCCATCGCCTGTAGATATACTCCCTATATCTCTTACCCCAAAAGTTTATCGGAAATCCAAAGAAGCCCAAGCCAATGGTAACGACCCCTAACTCAACATACGTCTTTCCCAAACCCTGGGACTGAATCCATGGAACAATGACTGAGCTCAGCACAAAACTCGTGCCATAGCTTCCTGCACCAACAAAAACGATAGCAGCACCAGCAAACTCCGGGAATGATTCCGTGATCCAAACCACGTTCGTTGAGAATGTCGCAATTGCGCTGAGATAGTCAAGCCCGACAAAAAGGAGGATCCAATGCCAGTTCCATCGGCGTTCTGTTGCGATGCCAAAAAGTGCAAGGCTGACGGAGCTCAAAATAATGGGGATGAAGAACGAGGGAAGATAGTGTTCTGGTTCCCTGACACCTCGATTGCGAGACGCCAGGAGTCGGATAAGGTATGTTGTGAGTATTCCAGAAACTGGATATGCCAAGAAAGCGCCAATGGCTGGGCTGAGTTTTGCGAGACCAATTTCGTTAAAGCTAAAGTCGTACGGAGGAGACATGAGAACCTCCGCGTAGGTCTGGCATGTGATAACCATGCCACCAAAAACAAACGTATTCAGCAACATCACCCAAAGAACGAGCGGGTTGAGGGCGCAGAACATGAGCTGTTTTGGGAAAGCTTTCATGGCGAGCCAGCCGCCGGTTTCGGTTTGGGTGCCAAAGATGATGCTCTTTATGAACGTGGAGAGTTTCCAGGTTGCTGCTGGGGCTTCTGGCAAAGGCTTTCCGCCGGGTAATTCTTCCCACGTTGAGTAAATCGTAATCTTCCCTGTCTCAGCTTGCGAGATGATATGCCCGTCGAAAGCAATGGGAGGTCTCTTGAAAGAAGTCTCTGGTGCCCAAAAGAGTGCAAGCAGAATAAGGAGTATACATGGGCCTAGCCACGCCCAGTAGAAAGCTCTCCAGGACCCTTCAGCGAAGATTATGCTTGGAGTCAGTGCGAGACCAATATCAGAGAAAACAGTGGTCATGCACCAGAACAGGCCGATCCATTGAGGTCTTTGATGAATGAACGTCAAGTCGATCACCGTTAGAATCATCTGAGCGAAATTAGCTAAGAAGGGTGGGCAGTAGTGCATTTAAACTGACCGTACTGGGAGAGACAGCTCCGGCCACTCCTTGCAAACACCGAGCAATGAGATGGGAGTAGAATCCTTGAGAAACTGCGGCTAGGAAGGTGCCACTAGTCAAAATGATAGTTGCCAGCAGGAGAACTGGTCGTCGACCGATTGCCATGGAGAGTGGAACCCATACTAGCGCCCCAATTCCCCAGCAGAGACAAGGAACAGAAGATAGCACGTCCAGCCTTAGCGGCTTAATACTCTGTTTTGTGGTTAGAACTCAATCGTTCAAGACGAGATCAGATACATACCTCTGGCGAATATTCATTTTCCAGCGCAAATAACAGAAGACTGGTTCCTTGAACCAAGATTAACCCAACGACAGTGAAGAGAGAAATGACGCCCAAAACAGTGGCCCGCTTCAACAAGCTCCATCTCAGAGGATCATTTAGCGATCGAGACGGAATTGGCAGCTCCAAGGTACGGCCATCCGAAGTGATGAGGTACACACTGCTCTGAGGTGCACCATACTCTCGCATCGACTTCACGGAGGCCATAGCTCTCTTTGGATAAAGAGCGAAAGTAAGCAAGGGCTCTAGTAAACCAAAATTGAGCAACAACGAAGACAAAAGAATTGATGAACTAGTTGCGATAAACGGCTTGCGAAGGAGAATTCCTGGTCATATGTTGTGGGGACTTCCCAATGATTCTATCGCCTTGACCTCGAAGCTTGGACGCGTGGCGTGTTTGGCTACCCCAGATACTTTTCCGCCAACGAACCTTACCGCTTGCGTTGCACTTGGTAAACCTTATTCGTGAACAGACCGCGGGTTGGCTCACATTGCCCCTTAATGGCAGCGACTCCAGGTTGATGTTGTAATTTGACTCCGGCGGGGTTTGAGTTTGTTTCACACATCTGTGCGCTGATGGTGGAGCACGAAAGTGCACGGACTTCTAAATCCTTAGAAGAATGGTATTGGTTCATGCACTGACTGGCCAGGACTAGGCTAGAGTCTGCATGTAAGGGCATATTCCTCAGGTCTTGCCCACGAATCACTTTCAGCCACTTGAAACATCTGGGTTAGGTACCACCTGTGACCTCATAACTCAAGATCCCAACTGTACGCTTCTCGGATTCCCTCGCATTCCATGCGGATAAGTGGTCCTCTGATAGACCGTGCTCCTCTGGCTTGAGGTTCAACCCAAAGAGCGATTGTCTGCAGGTACATATGACACAAGCAAATTGGAAACACGGCTGTCAAATCTAGCACTCGCTGTAATCTATGTTGGGGAAAACACATGATTCGGATTCATTGGACCAGAGTCTAAAAGAGAAGGCGTCTTGCTCGAGGGTGCTTCATAAGGATATGAGAATGCTCTGTTCGCAATTCTTGCTGGAAGTCCTACTAGATTCGCGAGCCAGCAGAAGTAAATTCCGGTCTCACTTAAATCAATACAGAGTTGAAAATTAATTGAAATCGTGCGTGGATAGATCGTTCATCCCAAAGCGGAAGCCCCTAATGTGAGCAAGGAAGAGGAGGCAACCTCAGAAGCATACTGATCACCAAACACTCTCCAAGCCATTGACACCGACCGGCTTCTCACCCAACGTTGTGATTCTGAAACCATGCCTCAATCCTTCCTTTCCGTCATCAACGTCATAGTCACTGATTGCAGTATGTGCCGTAACGCGATTATCCCACAGACTGACCGTGGTATCATCCCATTTAACCCTGACCTGGATATCCTGGCTCTGAGAGATGTGCTTGAAAAGCAGCTGGAGCAATGCGTCAGACTCCTCGTCCTTGAGACCGATAATTCTTTTAGTGAAGCCGGGGTTTATGAAGAGTGCCTTCTGGCCAGTTGCCTAGGAGTGTGATTAGCTCGGGCTACGATTGGGATGAGGAAAGGGTGGGGACCTACTGGATGAATGCGAACAATAGGGTGTTCTGATTTCACCGGTTCTCTACGAACGAACTTTCCATCTCGGCGTGCACCCTCTGCTTGAGGGAATCCCGAGTGTTCCGCTCTCAGACCTTCGAGGAGCTTTTTGATGGGATCTGAGAGACGATCGTAAGCAGCGACTTGAGAAACCCATCCCGTATCCCCTCCAGTGCTGGGGACTGAGAGAAGTGTGAGAATGGTGATTCCAGGAGGCTGGTGCTCGTAGCTGACGTCTGAGTGGTAACCGGTTGTAGTGAGCTTTGAGGAGCGACGCTGGGCTCGGTACAAATTGTCTGGGCCAAGGTAGATGTTGTGCAATTCAATTGCACCTTGGACGTGTGCTCCTACTGGCTTCAATCACCCAATCATTAGTTGAATTATTCTTCTACATACCGAGAGCAAAACAGGAGGAAAGCTTACATGCACGTGGAGTCTACCAAAGTACGATCCAAATGCTTTCTGCTTCTCAACACCGATGTCTTTAAAATTTTGACCGCGGAAGACTACAACACCTCGCTCAGCGATGAGCAGGGCAAGCTCATCTTTCTGAACATCGGTCAATTCGGAAAGTTGAAGGCCTTTGATTTCGGTTCCAACGCGAGGGGTAAGTTTTGTGGCTTCGACTTTGGTGTTTTGAGGATTTAGAAGGTGTGGCTTTGCCTTGTCTGCCTTGAGACCACGATCAACAAACTCAAACGGCTCCGTGGGCGGGAAAGTGGTGGTTTCGTCGTATACTGGGAGATAATGGTCGTATTTGTACTTTCAGATAGTTAGAAGAGTGCTGCATGAAAAAAATTGTCGCTTACAGAGGTATGCTTAGCTGGATCGAAGGCACGATTGAGCTTCACTTCAGCGATTTCGTGCAATGAATCCTCGCTAAGGACTTCTTGAGCGACAGAAGGAGCCATGTTCTGGAAATATTCAAGTGTTTGAAAGGCTTTTCCACGGCAAACTTTTGCAGTTGTATTGCCTTTCATAAATAGACTTCTGGAGTTGAACTTGCTAACCCCACCAATTGCTCATTTGTGCGGGATATGATACCATCACGCAAGCTCGCGGGCAGCACATTATCATTGGTCGTATGTATACATCCGTTCAATGACCCCGCGCTGCCCCCATTTTTGTCCGCACACAACATAGTTGATATTGCTGAGGTGTGAAGCGCAAGGTATTCTGATTTCCGCGCATAAAGTTATGTGGTGCTCGAATTGACATTACTCCTTGCAAGCACACCATCACTTGCCAATGGAATTGAGTGTCCAGTACCTGCAGTTTCTCGTTGGCTTCATCATCGTTTCCAATCCAAGAAATGAGACTGGCTCCTCAACGACCGGAACCTGCTTTCGCCGTTATACTCGGACATAAGCTAGATGTTCCGACTTCTCCGATGGCTTCATGGCTTTTGAAGTACAACGAAAGGTAAAAGTGAACAAGGGCACGCAGTAGCAAAGATATGCATTGGCTGAACACATCTCAAAAGTGAAGGTAGCCATGAGTAGGATTCTAGACAATACGGGCTTGAGCAACTTTGCATCGAAAAATATCAACCAGAAGTCGTGCTGAAAAAGGGTGTAGCTCGGATGCAGCAGAAAGGTACGTCTGCTGCGAAGGAGTTCTATGGATAATCGAATTCAACATGACCACAAGGACCAAGAGGAGGGCTTGTGGATAGCTGCAACCATACATGCATGACATTTGCGTATTTGATCGATGTCCTTCTCACGGGTACTCAATGCTGGGCCTTTTCAGACTCCTGTGTCTTTCTCTTCACCTCCGCAGCAATCCTATCCCAGCATCCCCAGCCTTCGATAAAGACGCTGGTGATCCACTTCCACCACAGCAATGATCCTCTCTCGACACCATATTTCCGCAACCTCGTCCGATCTAACAAGAAGGCCTCCGTGAAGTGTATGGCCAACATTGGGTAGAAGACCTTGTCCACAGTCGAAACGTATGCCTCTGGTCCACCAGGCCACCATGACAGAACCTTGTCGTAGAATAGTGTCCCTGGGACCATCAGGTGTTTCGTAGCAAAGTTGATGTACGCCATTGTGCAGAGGCCGAAGATAATGACGTGAGCGGGATTTCGAGGAGGAAGGTAGGACGTCAGTTTGATTGGAGAGATATCGAGGGCAGAGCGCGCTTCGCGATCCATGTCCACTGACCGCGTGCGGGCGTCTGCGAAGGAGGACATCGGAGGCTTGAGGGGAATCGTGTGTGTCTTTCCATCGGGGGTCTGGAAGGTCATGGCGGAGAGGGAAATGTCGGTCATGACGGCCCCTCTTGCAGTATGAGCTGAGAGCTTACTGTAGTGCCGCAGATAGAGAGAGAGCGAGTCTGCGTGGTCGTTGTTCATGTGCTTGATGATGC
>Ga0302140_10009549_pt1 | contig 12025 bp, 10 predicted proteins | sample I_Bog_E1_1_FD_202095 | JGI IMG/M metagenome (GOLD analysis project Ga0302140, IMG submission 202095) | Peat permafrost microbial communities from Stordalen Mire near Abisko, Sweden - I_Bog_E1_1 | ecosystem: Environmental > Terrestrial > Soil > Wetlands > Peat | place: Sweden: Abisko, Stordalen...
ACGACGATCAGGATACGCGGGCGATTCAACAATACTTGGGGCACCGCAATATCCAGAACACCACCCGCTATACCGAGCTGGCACCAGACCGATTCAAAGATTTCTGGCGCGATTGACTCTGAAGGACTATCGAAATATATGGCGACTGAATTTTCGGCGGTTTGGGCTTACACCCTCTTGTAGCGCACCTGTTTGGCAAAATGCGGGGACATATCTCGGTCCGAGTTGGGCTAAAAGGAGCCGACCTATTTAGAGTTGCATCATTATGCCATTCCAAGGACTTCTCACCGAGCCGCAGCGGCTCGCTTTCAATGCCCCCGCGACCGATGAACGCGGGATGGTTCGCCACCGTGGCGACCCCAATCGCCTTGGTTTTGCCCTTATGCTTTGCTATCTGAAGTTCCCGGGACGCGTTCTGCAGCAGGGCGAGCAGCCTCCGGCAGCACTGTGTGCCTTTGTCGCGGAACAATTGGGGCTCGATCCTTCGCTGTACGGCGATTACGGTGAGAGAGATCAGACTCGCCGAAAACACATTCTTGAGATTCAAACTGCTCTTGGACTGCGCCCCCTGACCAGCTCAATGTATAGGGAAATTGCAGCATGGCTGTTGCCAACGGCGCTCGCAACCGACGATGGGTCCATGTTGGTCGCCACTATTCTCGAAGAACTGCGCGTGCGCCGCATTGTCTGCCCACCGCTTCCTACAATTGAACGGCTCGGTGGCGCGGTTCGAGCTCGTGCTCGGCGACAGCTTTGGGGCCGACTCGCCGATGGACTGACCGATCAGCAAAGGCGAGGACTTGATCAATTGCTCGAAGTCCGCAGTGGCGGCGGACAAAGCACACTGGCGTGGTTACGCCAGACCGCTTACGCCGCAACTACCGGCAACTTTCCGAAGCTGATAGACCGGCTGAATCAGGTTCGGGCGCTGGGTATCGAGCCGGAACGTGCCACTCGGGTTCACCAAAATTATTGGCTTAAGCTCGCCCGGGAGGGCGGCCAGAGTACGGTACAGCACTTAGCAGAGCTTGAGCCGTTGCGTCGCTACGCCACGCTCACGGCCCTGGCCTTGGATCTCACGGCAACATTGACCGATGAGGCACTCAATATGTTTGAGCATCTGGTCGGAAAACTGTTCAAGAAATCCGAACGTGTACATGCCGAGAAGTTTCACGCCAATGGAAAATCGATCAACGAAAAGGTCCGGCTGTACGTTCAGGTCGGTCAGGCTCTGATAGCGGCGCGTTCCAAGGGTGGCGATGCATTCGCCGCCATTGAGGCCGTATTGCCATGGGCGAAGTTTGAATCGACCATCACCGAGGCGCAAACCCTTGCTCAGCCTGAGGAATTTGACTACCTCGCGCTTCTCGATGATCGCTACAGCAGCGTGCGCAGGTTCGCGCCACTACTGCTTGAGCACTTTGAGTTCCATGCCGCACCGACCGCGACCGATCTGTTGCAGGCTCTCGAACTACTCCGCGACCTCAACGCCAGCGGCAAGCGCACGCTTCCCGAGCAGGTTCCAACAGGTTTCGTAAAACCTCGCTGGCAGCCCCATGTGTTCAAGGCTGCCGGGGTCGATCGGCATTTCTATGAATTGTGCGCACTCGCGGAACTGCGTGATCGCCTGCGCTCCGGTGACATCTGGGTAACAGGCAGTCGCCAATACCGAGATTTCGAGACGTACCTGATTCCCGCTGCGACCTTCAAAATCATGCAACAACAGGCACCGCTCCCCCTCGCCATCGACACGGAGTTTGCCTCATATATGGCCGAGCGACGCGAAAAGCTGAAGGAGGATATGGCATCGGTAGCATCCAAGGCGCGGGAAAAGACTTTGCCCGATGTGACGCTTGCGGAAGGGGTTTTGCGCATCACACCGTTGCGCAAGAACACCCCAGAGTCTGCGGAGTCCTTTGCCGAAAAGGCCTATGCGTTGGTGCCGCATGCGAAGATCACGGAAGTTCTCGAAGAAGTCGATCAGTGGACCGGACTCGGCGACCATTTTCTGCACCTTCGTACTCGGACTCCACCCAAACATCGCCAGACTCTACTCACCGCGATATTGGCCGATGGAATCAATCTGGGACTCACACGCATGTCCGAGGCATGTAGCGAAACAACCTGGAGACAACTGTCATGGACCGCAGATTGGCACGTGCGGGAGGAGTGCTATGCTCAAGCCCTTGCTGGACTGATCGATACGCAGCACAGCCAGCCCCTGGCTGTGCATTGGGGTAGCGGCAATACCTCATCTTCAGACGCTCAGTTCTTTCGTGCCGGTGGCCGTGGCGAGGTGGGAGGCATGGTGAACCTGCATTACGGCCAAGACCCGGGTGTGAAGTTCTATACCCACATATCCGATCGGTTTGGACCTTTTCACACAAAGGTGATCGCCGCAACCGCCAACGAGGCACCGCATGTCCTCGACGGATTGCTCTATCACGAGAGCAGCCTCGTCATTAACGAGCACTACACTGACACGGGCGGCTTCTCGGACCATGTCTTTGCAATGTGTCGATTGCTGGGCTTTCGGTTTGCGCCGCGTATCCGCGACCTAAAGGAGAAGCGGCTCTATATTTTGCCGGGTATGACGGTTCCGCCGGAACTCGCCCCGCTCGTGGCCGGCACCATCAATCTCCGCGCTATCAGCGATCATTGGTCCGAACTGCTCCGCCTTGCCATGTCGATCAAAACCGGAACGGTCACCGCCTCGGTGATCTTGCGCAAGCTGGCGGCCTATCCCCGGCAAAACGGTCTCGCACTCGCACTCCGTGAACTCGGCAAGTTGGAACGTACACTTTTTACCCTCGATTGGCTTCAAGACCCCGAGCTGCGCAGGCGCAGTCACGTAGGTCTCAATAAAGGCGAGCAGCAGAATGCGCTTCGCCGTGCCGTATTCTTCAATCGTCTCGGCGAGATCCGCGACAGGTCATATGAAAACCAGCGCCATCGCGCCAGCGGCTTGAACCTGCTCGTTGCAGCAATCATTCTATGGAACACTGTTTACCTGCAGCGCGCGGTCGATTACCTGGGCAAGCAGGGACACCACCCGGAACCCACTGACCTCGCCCACCTGTCGCCGCTCGGCTGGGAGCACATCAATTTAACTGGAGACTACCACTGGGAATCAGCCCGGGCGTTGGGTCCAGATCAGTTTCGTCCCCTTCGAACCCGCTCGCACAAATCAGCCATGGCCGCTTAGGGTGCATAAAATTCCGTTTCGTGTCTTCTACTCTTGGAGGGATCCGAGTACACCCAGGCGATTTTCTGGAGCAGAACGGAAATTTGGGCCAGTTCGACCGCATTGTGATGAATCCGCCTTTTGAAAACGGCGCGGACATCAAGCACATTCAACACGCGATGAAAATGCTGAAACCCGGAGGCCGCTTGGTTGCCATTTGCGCAAACGGCCCCCGGCAGCAGGCCACCTTGAAGCCTCTGGCCGAGAACTCAGGAGGATGGTACGAAGACCTTCCCGCTGGAACTTTTGCCAGCCAGGGAACCAACGTCAACACCGCTCTATTGCTCATTCAAAACTGAGAGCCACCCCAAGGGCCGGAGCAATCCGGCCCGCATTTTCTGTCAACGCCGCAGATGCGTCATTGCCGGCGCCGCCCGCTACGCCCCCGGCACCCCGCCCGTGTTTTTGTGGTGCCGGAGCACCACACCGCGGACAAGTTTCCTGCCAGGTCCAGCATAGTTGAAGCGGCCAATTAGACCGTTTCGAGGGGTTGGGTAAAAATAGCCAGTTTCCTGCCAGGTCCAGCACAGTTAAAGCGGCCAATTTTACCTTTTCGAGGGGTTGGGCAATAGTCACCGAGAAGATCGGCGATTTCTGGAGATTCCCGGCCACAGCCCCACCCCGCGCCGACATTGAAGCCGAAGGGCGAAGCCCAAAAGCGAGGCCCGGTCATTGCCGGGAAACGCCCCAAAACGGCGGGAGGTGGATTAAATCTTTATTTGCTCGCTAGTGTGTTTAGTTTTGTGTGTAGTATGCTGGTTACTCAAGAGGGAAAAACCCCATGCCAAACATGCCTAATGCTCCATTGGTCTACACCGTGGGGGTGGTGCGCTTCCCGCGTGTGCCTGGCATTGAAAAATATGCGAGCGCCGTCCTGGAGGCAGTTCGCGGGACCTATCCCCAGTTCGACGAGTTTACGCTGTCCTTCGTCAGGGCCAATATCAATCTCAACCCGGAAGAGAAATCAGAAATCGACCGGGGCGAAGTGAAGCTGTTTCAGTTCGCATCGCCAGACAGAAAATGGGGGCTGTTCCTGACCGAAGAGGTCTTCGGCCTACATACTTCTGCCTATATCCATAACGAGGATTTCGTCGCAAAATTCAAGGTGGGGCTGCAAGCCCTTCTAGGTGTTCCTGAGCTGGGTATTAAATGGATGGAAGCCGTTGGCTTCCGGTATGTGGACCTTGTGATGCCGCTCCCCGGAGAGCTGCTGGATGCGTACCTTCGCCCTTGGGTACTTCCTCCCAAACCAGATATTGACGGGGAAATGGACCTCCTGCAGGGCATGTATGTCGCCGCATACAAGACGGCGTTTGGCGAGCTGCGGTTCCAATCGTTGCGAAACCCGCCTTTCGTGCTGCCCATGGACCTGAACAATCCGGCGGTCCAGAAAAACGGCTGGGCGCTCCCTGTTCCTGGCAGCGATTTTGCGGTGATGGACATGGACCACGGGTGCCACTTCAACCCGCTGGAACCGATTGATGTTGATGTGGTGTGCGAGAAACTGCGGTCGCTGCGCTCCATATCGAGAAAGCTGTTCGATCAAACGGGAACTGACCACGCAAAGAAGGTCTGGGAAGGAGAAGTCTCGTGACAACCACCATCCAGAGCAACAACCATAGCGCCGTGCTCATGCTGACGCTGGCGGCGACAACCATCATCCCCTCGACATACTGGCAGGATATTGAGCAATCTCCGACGCCGCGCATTGAGGCCATTGCCAGCTTTGCCCCACGGGCCAAAACCGGCCAGTTGCGGGCAACGTCCCCGGTATCGGCTCAGGAGATGATTGCCAGTCTGCGCAAAGGGGGGCTGCCGATCACCGCGATAGCCGAGGCCATGCGCGTTGAGAGAAAGAGCATTTATTCGTGGCTGAACGGCGGTGACATGCGCAGCGCCAACACCCAACGCGCCGCCCAGCTCCATCGCCTGTTCATCGGCGCTGTCGCCGGCGTGGATGCGCGGAATCTCTACCGGTTCTGGAACACCCCTGTTGCTGGCCAGAAAACCCTTCGTGATTTGATTGTCGCGGATAATATCAACGAAGCGGCAACAGCGGCGGCGCTGAACAAACTACGCCCGGCAGCTCTCCGCGCTATGGATACTGAGCGGAAAATGGCACGGCATGGAACAGGCAACCCGGCGATTGATGAGCTCCCCGAAGCTGGGGCGAACGCATAAGGACCAACAATGCACGGGGATGAAGACTCGCCGTTTGGTGAGAACGAGACGCAACGCATACTTGAGGTAGGCTGGCGGCAGGGAAGTGTCTTCCGCCCGCCTGTCGGCCTCGCGCTGCCCGTGCCTTGTGACCGCGAAAACGAGTTGCTCGTGGTCTGTACCCAATCTTGCACGGTCGTCTCGCGTGACCTGGCGAGAGACCCCAACATCGAATTTATCGTTGCCAAACCGACCTGGCACTACAAGGCAAACTCCCCGGAGGCGACGGGGAAAAACCTTCGCTGCTTCCATCTGCCAGTCTCCGGCCTGGCGAACGCGTCGGCGCTGGAATGTGACATAAACCGCCGCTTTTTCGAACCGCGCGAACTCTGCCTGAAGCATCCGCCAGAAGCTGACCTCGCGGTTTCGGAAGACGCGGCCCGGAACCTGGCGGGCTGGATTTCGCTCTATTACACGCGGGTTGCTCTGCCAAACGAATTAGTGATCCGGGCCAAGGGGCTGTTCGACACCATAAAATCGGCTCTGAAAAAGAACACACAAAGCGGCGAGCGGCTGTCCGAATCCATCGATAAAATCTTTGTCAACTGGTCGCCAGACATTGAACTGCAAGGCGGCCTCTACCACCTGGACATTCTGTTTCTGTGCGCCGATGATGACGCCGACATGCGGCTGAACACACTTTTGGAAACCAAGCTCCAGCCCTTCACCGAAGAGGGCGGGCATGATGGCATCAAGCTGACCTACGCAAACAAGGTGCGCTCTCAGACCTTCCTTTCTGAGCTTGAGGGCTACAAACGGCTTTCGGAATGGGATTACCTGAGCAACCTTGGCGACGTTGCAGAGTCAGAACACTAGAGATTTACATCTCATTGGGGGTCTACGCCCAAAACCCAATTCAGGAAAAACAACACGTCCGATAAGAAGTATTCTGTATAGTGACGCCTCAAGCACATTCAGAAAGCGCGCCTTTCCTGGTCGCAAACGAACTCGCCGGGCTTGCCGAAGCTCTCGGTCTCGATAGCTTTCTCGGCTCGCTCCACCAGCTCGACTATGGCCGCCGTTCGCTGGCGCTTGATCTTGTGGAACTCTTCCGGGCGCCCTTTGGCGTTGACTGTCCATCTCGACGAATCATGAGAAGCAAAGTGAAAAATAGTATTCGAAGGCCTGCGTTATACTTGGGGGGCCACAATGTTAGGGCTAAATCCATACTAGCTTCGCGAAAGACATTCCATGACTCGCCGCCTCTTGTTTGCTATTGCTCTTGTCGTCGCCGCAGCCGCCTGCGCCAGTGCACAAACCAATTCGGTAGCTTGGAAGCGATTCCAACATCTTCAGCATGGCGTTGCCCTGAGCGGCTGGTTTTCCGAAAGCGGAAACTATTCGCTGGCACAGCTCAGAGCAACCACGACGCCTGCGGACCTGGAGCACATCCACCAACTCGGTTTCGATCACATTCGCATTCCCGTTGATCCTGTCATCTTTCAGTGCGAAGGAACCTGGGATTCCTGTGAGCGTATTCAGTTTCTGGATCAGGTGATCCAGAAAGCAATTGCAGCTGATCTCGATGTGATTCTCGACTTTCACCCCAACCCTCAGTACACGCACCTCTTGCTCTCCAACTCACAGGCTGCCGAGAAGTATCTCCGGTTGTGGGGTCAGATAGCCGACCATTATGGTGCGATGGACCAGGATCGAATCGTCCTTGAAGTCATGAACGAGGTCAGCTCAAACGAACGGTACAGTTGGTTGGGCCTTCTTGAACAGTCCATTCAGGTGATCCGCCATCACGCGCCCAACTCGACGATCATCGTTCAAGGGGCAGGCTACTCCGACATCTGGGATCTGATTCAGTTGCCTGCCCTTCCAGACGCCAACCTGATCTACAACTTCCACTATTACGAGCCGCACATCTTCACCCATCAAGGCGCTACGTGGGGATTGGACTATTGGCTTGACGTGCGCAACCTCCCTTTCCCGGCAACGGAGAAAGGAGTCTCGGAAGCTATGGAGCGCACCGACTCCCAGGAAACGCGGTGGCGGCTGCTCCAATACAAAGAGGACCATTGGGGCCCAGAACGGATCGCGAGCGACATCGACTTCGCCGCCAAGTGGGCGCATGAGCGAAATGTCCCGCTGCTCTGCGATGAGTTCGGCGTCTACCGCAACTTCTCCGCGCCGGAGGATCGGGAGCGTTGGCTGACAGCGGCCCGCACAGCATTCGAGAAGAATCACATTGGCTGGACCATGTGGGACTACCAAGGCGGATTCGGCGTGGTCTACAAAGAGAACGGCGCGCTGCGCGATGACGCCGTAGTGCTGCGCAGCCTGGGATTGAAGAAGTAGCGCCCGGCGATACCGGCCCCTACGCTCAGCTACCAGTCGGAATATTTGGTGCCGTCCAGAGCCGTTCCTTGCGACTTCGAGTGCACGTCGAAGACGCTCTGCCCGCCATAGGAGTCAGACGTTGGGTCATCCTGCATCGAGCGGTAACCCCACTCGGCCTTTCCTGTCATGGGGTCCACCGGAATCCGGCGCAGAAACCGTACCTTCTTGCCCTGTATGTCCAGCCCGTCCACAAGGGTCTCAAGGTCCGGCGGATAGCCATTGCTGTCCACTTTGATCTGGAAGGCGCCCCGGTCGGCCGCATCCTTATAGCGGTCAATGGCGTCGCGCATCTCCCACAGATCGTGGCGCAGCACACGCTCCCGGTCCCGCTTCACCGCCATCATCGTCACGGGCGCAGCCGCACCAGCGAGGATCGCCAGAATCGCAATGGTCACGATCAACTCGACCAGTGTCAGGCCCCGCTCTCCTCTGCGGCGCATCCGGATTGACGATTCAAGCCTCACAGCCGCAGCTCCCAACTCGGCCTACGGATGCTGCGCCGGGATCGCTTTCTGCAACTCTTTCCATCCAACCAGAATAAAGCCTTTGTCTTTCAGAAATTTCTGGAATTCGGGGCTGCTGACCACATCTAGGTCGTTCTGCCGCCATTGCGCGCCCCAATCCGGGTGATCCCAGGTCATGGCCTGCAACTCCTCATCGTTGTACCCCAGATGCACGCTCAGCAGGTAGACGCCCGGCGGCAGAGCATCCAAGGTCTTCTCGTAGGCGTCCAGCCAATCTTTCTGCGCTAGTCCAGGCTTGATCTCCAATTCGCGATCCACTGGCAAGTTGGCTGTGTCGACTTCGACGCCGCCAAAGCTGTAGATGCGTGGCTTCAGTGTGGCGACTCCCCTCAACGGAACCTGCTGGCTCGGCAGCATGATCGGCAATCCATATTCCTGTCCCATCTTCCAATAAGTCTGAAACAGAGCTGGCGTCACAAGCATGGTGCGCATGTGGCTGTCCAGGTAGCTGATGGAGATTCCCGCCCGCTTGGCCATCTCGATCTGGGCGTGTACCTCATCTTCCACCTCTGCCGGGGTTGCGTGCTGCGCCACGTAAAGATAGCTGCTTGAGAGATACCCACCCGGATCGGTCAGTCCCGAACCTTTCGGCAAAGCGGCTACAGGACGCCAGCGGTAACTCGACCAATCCGAGTTGAGGTCAAGCCGTATGCCCAGATCAGCATTGGGATGGTTGCGCGACCAGCGCAGAACCTCGGGAAACCATGGGCCAGGAACCAGAATCCCCGCCGTCGTTACCCACCCCTTCTCCAGCGCCTCAAAGCTGGCCTTGTCGATAGAGTGCGCCATGCCAAGATCCTCGGCCTGGATCACAAGCAGACGAGCGTCCGCAGCATAGCCCAGCTTCTCGGCTACAGTCCTCAATTTGGCTGGTGATGCTTGCTGCGCCAGACCCCACCCGCACAGCCCCAGGACGCACGCCCCGACAAGATAGCTTCTCAATGTCCTTCTCATTCCGAGCCTTTCAATGCGTGCCAGTTGCGGCCATTCGGTAACGAATTCACGGTCAACCAGGCTACCGAAAGACTCCGCCTCATATTTCGGTGAATTGCCCATATATCCGCATTCTTGGGCCTTTCCAAGGCGGTGAGGAGGTCTAGTCTCGGTACGGTTCATTGTCGATCACTTCGCTTTGTTGCCAACCACTTCATAACTTATTAGGAGGAACCCAAAACGGATGGTCGAGGTTCGCGATCCCCAGCCCTTTCCGCGATAAGGCTGTAGAAGGATGGGGTACACTCATTTTTGGATGACTCAAAGGGTGGGTCATCCGCCGCTCTGCTGCCGGTTGCTCAGACAACGCCTGGTCGCGAGGCCGTCCCGTCAGATAACCTCTCATCGTCTGAGCCAGCATTCCTTGATGCCTTCCCTGTTTTAATGTAAGCCACAGCAAAAACAAGATGCGGGACATGGAACATCGCAAATTTGCAAAGACCTGCAAGATCAGGCGCAGGGCCGAATGAAATAACATCTACGGCAGAAACAGTGATACTAACCGCCGCACACGCAATCAGTGCTATACCCGAAATCCTCGGAAACCATATTGCAACAATCGAGATTGGTAGCGGAAGCAAAAAGAGTGCGAGATAAACGGCCGCCCCACTCCAAAAATCGTTATTGCCGAGCGTAAAGCTGAATACAGCCCCTATCGCAAAATAGATGAGCCCCCATCCGATTCCAGCTACCTTGATTAATTTCATCTGATCTCCTCCGTACAAGCACCGTTATGTCTCAAAATGCCGGATACGGTGACCGCAGCAACAAAGGCGGAAAATACAGATGCGGATCAAGAACAACCTCACTCATGTCGCATCTCTCTGTTCTCCGTATGAGCTGCTGCGCTCAGAAGTACTAACGGACAAATTGAAAATCTAAAAACATCATCGTGGAAGATCCAAGATGATGACCACTGCTGGAACAGGTCGAAATATCACCAAGAAGCAGCACACAGTGCAAAAAAACAGCGAGGATTCGAAACCCCTCCGTAGTCAGAGGTAACGCCCCGCTGTTGGCGCGGACATCCATTACGCCAAGCGGCCCAAACGGATGTAAGCACAACTGCAAAAGCAGGGCCAACTAAAACGAACTTCATAGAAGGCCCTCTTAACATTCAGTCGCTCTGCCATCGTGGATTGCGATCCAACCCCTCACTCTCAGGCCTCGGATTCCCGCGCTTGCAAACGCTAAGCCCAGTAAACTAGAAACTAGCACGAACGGCCATGATCGACATAAAAGAATTCTCTCCAGAAGGCAGAGATACGTGCGGACTAAGGCTGTATCCTGATGGAAGATCAAACCACGTTGAAACAATTGTCGCTAGGCCGATTTCTGACGATGTTGGCCAAGATATTTTGCTTATCGCGGCCGAGAGGGCGCTATCGCAAGCTTTAATCGCTGCTTGCTGTTGTGGGGTGTTGCTAGCCAACCCCACGTTGTTCTTCCATGAGACGCCTGCATTTTGATAGCAGAGATCGTGGGCCGCACAAGCCGCGTCTACGCGATTAGTTGGGGTTCCGGCACCACCAGGACCGCAGTAATTGGCACCCGGAAGTGTGAGCAAGTTCGTCCCTTGGATTGGCAGGCCGTCAATTGGGACGCTTGCCTGGGCGATGTTCACCTGCATGCAGGCCGTCGAATTCGGATCGCTGCCTGGTTGGCACCCATCATCAGCGGCATTCGCGGTTACAGTCCATGGATTCTTGATAGTTCCATCAGGAGCAACGCCGGCCGCAGCGCAACCCAGTCCATCGCCGTCATCCGCCTCACTCGATATGCCATTCGGACTCCATAGGGTTACGCACGAAAGTCCTTCCGGATCGGTAGCACTCATCGGCATATTCTCGACATAAGCATACCGATTCAAAGATTGCGGATCAGTTGGACTGGCGGCAGCCCATCCTGACGGGTCCGGGCTAAGCCATCGTCCCGCCGAGGGATCGATTTTTCGGAAAAGAGAGTCGTAGACACCTGCACCCCCGGCTCCAGTGGCAACGTCCTGATCCTGGCCAGTGAAGCTGCGGTCGGGCGTTCCGGCCTCGTTGTAGGTCTCGCCGAAGGGGGCGTAGGCTTCTTTTGAGTAGACGGCATGAGCCGCCCAAGTCGTCGCCAGGCGGCTTGAGCCGAGCCAGTCTTTATGCCGAATATAATTCACGCCACTTGCATTGTAGATCGCCGTGGAGCCGCCGGGAAGCGGAATGGTGCCTTTGACCAGTCCGCTGCTGTAAACAGCCAGCATTGCGCCAGACGGCCGGAAGACAAACTGCGTGTAGGCGCCGCCCGAACCCTTCTCGACCATGCGGCCCAGAGCGTCGTAAGTTGCGGTGGTCGAGTTGACGCTGATGGGCTGGTTGAGCGCGTTCCAGGTGAGTGTCGCCGGGGTGCTGGTTAACTGGTTACCGTTGGCGTCGTAACTGGGGCCGCCTGAAACCTGGTTGGTCACCGGGCTGTAAGCTGCGGAGTAGGCAGTGCCCGTTGCGCCAGATGGCACCGACTTGTTGATGTTGCCGAAGGCGTCATAGGCGAAGTTCTGCGCCCAGGTGGCGTTGCCGCAGTTAACCGATGCGATGCGGCTCAGGTCGTCTGCCGTGTAGGTACAGATCTGGCTGAGCGGGGCGGGGCTGCCGTCGGCATACTGGAACTGCTTGAGCGATCCGTTGGCGTTCCAGGTGAGGCCGCTCGATACGACGTATGC
>Ga0302140_10009551_pt1 | contig 12023 bp, 10 predicted proteins | sample I_Bog_E1_1_FD_202095 | JGI IMG/M metagenome (GOLD analysis project Ga0302140, IMG submission 202095) | Peat permafrost microbial communities from Stordalen Mire near Abisko, Sweden - I_Bog_E1_1 | ecosystem: Environmental > Terrestrial > Soil > Wetlands > Peat | place: Sweden: Abisko, Stordalen...
AGTGGGCTTTGAGCGCGTGGCGAAAAAGTCGAAGGCGGAGATTGAAGCGCTGATCGCGGGCAGTGAAGGCCGGTTCGACTATTACTGCTGGGATTTGTACGCGAAGGTTTCGCAGTGGTATGAGGCGGACAAGACGAATCTGCAGGCGAGGCGCGACACGCTGCATCTGCTGGAGGTGGGCGGCAACGAGACGGCGGAGATTGCGCAAGAAATTTCGATGGCAGTGCTGCGCAGACATCTGGAGACGATGCAGCGGCTGGATATTGAGTACGATTTTTTGCCGCAGGAGAGCGACATTCTTCATCTGCATTTCTGGGCGAAGGCGTTTGAGCTGTTGAAGGCCGCCGGAGTTCTTTACTTCGAGGAAGAAGGGAAGAACAAGGGCTGCTGGGTGATGACGCGTCCGGGCAGCGAATTCTTTCGGCAGGCTTTAGGGAAAGTACGCCAGGGACAGAAGGAAGTTCAGGACGATGAGCCAGCCGATTACGAGTCCTGGGAGGGCACCGACGTTCCGGCTGAGGCCCCGAATGGGCCGGACGAAGACGCAAAGGTGATTGTGCGCTCGAATGGAACGGTGGGATATGTGGGGAAAGACATTGCGTATCACATGTGGAAGTTCGGGTTGTTGGGATTGGATTTTGGATACCGGAAATTTTATGAGTATGCGGATGGGCGAGCGGTTTGGATTTCGTGCGATCCGAAAGATAGCGAGCCGGGAGCTCCGCACTTTGGCGGGGTGGGTGCGATTTACAACGTGATTGATGCGCGGCAGAGCGATCCGCAGGAGACGGTGAAGCAGGCGATTCTGCTGATGGGACATGAGGCCGAGGCGGCACGGTATACGCACTTCAGCTATGAGATGGTGGCGCTGACTCCGCGCTGCGCGATGGAACTTGGATACACGGTGAGCGAGGAAGATCAGCAGCGGAGTTACATCGAGGTATCAGGGCGCAAAGGGTTCGGAGTGAAGGCCGACGATTTGCTGGACAATCTGATTGAGGCGGCGAAGAGCGAGGTGGACTCGCGGCACGCGGAGTTGAGCGATGAGGAGCGCCGCGAGGTGGCAACGCAGATTGCAATTGGCGCGCTGCGTTATTTCATGCTGAAGTTCACGAAACAATCGGTGATTGCATTCGACTTCCGCGAGGCACTGTCATTCGAGGGCGAGACCGGTCCTTATGTGCAGTATGCCGTGGTGAGGGCAACGAATATCTTCCGCAAGGCGGGGGTTGCGCCGGAGGACGCGTTGAAGACGGCGCTGGCGGCAGATGCGTTCACAGGCAACGATGATTTGTGGTCGCTATGGCTGGCGGCGGGGCAGACGGCGAAGGTGATTGAGCAGTGCATTGCCACCACGGAACCGGCGGCGGCGGCGAAACATGCGTTCCAGTTAGCGCAGCAGTTCAACAACTTCTACCACAAGCATCACATTCTGACCGAAGAGGACGCGTCGCGGAAGGCGCTGTTGCTGGCGACGGCGGCAGTAGTGCGTCGCGAACTGATGGCGACGATGGCGGTGATGGGGATTCCGGCTCCGGCGGTGATGTAACAGGCGGATTGCGAACAAGAGGAGATGCGGCGAGCTCACAGAGTTAGAACTACGCCCACCCGGTGAGCTCGCCGCATCTGCGTGAGCCGGATTAGTCTGCGCCCGGAGCACTTGCAGAGCGTGCCATTTGGGGCATTGGCTGCGGACGAATACTCAGCCTTGGCGCCTTGTGCCTCATGTTTTCGGCACGAGTCACGTTTAATGCCAGGCGCAACTTCATGCGCGCTTTGTGGAGCTGTGATTTGCTGTTGCCGATGGAACATCCCATCATTTCCGCAATCTCATTGTGCTCGTATCCTTCGACATCATGGAGCACGAAGAAGAGACGATAGCCGGGGGGAAGGTCTTCGATGGCGCGCTCGATAACTACGCGATCGATAGAGCCGGTGAGGGCTCGATCCAGCGAGGCGATCTCCTTTTGAGGAGCGCCGTCATCGTTGGCCTCCAGCGTTTCATCCAGAGAAGTTTCCGGCAGTTTCTTTTTGCGGACGTGCATGAGAACGACATTGACGGTGAGGCGGTGCAGCCAAGTGGAAAACGCGGAGTCACCGCGAAAGGACTCGATCTTGCGAAAGAGCAAGAGAAACGCTTCCTGGGTCAGATCTTCAGCGAGTTCAATGTTGCCGACCATCCGCAGACACAGCGAGTAAACCCGCTTCTTGTGCATACGGAAAAGTAATTCGAAGCATTCGATGTCGCCACCCTTGGCGCGGTCGATCGCCTCTGATTCGGAAATATACGCTGAGACCATTTTCCTTGAAGTAGTCAAAGTCCTCCTAGCCACGCTTAGCCCCGGGTCACCCCATCGATGCTCTCTTTTGTACAGGTTCGCGAACTCGGAATATGTGCAATATTGATCACTCTTGAAAATTTTGTCAGGTCCGGGCCCTATCCGGGTGGAAATGGGTGTGGGAGCGGGCTTGGTGCTCTCACAAAGGATTGCGATTGCCGTGTTTCGGGTTGACGCGGCTCTTCGGGCGCAGGTGCCGTCCCTGAGCAATGACCGGTTAGATGCACGCGGAGAGCAGAGTGGCGTAAAATTCAAATTATCTTTCACATGGCGGCTCCCAGAAATATGTCAATGGCGGGCACAGTGCTTCAGGGCAAAGGCGAATCGGCGATTGCGCAGACAGTTTGCGTGGATCTTGACGGCACGCTGATTGCGACCGACATGCTGTGGGAGTGCGTGCTGGGACTGAGCCGGAAACGACCGTTATCCCTTTTGCTTCTGCCGATTTGGCTTTTGCGCGGACGGGCTTATCTGAAGGCGCGGCTGGCCGAGGCAGTCACGATTGATGCGCAAAGGCTTCCGTACCGGCAGGATGTGCTGCGGTTGATCGCGGGCCTGAAAGAGGAGTGCGCAAGGCAGCTTGTGCTGGCGACGGCGAGCGATCAACGGCTTGCGACGGCTGTGGCGGCACACCTGGGAATCTTCGACGAGGTTCTAGCGACGGAAAACGGGTGCAATCTAAAGGGACAGGCGAAGGCAGACGCACTGCGCGCAAGGTTCGGAGACGACTTTCTCTACATTGGAGACAGCACGGCGGACCTTCCGGTGTGGGCGGCGGCGCGGCAGGGAATTGTGGTTGGCAGCAAAGAACTGGCGCAGCGAGCCGCAAAGTTGACCGAGGTACGCGAGGTGGTGGAGGTTCCGGATGCCGATGCTGGAACGTACTGGCATGCGCTGCGTCCGCACCACTGGAGCAAGAACGTTCTGCTGCTGCTGCCGCTGGTGCTGGCACATCGGGCAGACGCCGGGGCGTGGGCGCGCACGGTGCTGGGGATGTTTCTTTTTGGGCTGGCGGCATCGGGCGTTTACGTGATCAACGATCTGCTTGATCTGCCCAGCGACCGCGAGCATCCGTGGAAAAGGCGGCGTGCGTTCGCCTCCGGACGGCTCTCGATTGCGAAGGGAATGGTGATGGCTCCGGGGCTGCTGCTTTGCGGCATTGGGGCGGGTTGGTACTGGCTGGGACATGGTTTTGCCGCGGCCGTTGCGGGTTATTGCGCGCTGTCGCTTGCTTATTCGATGGTGCTGAAGCGCAAGACGCTGGTGGATGTGTTTGTGCTAACAAGCTTTTACGGGGTGCGCATTTTGACCGGGGCGCTGATTACGCACACGCCGCTCTCAGACTGGTTCCTGATGTTCTCCATGTTCTTCTTCTTCAGCCTTGCGCTGGCCAAACGCTATAGCGAACTGATGCACGCCAAAGCACTGGTGGCGGCGGGAAACTCAGGGCGGGGATACCGTGCCGTGGATTCGCCTCTGCTCTCGGTGATGGGCGTGGCGAGCGCGTTCTCGGCGATCATCGTGTTCAGCCTTTATACTCGCAGCGCGGAGGTGAGCCATCTGTATCCGCACCCGGAGCCGCTGCTGCTGATTGCGCCGATTCTGCTGTACTGGATGATGCGTCTATGGATGAGGGCGGGACGCGGTGACCTTCAGGAAGATCCGGTGACGCTGGCGATGCGCGATCCGATGAGTTATGTGGTTGGACTGTCTTGCGGGCTTTGCATTCTTATTACGTTCCTCTGGCGGTAATCCTATAAATGTCAATTGAGATAGATCCGATGGAAACGAAATCCGGCGGGACGAGTATAGTTCCGCACGCTGCTGATGCGAAGGGCGACTCCAGCTACAAGAGCTGGGGAAATTATCCGCAGGCGACGCATCATAGAATTCTGCGTCCGGCGTGGATGGACGAAATTACGGGCGCAGTTCTGCGGGAGAACGCTCCGCTGCTGGCGTATGGATTAGGGCGCAGCTATGGCGACTCCTGCCTGAACGACGGCGGCACGCTGATGGACATTCGCGGCCTTGACCGCATTTTGAACTTCGACGCCGAACAGGGCTCGATTTTGTGCGAAGCGGGAGTTTCACTGGGCGAGATTCTGCTGACCACGGTGCCGCGGGGATGGTTTCTGCCGGTGACTCCGGGGACGAAGATTGTGACGCTGGCGGGCGCCATTGCGAATGACGTGCATGGAAAAAATCATCACGTGGAAGGCACGATTGGCTGCCACGTGGAGCAGTTCGAACTGGTGCGCTCCACGGGCGAGCAGGTGATTTGCTCACGCGAGGAAAACCCGGAGCTGTTCGCAGCGACCATCGGCGGCATGGGACTGACGGGAATTATTTTGTGGGCAGAGCTGCGGCTGAAGAAGATTGCGAGCGCGCAGATTGAGATGGACACGGTGGCGTTTGCGAGCTTTGAGGATTTCATCCGCCTGAGCAGCGACGAAGAGGGTGCGAAGTACGAATACACGGTGGGATGGGTGGACTGCCTGAGCGGTCGCAAGACGCGTGGCATCTTCATGCGCGGCAATCACGCGAAGGATGGCGGGCTGCGAACGCATCCGGAGAAGATCAAGCTTTCGGTGCCGTTCATGCTGCCGGCGTTCACGTTGAATCCGGCGACGATCTGGGCATTTAACAATCTTTACTACGCGAAGGGGAAGGCCAAGGCCGGACACTCGCAGGTACATTACGATCCGTTCTTTTATCCGCTGGACAAGGTGGATGACTGGAACCGCATTTATGGCAAGGGCGGATTCACGCAGTATCAGTGCGTGGTTCCGGAGAGCGAGGTGGCGGCCTTCCAGGAAATTCTGGAGCGCATTGCGCGCGGCGGGCAGGGATCGTTTCTTGGCGTGATCAAGAAGTTCGGCAGCGTGCGGTCGCCGGGGATGATGTCATTTCCGAGGCCGGGGCTGACGCTGGCTTTGGACTTTCCGTTCAGAGGCGCAAAGACCTTGAAGCTGTTCGCCGAACTCGACGAGGTGGTGAGAGCGGCCAAAGGGGCGCTGTATCCGGCGAAAGATCCGAGGATGAGTCCGCAGATGTTCAGGCTTTCGTATCCGCGGCTGGCGGAGTTCCGCAAGTATGTGGATCCGACTTTGAGTTCGAGTTTCTGGCGGCGGGTTGTGGAGGAGAAGGCATGAGCCAGGGACTGGCGATACTGGGAGCGACTTCAAAGATTGCGCAGGAAGTGGCGCGGCTGGCGGCCAGAGAAGGCCGCGAACTGCTGCTGGTAGCGCGCAACGAAGAGCGACTGGAGGCCGTGGCCGGAGATGCGCGTTCGCGAGGAGCGTCGCGAGTGGAGTGCATTACCGCCGACCTGGCGGATGTATCGCAACATGAGGCGCTGTGGAAGCGGATTGAACAGGCGATGCCGGAGATGGGCGCGGTGCTGCTGGCCTATGGCACGCTCGGCGACCAGGACCTGGCAGAGGATTCCGTGGCCTATACGCTGCGCGAGTTGAACACGAACTTTACCAGCGCGGCCAGCCTGCTGAGCTACGCCGCAGCTTCGCTGGAGCGCAGAAAAACGGGTGTGCTGGCGGTGATCACGTCCGTGGCTGGAGATCGCGCGCGACGCTCGAATTACGTTTACGGCACGGCGAAAGGCGCGCTCACGCTGTTTGTGCAGGGACTCCGCGCAAGACTGTTTGCGAGCGGCGTGCGGGTGCTGACGATCAAGCCGGGGCCGGTGGATACTCCGATGACTGCGCACATGAAGAAGGGATTGCTGACGGCCTCGCCGAAGAGCGTTGCCGCGACGATCTATCGCGAGATGGAAGACGGCAAGGCGGAGGTTATCTACGTTCCCGCTTACTGGCGGTTGATTATGGCGGGGATCAGGGCGATTCCTGAGAGCGTGGGAAAGAAGATGAAGTTCTGAGGGTGAGGGATAGGGCGGTTACCGTCCCCGATACGCTAACTGTTGTATAGCCCAGGGTGGAGCGATAGTATGCGCTTCTTGTTTGTGATCGCCGCAGCCATCATCTTTCCAGGAGTGGCGATTTTCTGGAACCTGGCGACGGTAGGCGCTCTGCGCTGTTTAGGAATCAACCTGCCATTCTCGTTTCCGATTCGTTTCTACCAACGGGAAGAACCCGAACTACTGAAAGCGCTTAAGAACAGGTCAATCAACACGTACGTTTTCATTTCTGGCGTGTTGTTGTTCGCCTGTCCCCTGTTTTTGGGGTTGGTTGCCTACGACTACGTTGTGAGCCGGTTCGTTGAACACTTGGCGTATGGGTTGAGTTACTTCGCAGAATCGGTGATGTTGTTCGCGTTATTGGGGATTGGCGGAGTCTGGATCAGCATAAATAATTGGCAGAAGTCAGCAGGGATCGGTAACGGTTTTGCCGGTATTGGTTTTCCGATGCTGGCGATCATTGTGTTGAAGATTTCGATTGGCACAATGGGAGCGCTGACTGTCTTTGGACTCTTGATCCCCGCGGCCCTTTGCTGCTTATTCGTTTACTTCGGAATCCGGCGCATCAGGCGTGCTTCGGCTGGGAGCGGAGGTTGCAACCGCCCGGAGACGGGAGCGCAGAGGGACTTCATCGCTGAACAGTTTGTACCGAGTGAAAGTCACAAGGCACAACAGATGGCGATGGCCCAGGACTTAATTGCAGCCGGGTTGAATCCTGAACAGGTCGAAAAAATGCTCTCCGTTCCAGTTCAGCCACCGTTGTCAGATGAGAAGCTAGGGGATACGTAAATCGACTACGCAACTGTCGAGAGCCGGCATCCTGCTATCCGAGTGTGGTTTGTCTGGCGAGCAGAGTCGGGTGCCGTGTCTACAGTCTTACTGGGGCAGGCAGGTGGGGAAAGACGGTGGGGTGGCTGTCCACGGCAGGAGCGGCGCGACGAGGGCCGAAGCCGATGGAGAGCAACGAATGGATCAGGAGCCAGCCGACCTGGATACTGAATGCCATGAGCCAGAAAATCAGAAGCACTAGAAAAGCCGTCCAGAGCACTTGAAAGCCTCCTCAGTCGCTGTACACTCCAAACCTTCTCACTTCCAAAGGCTGTGGTCTGTCCAATGTTGCTCACATTGGGCTAATGAGGCTCGCGCTGGCCGATTATCTATTTCTCCTGCAGTTCAGGGATGCAAGAGAGCAGGTGAACGAAGACTCGCCTGAATTGCTCAAAGAGTTGTTCGAGCTGTCCGACTTCATCATCTGCGCCGCTTGGGATTTCGGATTCGTAGTCGCCTCCGACGACGCAGGTGGCGATGGCGATAATGTGCTGCAGGCGGCGGAATACGAGGCTATTGAGTAGCATCAGCACCAGCGCCATGCCGAGCGAGAGAGAGACGACGATCAAGAGCACGAGGACGTTGCGGGTGTGGCGCATCGCCTGGTACACGCTGGAAATATCGCGCACAACGAACATTGCGCCTACGGTGTTTCCGGAGGCATCACGGATGGGAAAGATGCCGCGCACATAGACGGAGTCGCCATCATGGATGCGCTCAAGGACCTTGCCTTCGGCGGGAGTTGAGGCCAAGTCTCCCTGAAATTTGATGATGTTGCCGGTGGCCGTGGTATTGTCTGCCACAACGAAGTCGGGATTGTCATTCCAGTTATCGCGGCGCTTCCATTGGGCGTTCGAATCAGCCCAAAACTGCTTGTCGACAAACTTTTTGCTGAGCAGAAGTCCGTAGTCGTCTCCGGTCTGGCTCTTCATGGCGTGAATGAATTGGCCGAGTTCCTCGCCAAACTCGACGTATCCTGCGACGCTGCCGTGCGCATCGTTAACCGGGCGGAGGATTCTGACGGCGAATCCGGCTTTGGCCAACTCATTGCCTGCAACCATGGCGTGAGTGCGCACAACCTCTTTGTCGAGAAATCGATCCAGACGATCGCCGAACTTTGCGGGAGCGTGGAGGCGAAGGAATACGGCCATGTCAGGTTCTGGAGTGTGAAACATCCAGTTGGTGATGCCTTCACTCTTCAGTTTGGAATACAGCGGTGCGGTGAGCTCGAGCAGGCGTGGACGATCACGGGCGACGAAGGCATCGCGAACCTGGGGATTTGCAACCAGCGCCTCGCTGACCGAGGTCATCTTGCTGATCTCGCGAGCTTCCAGAATGGTGAACAGCTTCTGCGCACCGGAGACCGACTCTACGGCCAAGGCCTGTGAATTGCGCGAGAAGCTATAGGACGTAAGTGCCAGAATGCCGCCAACGCCAACGACCAGGCAGGCGAGCAGGGCGGCGAGAACTTTGGTACGAATCAAGTTCCATTTCATGCGAACACTCCTCACGCGTTGATGTTCAACACTTCTTTGGCAGCCTGCCGGAGTTTGGCGACAGCGGCCGGTTCATCCGGGGTATCGGGACTGATGAACGCGAGCATCCGGCCTGAACGCAGTCCTATCTTGCCCTTCACGGCAACCGCGTCGAGACCGTCGGCTTTGATCTTGTTTTCGATCAGGACCTTCAGATCGTAAAGTTTGCTCACGAGGCAGACTCCCTCTCCCGGTACGGGTGGCCACTTACTCAGGCGGCCATTGCCTTGCAGTTTTAATCGGCAGATATCAGGAGAACTTGAGAGCCGGATTTCATGGATGAATGCAGACGCGAGGGGGTAATGATTCGGAGATACTTTCGAGGGGATGAGCCGCTCCGGCGGCGGGCGCCAGGCTTGAATGGGGCGCCCGCCCTTGAACTGGGCGGAAGCTTAGTTAGCGCGTGATTGTTAGAGTGCGTCATTGCCGCGTTCTTCATTGCGAATGCGGATTGCTTCGTCGATTCGGGAGAGGAATATCTTGCCGTCGCCGATCTTGCCGGTCTGCGACGCGCCGAGGATTGCCTTCACTGCTCCATCGACAGCTTCATCGCGCAACACGATCTCCAACTTGATCTTGGGAAGGAGGTCAACGCTGTATTCGCGTCCGCGATAGAACTCGGTATGACCCTTCTGGCGGCCGTGGCCGCGCGCTTCCAGCACGGTGAGTCCGTCGATGCCGATGGCTAAGAGCGCTTCTTTCACCGCATCGAGCTTACCGGGCTGAATTACCGCTTCGAGTTTCGTCATGATGCATCCTCACTTCCGGGGCGCTGGCCGATCACCTCGGCCAGGCAGCCGTTACTCCAGGGAATATCCCTCTTCGCCATGTTGCGTCAGGTCGAGGCCCTTGATTTCCTGCTCCTCGGTGACGCGCAAGCCAACCGTCAGGTCAACAATCTTGAGCAGTACCACGGTTCCCACGGCGGCGAGCACCCATGCAATTACAACGCCGGCAGCCTGATTGAGCAACTGGTGGGCATTGCCGTCAAACAAACCGGAGCCGCTGACATTGCCCTGCGCATCCTTGAAGACTGGATTGACGTAACGGCAGGCAAAGACGCCGGTCAGGATCGCTCCCAGAGTGCCGCCAGCGCCATGGACGCCGAAAGCGTCAAGCGAATCATCGTAGCCGAAATGTTCCTTGACCTTGGCCACCATGACATAGCAGACGACGCCCGCGATCAAGCCGATCAGCAGCGCCGACATGGGGCCGACGAAGCCCGAAGCCGGAGTGATGGCTACCAGTCCGGCAACAGCGCCGGAGATTCCGCCCAGCGCACTGGGATAGCCCTTCAGAATCCACTCTGCGGCCATCCAACTGAGCGCGGCGGCAGCAGCAGCAAAGTGCGTAGCCACAAAGGCGCTGGTCGCAAGGCTTCCGGCTGAGAGCGCGCTGCCGGCGTTGAATCCGAACCACCCCACCCACAACATGCAAGCGCCAACAAATGAGAGAACGACGCTATGTGGCCGAAATTGCTCGGTGGGAAAATCATTGCGCTTGCCTAGATAGAGAGCGCAGACGAGAGCCGAGACTCCGGAGGTTACATGGACGACGGTGCCCCCGGCGAAGTCAAGGCAAGGAAATCGGCCTCCCGAGACATTGAGCAATCCGCCCTTACCCCACACCATATGGGCCATGGGCGTGTAGATGACAAGCGACCAGAGCGAAAGGAAGAGCAACATGCCGCTGAACTTCATGCGTTCGGCGAAGGCTCCGGAGATGAGCGCGGGAGTAATGATGGCGAACATCAACTGGTAGACCATGAAGGTCTGCAGCGGAATGGTGGCAGCATAATCGGGGTCGGGAGCGGCGCCTACCCCATGTAGGAAGAGGTGCTGAAAGTTTCCGATGAAGCTATTGCCGGGACCGAATGCAAGACTGAATCCGATGACGCCCCAGATCACAGTCACTACGGCCATCATGGCAAAGCTCTGCATCATGGTGGACAGGACATTCTTCTTGCGCACCAGGCCGCCGTAGAACAGCGCCAGACCTGGGCCGGTCATCATCAGGACAAGGGCTGAGCTTACCAGCATCCACGCATTGTCAGCGTTGCTGCGCGCTTCCGTGACCTGTCTCTGAAGGTCTGCAAGTTGCTGTGGAGCAACCGTTTGAGCGCTAGCCGCCAATCCAAAGAAGAGCAGTAACAGGACGCAACACCAGCGTGCGCCCCGGTAAGATGGGGAATTCCCATGCAGGATATTCAATGGTGTTCTCCGTTTAAGGATGAACCATAATAGATACTGGATTGCGAGCTGGAAGTAAATAGAAATGATCTATGGACTCCATTTAGCAAGGTTATGGACTTGGGGAGATGAATGGCTGGGTCGGCTGGGGCCCGGTTCCTCGCCGGAGAGCTCCTGCTGCGGCGGCCTGCATTCGGCGAAGAGGCTCTGAATGGAATTTACCAGCGCGGTTACGGGGAACGGTTTTTGCAGGTAGGCGATGCGCTCGCCGGGAAGGTGCTGCAGCACGCTGATCTCTTCGCTGTATCCGGAGATGAGGAGAACGGGCAGGTCGGGGAAACGTTGGCGCAACCGGCTTGTCAGTTCCACGCCGCCGACCTTGGGCATGATGATGTCCGTAATCAGGAGCTGATGTTTGAGCGGGTCGAAGGCGGCCAGCGCCTCCTCGCCGTTGCAGGCGGAGTCCACTGAAAATCCGAATTGCTTCAGTGCGTGCGCGAGATGCTTGCGGACGATTGGATCATCTTCAGCGAGCAGCAATCCTACGGGCTCGCTGACATTTTGCGGCTTGGCTTGCGGCACGGCGGGCGCGTGGGCGAGCGGCAGACAAATGCGGAACGTTGTTCCCTGGCCGGGACCGGAGGAGCACTGGATGCGTCCCTTGCTCTGGGCGATGATGCCATGCACGGTGGAGAGTCCGAGGCCGCTGGTGAGGGCGGTTTCCCGGGTGGAGAAGAATGGCTCGAAGATGTGGTGGAGGGTGTTCTCATCCATGCCAATTCCGGTGTCTGCAATGGTGAGCACGGCGTAGGGGGCGGCGGCAGTGGGATCGGGTACCGCGGGGGATAACGCTTCGCTGCCCGCCGCAGGCGCGGGGGATAACGCTAGGCTGCCCGCCGCAGGCGCGAGGTCGGGTAACGCGAGGCTGCCGGTCGCGGACGCACTGTGGGATAACGCTTCGCTGCCCGCCGCAGGCGCGTTGGCGGTAGAGATTCGTAATACGCCGCCTTGGGACATGGCTTGGCGGGCGTTGTCGGCGAGATGCATGATGACGAGGGTGAGCTGCTCGGGATCGATGAATACGTGGTCGGTGGTTTCATCGAGCTTCAGTTCGATGGAGACGTCTACGCCGACGGTGCGCGCGATCATGGAAAGCGCCTGGCGCACGCAGTCATTCAGGTTCACCACGCGGGGCTGGAGC
>Ga0302140_10009552_pt1 | contig 12021 bp, 11 predicted proteins | sample I_Bog_E1_1_FD_202095 | JGI IMG/M metagenome (GOLD analysis project Ga0302140, IMG submission 202095) | Peat permafrost microbial communities from Stordalen Mire near Abisko, Sweden - I_Bog_E1_1 | ecosystem: Environmental > Terrestrial > Soil > Wetlands > Peat | place: Sweden: Abisko, Stordalen...
AACTCCAGCCGCATGCCTGCTGCTGTTCGGCCTGCACATGCACGCGTACCGCGCCGCATCCGAGCAATGACCGGAGCAATGAAAGCTCGCAGAGGCCCGCGTCAACCTCGTAGAACGCTCTAGAGCGGCTTTTCCTCCGCACAACTTGATAATGGTGTTCAGGAATTCCTTAAATTCGGGGCACTGCGCTGCCGAGACCGCCAAATCTTTGTTTCGGAGTATGCGATTCGCATCTCGCGGTTTTGAATAATCGTCCCGGCAAGTGCCAATGCGAAATATCTCCTGAATGTGGTGCGAGGGAGGACGGTTATGGTTGACGTCTTCCGGCAAGCCCTTTGGGGCCGTGCGATTGTGCCCTGCGATTTTTTGGATGTCGCTCCAATACGGCAAAAGCCAAGCTTCAAAATCATGCTGAGCGACGTGAGGATGAAAGGATTTGTTCGCGCCGGCCCATTGCCGCATCTTCGCCTTCGCGTCTGCGGCGGTCGTAAAGTCTCCCGTGCCGGTGTAAACATCCGTCAAGGCGATGACGGCATTTGCGGGCTGACGCCCACTAAGAAGCTTCTCAACCTTGGTCCGAAGCTCGTCCCCTTTCGGAATTCTACCGTGATAGACAAACATATCGAGGCGGGGCATTTTCCCGCGAGTCTGGTCTTAAGAAAGGCCGTCAGGTGTGGCTTGAATGCTTGCTCGGTTCTGCCTTCCACCAGGATGGTAATCTTCACGATCGCGCTCCGAGACGGCCATTGCTCCATAGCTCATCGAGAGAATAGTCCTTTAGCCACTCGTCGAGGTCCAGTTCATCCGCCCACGTCAACGTGCTCATCCCCTCATCAGTCGAATCCATCAAGACTATTTCTTTGGGCTGCAGGAAGCGGATAAGCCGATCCGCGGAAGCCCTGAATGCATAATTCTTTGAATCGGGTTGTGGACGTATCTGAAACCATCTTCTCTCGCTTCATGCGTTCTCCTCTAACCTGATCTTTCCTGCAGCGCTGGTGTCTACTGTGATCTCTCGGGAACATCCCAAAACTGGCGCAACTCCCTAACCGCTCAACGAAAGCGCCAGGGGAATCGACCTTTGCCTCTGGCGTACCCTTCTCTATCTCGTTGATTTCAAGAGCTTAGCACTTTATACCCGGCTACGCTGTAAGCCCAGATGACTGCGGAAAACGCCTCCATGAGCTGCGCCGCGGTTGATCGATGCCACGTCGCCACCGGATCGCCGCCATGGGAACGGCTGACGCTCCATCCGTTCCCGCGGCCAAATCGGCGCTCGGGTCGCGTACCTGCGTTGCGCTATCCTCCACTGAGGTATGACTTCGTGTCTCGCAAAAATGGTCTCCTCATCCCCGCCACCCTCGCCGCCGACGCGATCCTCTTCTTCGCGCGCCCGCTCTTCTCCAGCCAGTACAGTTTCCCGTGGGATTTTCGCTTAGTCCAGCTCCCCCTCATCACCTTTCTGGCGGATCAACTGAAGAACCACGATCTCCCGCTTTGGGACCCTTACACGTACTGCGGCAATCCCATCTACGCCAACATACAAGCCTGCTTCTTCCATCCACTGGTATTCCTCGCCGCTCTCGCCGGTCCCGATTCACTGAGCCGGCTCCTCGAATGGGCCGTAGTGCTCCAGGTCTGTGTCGCCGGTCTCTTCACTTACCGCCTCGCGCGCCACCTAGGCTGCACCGCCGCGGGCTCGTGGACCGCCGCCGCCATCTGCCAGACCGGTCCTTACTTCGCATCCCGCACCGAACACATCGGCGCAATGATGGCCGCCGCCTGGCTCCCCGCCGCCTGGTACGCCGTCGTGCGGCTGCGCGAGCGCGCCAATCCACGCATGCTGGCCCTCCTCGGCGCGGCCCTCGCCATGTCCGTCGTCGGAGGCTCTCCCGCCGCCACCACCGCTGTCTTCGGCTCCACGCTCCTGCTCGCTTTCATCCTCTTCGCCGTGAAACTCGGACGCGCCCTCACCATCGCCCTCACCGCGCTCGGTTGCGCGCTCGGCCTCGGAGTTTCCGCCATCGCCTTCATCCCCGCCGCCGAACTCACCCAAAACAGCGTAGCCAAATATCGCCTGGAGTGGCTCGGCGCAGGCGGCGGCCTGAAGTGGCCAAGCCTCGCCTCGCTTGTCATCCCCAATTACTCGCACGTCTTCGATCTCGCCAATTTCAAAGGCCCCGGCGATCCCACCTTTCTCTACCTCTATTCCAGCCTCACCGGACTCCTCCTCGTCATCCTCGTGCTGCTGCTGCGAAGGGACCGCTGGGTCGCCTGCTTCGCCATTCTCGGCTTGCTCGGCGGCCTCTTCATGCTGGGCGATTCGCTCCCGCTCTGGCGCACCCTCTACCCCCTCCTGCCCCATCGCATCCGCATCGGCATTCATCCCGAGTTCACTTACTGCGTCTTCGCTGAATGCCTGGCCTTGCTCGCCGGCCTCGGAATTTCGCGCCTCATTCCACGGATATCCGTGCAATGGGCGCTCGCCGCCGTGGTCGCCATGGAACTCTATTTCGTGGGTTCGAACCGCCCCATGAACGTCGTCTCCGTGCTCCAGGAGCCCGGCCTCAACCGCGATCTCATCCAAACGGTGCGCCGGATTTCCGCGCTCGATTCGCCTCCAGCGCGCATCGACACCACCGCTGGCGTCCCCCTCGAATGGGTGGAGGCCGCCCCTCTCACCCGCGTTCCCACCGGCAGCGGATGCAGCCCCATGGCGCCCGACCGCATCATCCAGGTCCGGCTCGGGCTCCAGCTCGCACTCCATTCAGGCGCACGTTCCGGCTGGTACTATCCCGTAGAGTATTTCGCATCCCCCGCGCTCGATCGGATGAGCGAACGCTATCTGCTCTCGACCAGCCCCGTAGCCAATCCCCGCTTCCGCCAGGTCGCCCGGCTTCCGGGCGTTCTGCTCTACGAAAACACCACCGCATTGCCTCGAGCCGTGGTCGAACCAACCGGCCAGGCCGCATTCACGGAATACACTCCCAACCATCTGGCCGTAACCGCTTCCAGCCCCGGCCCCGCCCGCCTGGTGCTCAGCGAAACCTGGTATCCCGGTTGGGAAGCCCGTCTCGACGGCCAACCGGTCCCCATCCGCCTGGTCGACACCGCCTTTCGCGGAATCGACCTTCCGCCCGGTACGCACCGCATCACCATGGATTTCCGCCCGAGCATCCTCGCCTGGTCCGCGCTCCTCTCCCTGCTCTCCATCGCAGGACTGGCAATTTTATACATTTCGCCTCTTACCGGCGTGAAACAATAAGAGGTTGCTCCGAAAACTCCTTTTCCTTTGCGGCGCCGGCCTGCTTCCGCTCTGCGCCTTCGGCCAGGACTCTACTCCAAACGCCCCCACCCCGCCCCTCAAGGACCCGGACTACGCCAGCCGCTTCGACGCCTTCGCCGGCTTCACCTACCTCGAAAGCCCGCAAATCAATCTCGCCGAGCGCGGCTACCACATTCAGGTCGGCTACAACCTCCGGAAGTGGCTGGCCGCCGGCTTCGACTATTCCAACGCCAACGGCACCCTGAACCTCATCCCTGCCTACCTGCCCACGCCGCTCAAGAACGAAGCGGAATCCAGCCTCGCCATCCTCGTCAACAACGGATATCTGCCCAGGAACTACGTGGTGTCCGTTCCCACCAGCACCTTCACCCAGACCTTCGCCGCCGGCCCCGTGCTGGTGATTCGACGCATTCCCCATATCGCCATCCTGCTGCACCCATCGCTCGGCGCGCTGCGCGAACTCGCCACCCCGCATCCCTCGGCGGGTCTGATCCAGGCCATCGTCTCCGTGTTCTTCCCCGGAACCCAGCAGCTCGATTGGGTCCCCTTCTACGGCTTCGGCGGCGGAATCGATTTCGGCGTCACAAAGCACGTCGGAATCCGCATGCACACCGACGTCGTCTACGATCACGTCCTGAGCGACTTCCTCGGCAACGGCCACTGGACCGTCCGCGCCTCCATCGGCCCCTCGTTCCACTTCGGCAAGAACATCGACCGTTAAACAGCCTCGCCAGGGGAGGCGGCACAATAGGACCAATGCCGGATGACGACTTCGCCGCCGACCTGCAAGTCGGGCATCGACGGCGGCGAGACTCGTTTGCGCGTTTGAGCCGCCCAAATTGGACTAACTACCCGGACGACCCTGGCGTCGAGCTCAGAGCATTGGCGAAGTCTGCTTCCGAGATCACCTTGGTATCTAATTGCTCTACTAGGGTGAAGGGTTGCACCAGCCGCTTCCCCAAGCAAAGCTGGATGCCCGCACCAATTTCATAGTGGACATCCCAGTTCTCGTCAATCAAGCTGAGCGCCAGGAATGCCCCCAACAGGTAGGGAATTCTCTTGCCAGCGAGTTGCTCCTTGGCGGCCAACAACTCTGGAATGTCATCCGGTGTCTTTTCCTCAAGCAGCACATAGTTCCGCGCGACTTCATCCCGCATTTGCGGAATCACAGACAGCCGCACAGAGTCCCCTACATCGGCATCCACTGCCAATTTGACGCGTTCCAAACCGAACTCGTTCGCCGCGACCTCCCTTGCGACCGCATCGAATTCAGAGAACAGAGTCGTCGCCGGCCTGGGGTCTTGTAGCGTGAAACCGGCCGGAAGGGTAGATAGTACAGCCAGCCGGGCGATTAGCGAATCGGAATTCGAGCCTGGCGATCGATCGATGTCTTTGAGCTTCTGGTTAACGGTAGCGCTCCAATAAGGATCGATCGCCGCGGCGTAGGCAGCATACGATTCCGCGACGGGCAAGACTTGAGCAAGCGCCGTCTTGTACGTGAAAGCCATCACCGTACCCGACCCGAGCAGGCGGCCCACGTTCACGTCAGCCTTCACATCAGCCAGGAATCCCCACTCGTTCAAAGCATCTACGTATCTCTGGAGTAGCCCGGCACGAGCCTGCACTGTCCAATGCGCCCCTCCCAACACGCGTCTTTGGTGCTGTTCGGTTGTTAGGCGTTGGATCGCCCGTTCAATAATTGCCGCTGGCCAAGAGGTGCCGGCCCGAAAAACGAGCGTTCGGGCGATATGCGCCTCAAACTCCGAAACGGACCATATCTCCATGCAACTTAGCGGTACCGGAAGTGCCACTGCGTGATATTGGCGCCGGTGAAGATCAACGCCGAATCGGCGCCACGGCGTCGGAGAGAGTGACAGCGAGACCCGGCGGGGAGCGGTTCGCCCACAAACGGATGCAGTGCGTTTAACCAGTTCCTCGAGCGTGGGGAAAGAATCGAGCGGTTTTGAAAGGGGAGCATCGTCAGCGGGCCCGTCGTCGGTGAATCGCGTTTTTCCCATGATCACGACAGCAAGACCGATAATTATGATGTAAACCGCAATTGGCTTGAAATAGATCCCGCCCTCTAAGTACCAAAGCAAGAGCAAGAACAGGGGAAACTCGGCAATCAAGACGAGCGCGGCAGGATTCAGGACGATCAATTCGGTGGCAAGCGTGTATATGCGCGAGAATCAAAGGTTTGCAATACATTTCGTGACTGCTAAGGTACCCCATGCCCATCAACGCCGACAAACCCCATCTTTGGAAGGCCGACACCCGCGCTTCGGTTGATCAGTTCAATCAGTGGTTCATGAAGTTCGCGCCTAAGGCATACAGGGATACCCGTAAGAAAACCATCACCAGCGTTGATCAGGGGCTTCTGATCACGAAAGACCTCTCCACCATTACGCCCGAGGTGATCAAAGCCAATCCGGGCATTCTGCCGACGCTTCGCATGTCCACCTGTCCACCGCTCGCCCGCGACCGCCTTATCGGTCTGGCAGATTCGACCAAGAATTTCGTGGGCTGCCTGGAAGAGGGAAAACTGCCCCGGCTATTGTCTCCTGAACTGCTTGAAGAGCACCTGGGCAAGATCACGGGCATCCTCTCGCGAATGCTGGACGTTGATATTTTTCCATGGCTAGAGGCGAAACGACGCCCGACCAAAGAAGAACGCTACCGCTCTTCGACCATCGTGGCGGATCGTCTCTGCGGTGCCGTTGCCGAGCCGATTGTGCGCAACGCCCAGGAGAAGCGTCAACTCGCGATCATCGAAAAGTACCTGACCGACCGTGGTTACAAGCTGAAAGCGCCCCATGCGGCGACACTGCTGGACCAGATGGAGCCCGGCACTTTTTCTTTCCGTCTGAATGTTCTGGTGAAGCCCTCAAGGACTGACGCCAAAACCGTTAGAATCCCGATTGATGCCGTGATCCAGCCAAAGAAGGCCAAGCTTCCCCATCTGCCCGTGCTCATCGAGGCGAAGTCCGCCGGGGATTTCACGAACGTGAACAAACGCCGCAAGGAAGAGGCCACCAAAATCAACTACCTCAGGGCGACTCACGGAGAGAAGATCGTTTTTGTCCTGTTTCTGTGCGGGTACTTCGACGCGGCATACCTGGGCTATGAGGCCGCTGAGGGAATCGACTGGATATGGGAGCATCGTACTGAGGACCTCGATCAGCTTGGACTCTGAAGGCATCTATGGGAACAATCGCGTCACAGAGCACCGAGGAACGCCGCATGCAGGAGCAGACGCGGCTCGACCTTCTGAAATCCGCGCCGGAGCGCAACAAGTGGGGACAGTTTGCGACGCCACCCGCACTTTCACTCAGCCTTGCGCGCTACGCCCATGGACTCATGGGAAAGACACCGATACGCTTCCTTGATCCCGCCATCGGCACCGGCTCATTTTTTTCGGCATCCTTGCAGGCTTTTGGGCAAAAGAACATCGCCGCCGCCACCGGCATCGAGCTTGACCCGCTTTTCGCCAGAACCGCCGCGACTTTGTGGGTGGGGCAGGGGCTCCAGGTCATTGAGGGCGATTTCATGAAGCAGGCTCCGCCCGACAAGCTCTTCAATCTCATCCTCAGCAACCCGCCATATGTCCGCCATCATCACATGACCTCGGCTGACAAGGACCGCCTCAAGGCACAGCTCGCCCGCTCGCTGCATCTCGACATCAGCGGCCTTGCCGGGTTGTACTGCTATTTTCTTTTGCGGTGCCACGAATGGATGGAAGAGCAGGGGCTGGCTATCTGGCTGGTTCCCTCGGAATTTATGGATGTGAATTACGGCGTCACGCTCCGTCGTTATCTCTCCGAACACGTCACTCTACTGCATATTCACCGCTTCTGTCCTACGGACGTGCAGTTCACCGACGCCCTGGTGTCTTCCGCTGTAGTCGTGTTCCGTAAGTCGCCCCCGCCCGCCGGGCACACGGCCCGCTTTTCGTTTGCAGGCCCGATTGAGCATCCGCAGAATGAGGCGCAGGTGCCGCTCGAAACACTCCGCCGTTCCCGCAAGTGGACGCAGTTTCCGGCAACGACGACCGTGCGCGATACCGGCGAGCTGAACCTCGGGGATATTTTCTCTATCAAGCGTGGGCTGGCGACCGGTTCCAACAATTTCTTCATCCTCACCGAGGAGGACATGGAACATTGGCGTATTCCACGGCAGTTCATGAAGCCGATCCTGCCCGGCCCGCGCCACCTGACAGGTGACATCATCGAGACTCTCCCCAACGGTGTGCCGGACATGTCGCCGCGCCGCTATCTGCTGGATTGCAGCGAGCCGGAAGAACGAATCGCAGCCAAATGGCCCCGCTTTTATGAGTATCTCCAAACCGGCAAGACAGAGAAAATCCACGAGGCATATCTCGCAAGCCACCGTTCCCCCTGGTACTCGCAGGAGCAGCGCCCGCCTGCGCCATTTCTCTGCACCTATATGGGGCGCTCCCGAAACGGGAAGCATCCCTTTCGCTTCATCTGGAACCGATCACAGGCTACGGCTCATAACGTCTATCTGATGCTTTATCCGACTGGCCCCCTGAAGGTGGCTCTTAAGGAGCATCCCGAGCTTCACGCAGATGTGTTTGAAGCCCTGCAACGCATCACGCCGGCGCAATTGCTCTCCGAAGGGCGAGTCTATGGCGGAGGCTTGCACAAAGTGGAACCGAAGGAGCTTGCCCAGATTCCCGCGCACGAAGTGCTTGAGAGCATCGATGCCCATGTGCGCATTGAGCGTCAAGAAAGCCTGTTTAGCTAAAGGCTCGCAGCCATGATAGAGTTTCGATCTTTCCAGAAGCGGCTGACTGAGGAACTCGCGAACATCGAAGCGGGCATCGTTGAGCTGTGGCGAAAGAGTGGAATTGGAGAGTTCCACAACGATCCCTACAGCGGCGTCGTGTTCATCACGCATCAGTATCATTGGAAGCCCTTGGCCCCTGAGCACCGCGATGCGCAGGCCAAGCTCCTAGCCAGAAACCGGCATTGGTGCGAGCTGTTTAATCGGTGCTATGCCCAGCATGGAAGCGATGTTCTGCGGGACATCAAGGAAACGAACGACTACGTCACTTCAGCGATTGAGTTGCAGACGGGATGGTCCACGGACGCCACGGTGGACCAGAATGCTGTTTATCTTGCGAAGAAGCTCTCGGTGTTTCGCCAGTTGCTTGCTCATTCCGCGATCAATGCGCCGGAATTTGTGCTGGTGCCCGACACGAACGTCCTGGTCAACTCAGCAGACCCTGCCCAGTATGCCGACTTGATCGGCTCTAAATCGTTCAGGTTTGTGATTGCCCCCACCGTTCTGGCGGAGCTGGACGAATTGAAAAGGCTCAGGGCAGCCCAGTCCATTGGAGTCAAGGCAGACAAAGCCATCCGGGTGATTAAAGGCTGGCGCAAGCAGGGTTCCGTCCTGGAAGGGGTGACCGTCTCTAAAACCATTACGGTGCAGATGATCCCTTCGGAGCCGCGCATGGCTGATCTTCCATCGTGGCTCGATCCCGATAACCAGGACGACCGAATTATAGGAACCGTGCTGGAGATGCAGTGTGCGCAGCCCGCAGCTGTCATCATTCTTGTGACCGACGACATGAATCTTCAAAACAAAGCCGAAATGGCATTCCTGCCATGGGCCGAGCCGCCCGAACCCGTGTCCAACCCGGTTACCGCCCCTGGGACGTGAGTCTACAGCCATACCGACCGATATCGAGATTTACTGCAACTGCATCGAACGAGTTCGCCATCACGTGGGCGTTGCCGACACCGTATCCGCGCTTTTGTTTCGCTTCCCGATGCCGCTGGAGAGCGAGAGCCGCCTCATCGGCAGTCGCAAATGAGTCAATCCGCGTCTGTCCGTGCTGTCCGACGCGACCCCATTCCTTCACCAGAAGCCAGAGCCCAAAGAGATCAGGCTGAAGATCGAGCCGGTAATACCGCCACATATTTTTAGCGGCATCGATGCGATAGAGGATGACATCGTGCATAGGGGCAGTCGATCCTGATCGGAGATCGGCGTCAAGAAGGGAAGGGGGTCAAGGAAGCAAAATCCCCCGACTGTTGCATCCATGCTGTCAAGTTAGGGTGTACCTCAGGCTGACGTCTGGGGTGGACCCATCGGCTGAGACAACCAGTTAACCCACAGATCGCCGTTCGCTGAAAACTGCTCGACGGACGAAACTTATTCATAGCATGATGGACGCATCCGGCGAAACGGAAGCGAGCTCTGCTGGAGAGCAACTCGCCGAGGGATAGCCGGCGCGACTCATCGCGGACGATGAGCAGGGGCGCTCCGGTCCCTGAGGCGGACGCACCCGCTGTGGAGGAATTCGGCCCGTCAACACCTTCCGAACCAGTCCAGCAGTTTGATGGCGAAGTCGATTGCTCTTGGATTCAAAAGATTCACTTGCCGGCTCAGGCGGGGTGGATTAAGAAATGGGTGGGCATGGAGATTCCGGGACCTCACCAGTCTGAACCCGATAGTTTCTTGGCTCTGGAGAATTGGTGGACTGGCTCTTTACGATATTTTGTACACGAATTGAATAACCTGAGATTCTAGCAGATTGATGCTCCGCGACTTTGGGCCGCTTCAACTTGGCCCGCTCCCACAAACGCAAGGAAGCGAGGGCGAGCCGTTATCAGGTGGGACTTGGAACACACCCCATAAGGACACTTATGTGATCTGCGTAACAACTGAATCCCCGACCTAGCGGCCATACCCCCTCCCTGTACCGGGGTGAGTTCGATCGTCCGGCGTGGCCCACTTCGATCGTTTGATTTGGCCCACCTGAATGTTAACAACAATCGTTTTCCCCGCCGCCCGTGTTTCAGGTCTGAAAGAGTAAACGCCGCTTAGTTCGAGGCGCTGTTTTCTCCGCGCAGCGCGCGCGGCTGTGATCTTCTCTGGCCTATTTCATCGTTTCTTTTGCCTCGTTTCCATAAGTTGATCTCTGCGGATTGGTCAGCCGGAGCCGGGATTGCAGATGTGCCCGCAGGATTCGATTCTCCGCGACCAAACATACGTTCTGAAGCAAGAGCTTCTGGTTGATCAACCCTGTGACATACGCCAACAGACGTGCCCATTCAAAACGATTCATCGGGATCGCCTATCATCGCAAACGCCAACGAAAGAAACGAGTTCGGGTATTTTGACCAATCGGGGCACCTTCTTCAAGATCTAGTGCGGGTTGGACTATTCCATAGGAACGCGCACGTAGCGATCGATGTTGTACTCTGGCTCGAAGATGTGAGGAACGGACATTACTCCGAGAACAGCAATCGAATAGGGATATGCGCCGGCGACAACCATCACCTCCTCGCCGTCACTTACCCTAAGAACTACGCCAGATTCTGCGCTCGTACCTGACTCGCGAATAACCAGCTTGGATGCTGCAACTTCGCAACGAAACGTCTGCGGCAGGTCAACGAAGGTCTCGAAATCCAGAGGTGCCATTGTACGTTCGAAATTCAACACCCCAATTTCCGTCCGTTCTGCAACGTCGTGCATCTGCGAAAACATTTTCAGTCCCGTTCCGTCCGCTCGCCAGAGTGTCAGACACATGGGCATCCCGTGATCAAAAAGCAGCGAGGCTCGCGTGGCCGGCTTGCAGAGCTCAGTCTTTAGCGGTGTTTTCGCCGTCCATACGAAGGAAAGGTTGTTCATGGCTATTTATTTGGATAGTGAAGCGTCTCAGCCGGTTTAGCGTCGTTAGCCGGAATATCAATTCGAGGTCCCTTGGCTTGGGTAGCCGGACGTAGCGCAACGCCGTTGTCGCCTACCTCCGTACCCGGAGGGCGCCCTGACCCTGCTTGTGCCGGTCCGCTTTTTCCGCCGGTGAGAGCGCCGAAGTCCTTGGCCACCATTGTAACGGCAGCCGTGATTAGCGCCGCATTGGACTTGAAATTATTCCAGCCTTGCTGCGCCACGTCCTCTATCGCATTGGCTATCCGGCCCGCTTCCGCAGGGCGCATTGCCGCGCCGAAGGGTACGCACCCGCAGTCGGCATGTCCGTCCCCATCCGCTTTGTCCAGGGGATTATCTCGAAGGCATCCGAACAGGTTCAGAGTCTGGGGATCATCTAGCGTCGAGTACGGCACAGCCTCCGGCTTCGCAGACCAGTCCGCGCTCGTCCACCGTCCCTGCGCTCCAGAGAAGTACCGAGCCCCAAAATAATCCAGCCCACTCTCTGCATCCCGTTCTTTGCCGGTACTACGAGATCTTCTGCCGGAATCGTACAAGAAAGCGGCGAAGCCGGTCGCGGTATTGGAGTTAGTCGGCGTGAAGCCCTGATGCAGTACCGCGGTTGGAAGCCGATGGCCCTGATGCGAGTTTTCGGTTAACAAGCAGAGCGCGGCTAAGGGAAAAACTTCCGATTCCTGTTTAGCCGCTCGCATTGTTTCTGATTGTACCGACTCTCCGTTATGGCCCCAGGGGGATCGCGCAAGGGGGTTTTCAGCGGAGCGTTTTGAAAACCCTCTTGCGGGGAAACAAGAGCTTCCCTTCCGTCCTCAGAATCGCGAATCGAAGTTGCATTCCGTAAGTTCCGTATTGTACTTCCCGCGGCGCACGCCGCTTCGGACGCGGACTCCTGTCTCAACCACAACTCCCTCCCGCGATCCGGACCTTTTTTATCCGTGTCCATCCGATTCATCCGTGGCCCGCTTTTCCATCACCCGCCGGTGCCCACGATTTTTCAACTTTCTCCTTAACCCCCTCAACGACTTACCCCAAAACCC
>Ga0302140_10009554_pt1 | contig 12019 bp, 9 predicted proteins | sample I_Bog_E1_1_FD_202095 | JGI IMG/M metagenome (GOLD analysis project Ga0302140, IMG submission 202095) | Peat permafrost microbial communities from Stordalen Mire near Abisko, Sweden - I_Bog_E1_1 | ecosystem: Environmental > Terrestrial > Soil > Wetlands > Peat | place: Sweden: Abisko, Stordalen...
AGGATCACGAGATCCACGCCGATGGCGTTGTCGATCATCGGCCCAATTCTCGGATGAGATGGCGTTTCGGCTCTCATTCGGACGAATGCCGGCCAGTCCGGAGTTTTGGTCCGTCCGGTTTCGAATTCCAGATGCAGATCGGACATTACCGCGATTTTCATATTTGGAAAACCCAATTTTCTCGAATATTCAGTCATTTCCCCAGGGTTTGGGGCATGTTCACTCGATAGGTCTCTCTGTCAACCCGCGCAGCGTCGACATTGATAATACGATTTATTGCAGTATTATACCCCGAGCGCCTTGGCGATCGCCACGACGGCTTCAAATTCCATGAGTCGGAGCTCGAAGATTGTCGGGGCTGTTCTTTGACCGCAGGCCTGCTCGATCTTGGCGGCGTGCGAACTGAAGGCGAGCCTCGCGCGGCCGAGAGGCGTGTCGAGCTTCATGGTCTCGAGAATTTCGGCGTCAGTATTTGGAAAATTAGGGAAGTCCATGATCGCTATCCTTTTAATGCGAGGCATTAGGCGGGTTACAATTGCAGTTGCAACTGCATGTTTGCGTTTGCCAGTAATTGCTCACCCCCTCGAACGTAGCACATCATTCTGAATTTGCATCGATTTTTGCACATTTGGGCTCAATGCCATCTTAAAGTAATTAGAAGTAACATCGTGTGCTCCAAGCTAATTGCCGTGCAGAAATTCTATCACAATGTTTGCATTCGTGATACGCCGGCGTTGACCCGTGAACATATACTTAAAACGATAAAAATCGCTACGAAATGCTAACATATTGGTTTATATGATAGATTGGCTCCGTTGGAGGGGGTGAGCAATTACGTTTGCCGCGACGTCTATGCGTCGCGCTTCGGCCTGCCAAACGGCGATTGTCGCGTCGCTGACGCCGGGCAAGGCGCTGACGAGGTCGGGCGTGGCGTTTGCCAGACGTTTCTCCCGCATGTCCTGGTAGAAGAGGTCGCAACCCGAAAAGGCGCGGCCCGTCTGCAGCGCTGCGAGCGCCGTGGTTCCGCTGCCCCAGAAGGGGTCGATGACGAGATCTCCTGCGTTCGAATAGAGCTGGATGGCGCGACGGGCGAGCGCGAGCGGAAACTGAGCCTCGTGCCCGGTTTTTTCAGGGTGGCAATGTCCGATCGTTCCTATGTCGTCCCATACGTTTGACGGCCAGGCGCCGAGCGGATGTCCGGAGAGCGCGCCGCGGTTGGGGCCCTTGTAGGCGCGCTTGTCCGGCTGTTTTTGGGGCCGGCGGGCGGGTGTGGCGTGGAAGATGGGTTCGCCTTTCGAGAATACCAGCGCGGTCTCGTAGCGTTCGGCCAGCCGCCGCTTTGGCGTCAGTCCGTGCGGCGCCGTCCAAATGACCCGGCTTTGGAAGGTCAGTTTGGCTTTGCGGAGCCAATCGAACATCATGGTGTCGATCGGAATCAGGGCTCCGTCGTCATCCTTGGTCGAGCCCATCTGGACGAACAGGACGCCTCCGGAGCTCAGGACGCGACTGGCCATGGCGGAAAATCGGATGAGAAACGCCAGATACAGGAGATGGGGCAGGGCGTCGGCGTTGACGGCGTCGCCGTAGGTTTTCCCGACGTTGTAGGGGATCGAGGTGCAGATGACCTGGGCGCAATCGTTGGGCAGGGCTTCGAGGTAATCGTCGACGTCGGCGGTTACGGTTTTCCCCATCAATTCCGCCAGGGTTTCCATTTGACGCCGCCGGCGGTCGCTGGCGCGTTCTCGGATACGGTTTTCCGTTTTTCGCGCTCCGGTTCGCAAAAGGAGATTGTAGATTTTGCCACGCGACCAGCCCGTCGCTTTGCTGACGTCTTCGTAGCTTGCGGTCGAGATCATATCGATCACACCACGTTCTTCGATTGTCAGCGGTGCGGAAATGTCGAGCTCTATCATCGAGTTCTTTCTTGAAAATGGGATTTGCGGGCGTTGGCGCTTGATTGTTTTCGTATTCGCCGTTCCAGTTCCGGACTCTATGTTGTGGATCGGAGGATGCTGGTTCCGGGCTGGGTCACGTATTTTTTACGCTATCGTGGCGCGCGATCCGGTGATGTGTCGAGCGTGCGCTCCCGCGCTATGCGGCTTGGGCATCCGTGGCGCGAGCGAGTTTTTTCGAGGCTTTCCTCAATTCTTTGAGGTAAAAGGCGTGCATCTCGTCGAATTCCTCGTCGTAGCAACACATTCTGGAATCGGGTGAGTATGTGATTGTCACCGGAACCTTGGGATGCGTCTTCATGCGTTTTCGCCAGATTTCTTGCGAAAATTCGCCGAGCGAGTCGTAATATTGTCCGTCGACTCTGACAACGCAATGATACCACTTCTCCGTGTATTTATGCGCATCGGTGGCGACGTGCAGGCTGCAGCAGACGTCTAATTCTTCGAGCAGGTCGTAGAGTGCGGCGGCGAACACCGCGCATGTATCCTGCTGCGCGTCGCGGCGTGATCGGCCCAGTTTCGCCGTCTTGATGATTGCTTCAATTTGCGCTTGGGTCGTCATGTCGGCGTGATTGCTCCTCGGCTTCTTCGACGCTCTTGTCATGCGGTAATACGTAATTGATTATTTGAAGCATGGTAATCGCTAGTCGCCGCGTGCGACGCTTCCCAATATCACAAAAATATGTAGTCAATTCAGTGTTTGCGCAATGGACAGCCCGATGGTGTAGGAAAGTCCCACGGGCACGGCGTTGCCAAGCTGCTTCAGCGCCGCCGACCAGACGCTTGGAAATTCGAATTCGTCGTCGAAGTCCTGGAGGCGGGCGGCTTCGCGCGCCGTGAAGTGACGGTAGGCGCCGTTGCCGAAATCGATCATGTTTTCTCCCCCGCTCACCCCGTGGTCTCCGGCTCGGATCGCCTTTGCCGGCAGGTCGAGCGGCGAACCCGTATGACCGTGGTAGGCGCGAGCCTCGCGGGGCGGGGGCTCGTGGTTGCGGAACCGGGTGTTGACGGCGTCGGGTTCGCCGAGATCGCCGATGGCGTCACGGAGCGTGCGGTGAGGTTTGAGATTGAAGCCTTCGGGAGGTTTTTGGTTGTGCATGCGAAGGCGCTTGTTGGTCGCTTCGTCGGGCTCCGGCCGCGCCAGGGAATGTCGGTCGAAATAGGCTCCTGAGATCCATTTGGAATGCTCGAGGGCCGCTACCGAATGGGTTTCCGCCGGCGCCGTCCAATCCGTGGTGTTGTCGGAGCGCACGCCGACGATGAAAATTCTATGGCGGTTCTGCGCGACGCCGTGATCGGCGGCGTTGGCGACATAGCTCTTGGTTCGGTACCACAGGCCGCTGGGCTTACCCTCTATATGGTAGCGACCCAGCCGGTCGGCGTGCGACTCGATCGTTTCGCCGCTGGCGATCAGCAGCTCGGGATATGAGAGTTGCAGCAAGACGTAGTCGAGGTAGGGTTTGAACGTCGGCGAGGCCAGGTTGCGGACGTTTTCGAACAGGAAGCCGCGCGGTTGCAATTTTCGTGTAGCTTCGACAGTCCATGGCCACATGTCTCGCGAATCGAAAGAGCCTGCGTGGCGGCCGCCGATCGAGAACGGCTGACAGGGCGGGCCGCCGGACAGGAGATCGATGCCGGGGGCAACCGCGGAAAGGTCAGCGTTGCGGACGTCGGCTTCAACGACGTTCCATTCGCGCACGAGATTGTGGCCGCGCGACTTGTTGTGGCGGAGCGTGGCGCAGGCGTCGCTATCCCGCTCTACGACGATTTCGTGATCGAAGCCGGCGCGGGCGAGACCCATGCCCAATCCGCCTGCGCCGGCGAAAAGTTCGACGGAGCGAAAGCGTTTGGGTTCCGGGGTTGGCGCCGCTCCGTTGGCGAACGCGTAATCGAAAAGTGGCATTCCCGAAGGTTTGCGGACGCGAAAGTTCATAGTGGATCTCGAAATCGTTTTTGTTGTGAGAGTTTCCGCGTATGCGGAGAGCTAGGTATTGACTCGCGCTTCTTGAAAGCGTTTTTTTGGGGTGATGGTGTTCAATGCTGAATCTAATAGAGAATTTTCAGGTTTTACGACTTTCGCGTAGCTGTCGTCCTATACGCATCAGTTTCAGACAGAATTTGCATGTCACCTCATTATCGGAAGTGGCGATGTTCATGCCGTTGTCGGACGCGGCATTTGTTCTCCCGCATTCCGTCGTCGTCGTGACGCCGCCGAAAGCATTTTTGCGGACACGGCTTTTGTGCAGTCTCATCGTCTGAACTTTCTGGATGCGCATCTGGCGATCTTTATCTTTACGGCGCTTTTCGTCTGCAACGGACTAGATATGCGGTTCCCTGTTCTTGCAGCGCCATCCTTCAGGACGCACCGCTCGACGCGCATTGTGTTTCGGCGCAAGAGGCGTGAATCGCGTAGGGTTTCTTCGCGGTTACGCGGGCCATGATCGCGGCGTCGCCTGTTTTGAGAGCCTTGGAACAAGCGCGACGGCGATGACGGTGGTTGCGTCTGTCGTCCGCATAGAGCCATTCCCGGGAGGTTTTTTGAGCCTGCATCACGGCTTCTTCTGATGAGAGTGGCCTGACGCCGGATTTTTTCCCGTGCATATGCCGCGGTGAGGTCGAAAAAAAGCGCCGCTGGTCAAGCGGCGCTTTCCCCTATTATTTGGAACGTTGGTGTCAGGCGTCGAGGCGCTTGCGAAACGACAGGGCGCCTAGCCCGAAGACACCGATCAGGCCCATGAGATAGGTCGACGCCTCCGGCACTGCTCCGCCGACTCCGCCGCTGACGCCGCCGCTGCTTTCGATGGTGGTGTCGATGGTGGTATCGATGACCGCTACGTCGGTGATGGCGTAATAGGAATTCGAACTGATTGCGAGTACGGATGAATTCAAGTTTCCGACGGCCTGCGCGGTAAGCCCCTGTATCTCGAGTTCTTGCCAGCCGGTTTGAGTAACGTTGAATTGATATTCTGGAGAGTTTGCCGCGATGTTTAGCGCGTTGCCGGCGGTGTTCAGCGCTTCCTGGCCTACGGTGATTGAAATGCTACCGCTCGGGAGGCTCCAGTAATTGTCGACATCCATGTATATATTGTATGTGTCGCCCATGTTGGTGAATACGTTGTTCTGATATAACGTGGTGCCGGCAGTGTTTGGATACGCGAAAGTGTCTGTGATCCCGAGCGGTTTGAGCGCTTGCGGCGCTACAGATGCGTTATAAGCGCCATTATAAGTTTGATTGTCCACTTTCCAGTTGGGCGAAAGCTGGAAAGTAGGGCCACTGAAGTCCCAGTTCTGAACGAGATTTCCGGTCGGATTTGAAGTGAGGACCGTCGTGTCCATCGAGGGCTCGGTGAGAGTCGTGACATTTTGCGCCATCGCCGGAAAGGCGGTGACGAGCGCCGTGGCGGCGATGATCGCTGCAAGTGATAAGTCGCGTTTCATCTTCTTGTTTTCCTTTCTAGGGGAATTGAGAGCGTGCACGCGGAACTAAATTGAAGCGATGCGAAATTATGGTGGTAAGTTCGTAGCTATATTGGACTACCGAAGGCGCCGGGTCAAACAATGTTTTTCATTCCGTCGGCGGATGCGGCGTTCAATCGAACGCACACGGAAGAAGTCGTTGTTCCGCCGAAAGTATTTTTTGCGAATACGGGGTTTGTGAAATTTCATGCTCAGTTGACGTTTTGGGTATTTAATATATTTAGTATTAATATCTTCAGCGTTCTAGGACATTTTGAATATATCAGGAGTTTGTGTGTTTAAATCTAATTTCTGATTGTCCATGTTAAAACCTGCGATCGCGGGTAAGCGCATAAATTGAGCGTAAATATTTCCACGTTTTTGAAATAGTCTTTGTTGCCGTTTTGCTGTCAGGCCTGAATCAGAACAGCGCCGCTTTTGAGCGGCGCTGTTCGTTTGCGTGGACGGGACGATATTAGGCTGCGGCGCGCTTGCGCATCGACAAACCGCCCATTCCGAGGATTCCGATGAGAGCCATGAGGTAAGTCGAGGTTTCCGGCACGCCACCGCTGACGCCTCCGAGGTTGCCGCCGCTGACGTCCGTCGGCGTGTAGTTTTCGGTGACGTTTTCGCTATAACCCCCACTCAGGCCGTTGTACGAGTAGCTGTTGATGCCCAGCAGCATTTCGTAGGCTCCCGTGGGTATCGTAGTGACATTGAAAGTGTTTCCGGTCATTTCCGTCGTGCCAGAAATCACTTTTCCGGTGCTGTCCGCAAACGAGGCCATGAGTCCCCACGCGTATTCATTGGTGTTCGCGTAAACGCTGGCGCTATCTGTGCAATTCAGAGTGGTTTTGCAGCTTATGTTTTGTGAAAATCCATCTCCCCCCGAGCTTGCGGCGGAACTGCTTTCCGTGCCTATCCGGTTAAGACAGACACCTACTACATATAGTGGGGGCTGCGCGCTTGATGCCGTGGCTGAGATGGGCGGAAAGCGGACGTTCAGGTGATCCTGCCGTTTGACTGTCGCTTGTCGCTCGGGTCACGCCAACTCGGCCAGCGCCGCGTCGATCCGCGCCAGCATCGGCGTCGGGCCGAATTGGGAAGTGATCCGCTTCGCTTCGGTCAGGTGCTGGACAGCGAGCACCCTCTTTTTCTTGGCCTTGTAGAGCAGACCAAGGATCATTTCACATCGACCGATATGATGTCCGTTGGGGTCGAATTGGGGGTTCTGGCGAACCTGCTCGACCAGTGATGAGATACGTTTCTCTGCAGTGAATATCACTTTCACCAGGGAAAGTGCGTTTCGAGCAACGACCCTCGCCGGAGGTTTCTCAGTTCCCGCGATAATTTCGAGATAAATCTCGCACAGGTGCATTCGTAGCCAGTCCGCGGCGGCCGGATAGCCTTCGTCCTCCCGCCTCGAGATCGACTGCTCAATCTGCCGAATTCCTTCGCCAATTCTTCCGTTTATCGCCAAAGCAATACCGAGCATCCCGTCGGCGGAAGCGAGAAACAAGTTCCAACCATTGGTAACACATTGAGCGATAAAGCTTTGAAGCGTCGGGAGCGCCTCTGGCCGCCTCAACAACACGAGCGCAGCGACCCTTGCGGTCTGTGCACTATTCAAATCGATAGGCGCACGCGCGATGCCGAGACATGTCTCGGAGAAATTTAGCGCCTGCAAATAGTCATCGCTGGTCAGGGCGGCCCAAGCGTGAAGGTACATTCCAAGGCCGGTCGATCTGGGGTCATTCATACGCCGACCCATAGCCATGAGTTCTTCCGCAGCTGTGTGCGCCCTGGAAATGCGTCCTCGGTGAAAATCATCCCAACCAACGACTTGTTGCGCATTACGCAGGTACGCGTCGTTCATGTTTGACGCTGCGTCGATAGCCTCTCGGCTCAACCTTTCGAAAATATCGATTGGGTAGGGAGCGAAAATCGTCGATACGCTTAGGGCGCTTAAGAGCGCATAGGTCCGTGACCACCGATCGCCGAGCCTCTCAGACATTTGTGACAATGTGCGTTGCAGTTCTGAGGCTTGACGATATCGCCCGGAGCATAAAAGAGCGGATATCTGGAAGTGGCGAATAATTACGCAATAGGAATGATCGCCCAAACGATCGAGCCTCGGTGCGAACTGCTCGACAATTTCAATGGCAGACCTAAATTGCGCTGTCAGGTTCAAAATTTGAGTATACTTTGCAAGTAGTTCGGCGATCTGGTGGTCGTCGGCGCACTCTGAATTCTTGTCGAGAAGGACGACTGCGGCGGCAAAGTATTTACCCGCCTCTTCCAGGGAGTAAACCTCAAGACTTTTTGCTCCGGCCGCGCTCAGGTACGTGAAGGCTTTGTCCGTGCGATCCGTTTGGCTGAAATTATGTGCGAGCAACTCCACGACTTCCGCCAAGCGGTTGCCGCTTCGGCGCTCGATTTCCTCTCCAATCTTGAGGTGAAGCGCGGCGCGCGGTCCCGTGAGTAAGCTCTGATAGAGCGCGTCGCGCACCAGTGCATGCTTGAAAGAATAGTCGCCCGTTTTGCCCTCGTAAAAAACAAGATCAAGGGCCTGCATCGCGCCGAGCCGAGCTTGGACGTCGCCGCTGTCGTTGGTGATCGCGGCCAATAGTTGCGGATCGAAACGTCTGCCAATCACCGCCGCCGCTTGCAAAAGCACGCGGTCTCGCAGCGCCAACCGGTCCACGCGCGCCGTGAGCAGGCTCTGCACGCTAGCAGGCAATGCTGCGGCGACAGCCCCAGCGTCATATTCCACTCTGCCCGCGACGGTCCGCAGCGCGCCCCGCTCGCTAAGGTAGCTTAGGATCTCCTCGGCGAACAGCGCGTTTCCATCGGCCTTGTCAGTCAATTGCCGCGCCAACGTTTCCGGCAAGGTTTCGACACCGAGTCGCGTCTGCGCAAGTTGCCGGATTTCGGTCGCCGGCAACGGCTCCAGCCGCAACGTGATCGCAACAGGCTTCTCGCGCCACGGCGGCTCGTATTCCGGTCGCCTGGTGTGCAGGATCAATAGCCGCAGTTTGGCTTCGCCGTCGACGATCCTGCCGAGCACTTCCTGTGAAACGCTGTCGATCCAATGAAGGTCCTCTAACAGCAGAACCACCGGCGAGAGGCGGCAGCGCGCTACTAGCAGTTGTTGCAACAGGTCGCGCGTACGCAGGCCGATCAGCAAGCCGTCAAGCCCGGTAAGCGCCCGTTCCGGCGGCTTTAGGCCGAGCAGGTTGAGCAGCAAGGCGAGGTTTTCTGGGGAGTGCAGTCCGAGCACGGTCAGCCCCAATTCCAGTTTGCGCGCGACCTCGCTCTCGGCTTCCCCTGAGACGACCTGAAATGAACCACGCACCACTTCGATGAATGGCAGGAACGGCGTCTGCCGCCCATCGGGCGAACAGTTCCCCGTTAGGATGAACGCCCGCTCTTTGCCAACGCGCTCACGGAATTCGTGGAGCAGGCGTGATTTGCCCATGCCGGGCTCTGCGACAATGTCGATGACGCGAAGGCTGGCGCGCGCCTCGGCGAATGCGCGTTCGAGCATTTCCAACTCGCGCTCGCGACCGACATAAGTACTGAGGCCGCGCCCGACGGCCGCCTCAAACCGCGTCGCGCCCTGCCGGAGGGAAACGAGCCGCCAGACCTTCTGAGGCTCGGCCTTGCCCTTGATCGCATGCGCGCCGGCAAAAGTCGCCTCGACGAGCCCTTGCACAAGACGCTGAGTCGCTTCGCTCAAGTAGGCTGTTCCGGGTTCGGCCAGGGTTTGTAGGCGCGAGGCCAGGTTCACCGTGTCGCCGAGCGCGGTCATTGCGGCCGACTCGCCGCGAATTTGGGTGACGACCGCGAGCCCCGAATTGATGCCGATGCGCATCTGCGATCGCACGCCGTGTTTGGCCTCGATTGCGGGCGCGGCGGCGGCGAGGCGCTCGTGAATCCCGAGCGCCGCGCGGCACGCGCGCAACGGCGCGTCCTCCAACGCCTCGGGCGCGCCGAACAGCGCCATGATGCCGTCGCCGGTGAAATCCTTGACCGACCCGCCTTGCTCCTTAACAGCGCCGGCCATCAGCTCGTAGATCGGCTGGATCAGCGCGAAAGTGCCTTCTTCGCCGAGCCGCTCGGAAATGGCGGTGAAGCCGACCATGTCCGCGAACAAGACCGTCACCTGCCGCCGTTCGCCCGATGGCGCTGCTGGTGCTGTCGGTGTCGAGGAGTTTTCGCTTATCACCGGGCCCCTTGAAGTTCGACGGCAACCGAGAAGTCCACGCTCGGCGGATTTTCCCATGGGGACGATAGCAGAGAGATGGCCAAAACCACACTGGCGCAGCCGTCATCTGGCGCGTCGTGGACTCCCCATCTTCTTAGCTTAGCCGATGCGAACGTCCGCAATGGGTCGATTACAGCCGCTGAGGAGATCTCGATCTGGCTCGCACCTGCGTCTATATGTAGTGGGTGTCTGCGTTAACCGGATAGGCACGCTGCTTTCAACTGTGACTCCGCCGCCGATCACTGCGCCGCCGGTGTATGTCATGCTCAAACTGGTGATCCCAGCCTGAAGAACGATGACGTCGGGCGCAACGGAGCCAAACATTTCGTAGTGATCGCCAGGGTAAGCTGCGGAATAAAATCCAAATGGCTGGTTTCCGGTCGCTTGCACCCACGGTTCCGAATTTCCCGCGACAAAGGTGTCTATTGACACCGTGTCTGCTTTCGCCCCCGCAACGAAAGCGAGTGAGGTAAGAAGCGCCAATGCTGCGGCGCTGCTTAGTAGGATGTTTTTCATTTTGACTTCCGTTCTGAGGATTTTGTTTGGGCACGCGGAACGGTATTGAAAATTACGCATGTTTGAAGAATTTATCTGTTCATGTTGGATTGTTTTTATTTTCTCGTCAAGAAGGAGGCGATCGTTCTATCGGGCCAATGGTTGGATTCACTGCATTCTAAGTTTACCATTAACACCGAGTGTCCGTAAAAGCGGTCACTCGGTATCAGATTACATTGAGTTTCCATGTCGACAAATTTTCTCAGTCCGGCTGCGCAAAACGGCTGTGCAAATAAAACAATGGTTGTAAAGTTCATTCGCAACGTGTGGTTTTCCGACCGAGTATGCTGTTGTGCCTCGATCGGCGCGCTCGGTGGACGCCGACTTGCAATGCAACGGAGACCTGCCGCTCCATGTCGGTCATCTGCGCTCATTGGTGATCGGGGAGAGCCTGCGCCGTCTTCTGGTCGCTCAGGGCCATCACGTCGTTTACGACGTTCATGTCGACGATTGGGGTTTGCAGATGGGGATGCTGATTGCCGCAATCCGTCGCCGGTGGCCGGATTTGTCGTTCTTTGGCGGGAAAGACGTCGAAAGGGGCAATATTCTGGCCGCGACAGAATTGCCCTTCGACATCGAAGACCTGCAGCTCTTTTATCCCGAGGCGGCCGCTGCTTGCAAAGCGGACCCTGAACGGATGGCCGAAGCTCGAGAGGCGACGGCCATGCTGCAGAGCGGGCGTCCGGGCTACGTCGCGTTGTGGACGGCGATCCGCCAGATTTCTTTTGCGTCGCATCAGCAGGACATCGACGCTCTGGAGGCGCATTTCGACCTGTGGTTCAGCGAGAGTGACGCCCAATCGTTTATCGGCGAAACGATTGACAGCCTCCGCGCTCGCAAGATCGCGATCGAAGACGACAACGCAATCGTCGTCGATGTCACCGAAGCCGTCGACAAGAAGCCGATGCCGCCATTGCTCTTGGCGAAATCCGACGGCGCCTCGACTTATGCGACGACGGATCTGGCTACGATTTTCGTTAGGACCTGTGAAAACGTCCTGGATCGGATCATCTACGTCGTCGACCAGCGGCAGTCTCTTCATTTCGAGCAGGTTTTTCGAGCTGCGAGGCTTGCGGATTTCGCGCGAGGCGTCGAATTGATCCACGTGGGCTTCGGGACCGTCAACGGATCTCACGGAAAGCCGTACCGCACTCGCGACGGTGGCGTTGCGCGCCTCCGCGACCTTTTGACGGAGGCGATCGAGAAGGCGCGTTAACGAGTTCCGTTATCGAGCGTGGGTTGTTTTTGCGTGGGATCGCCGTGCCTGCGCGCATGTGATCGTGCAATTGACGATCGCGATGAGCTGGAGGCTCGCTAGACACCTCCAGCTGCGTTCTATCGGGCGGCCAAAAAATGCATTCCATTCGTCCTTCTGTTGGTGGTTGTAAGGCCTAACGAAACATGTAGATATTTAATTTCGGATTAGGCGAATTTGGGTATTCGTCGACAGTTTTGGCTTGCGAGCATCTCGGCCAGCGTCATCGATCTCACTCTCGTCGTCGTAGAGCGAAAGACAGGAATAACTAAAGCGATATGTGACCTGTTGTCTTTTCTGCATCTATCGCTCATGTCGACGATCAGAGTCTCGACGTGAATTCGTCGAGTGTGACACGCTTCGTGTATGTCAAATCACATCCGAAATGGCGGATGTGATTTGAAGGCGTGTCACATCCTTAGGCATTGGCCTCCGATGGCTACGGACGTGATGGGCTTTTCCCGAGTGACGGAAGCTTGGCGTCCGTCACTCGAACGCTGGCGAGCGCGCCGCTGATCGGCCGTCGGCCGGCGT
>Ga0302140_10009558_pt1 | contig 12018 bp, 13 predicted proteins | sample I_Bog_E1_1_FD_202095 | JGI IMG/M metagenome (GOLD analysis project Ga0302140, IMG submission 202095) | Peat permafrost microbial communities from Stordalen Mire near Abisko, Sweden - I_Bog_E1_1 | ecosystem: Environmental > Terrestrial > Soil > Wetlands > Peat | place: Sweden: Abisko, Stordalen...
AATTTGGAAAATTTCTTTTTTATTTTGTTTTTCCAACAAAATTAAAATTTAAAGTTGTTTTTATTTTCTTCAAAATTCACTAAAAAAATTTTAATTTTTTCTTGTGTTTCTGTTAAAATAAATTTTATTTTTCCGTCTTTTAAAAAATCATGCATCCCCTCCTAATTTTATAATGTTATATCTTTCTTCGCTTATAAGTCTTCTAAATTATAATACTTTTAATATAATAAACTTTTTTATTCCAATATGCTTTTCAAGTTTTTCATCATTCTATCCCTTCTTTCGCTATCGTTTTCCACCGATGCTTTGATTTTCTCCGACGATTTCGACACTCTCAACGCGAAAGTTTGGAAGCACGAAATCACTCTAGGAGGTGGTGGCAATTGGGAGTTTGAATTATACACAAACAACCGATCCAATTCCTACGTTAAAAACGGCATCCTTTACATAAAACCAACTCTTTTGGCTGATGCCATAGGTGATGCCAAAGTCCGAAGTGGTTATACCATGGATATCTGGGGCACTGGAGATCCAGCAAGTCTATGTACTGGTAATGGGTTTTATGGATGTTCTAGGGCATCAGGCGCTCCAAATTATTTGAACCCTGTGCAATCTGCAAGGCTTAGAACAGCGGAATCATTTAGCTTCAAATATGGAAGAGTGGAAGTGAGAGCGAAATTACCAAAGGGAGATTGGTTATGGCCTGCGATTTGGATGTTACCGAGATATGGTTCCTATGGAGGCTGGCCTGCAAGTGGTGAGATTGATATCATGGAATCCAGAGGTAATGTGAATTATCCAAAAGAAAACGGAGGTGGAGTGGGAAGTATGGGTTCAACTTTGCATTGGGGACCTGACTTTTTCCAGAATAAATTCCCAATGACTCATCAACAATATGATTTGCCCTCAGGTACTTTCAATGATGATTTCCATGTGTTTGGTTTATATTGGGATGAAACCAAAATCTACACTTATATAGACAATGATAGCACAAGAGTCTTGGAAGTAAATATAACTCAATCTTTTTGGGATAAAGGTCAATTCCCAACCAGCTCAAATAACCCATGGTTTAATACTTCAAATGCTGCTCCTTTTGATCAAGAGTTCTATCTGGTTTTGAATGTGGCTGTTGGAGGCACTGCTGATTATTGGACTGAAGGCGTAGCAGGCAAACCATGGTCAAATACTGCTACAAATTCTGTTAATCAGTTCTATGATGCCAACGGAGCATGGTATCCAACTTGGAATGGAGAAGATGCTGCTTTACAAATCGATTATATCAAAGTTTGGCAGGATCCGACCACAGGAAGCTATACCAAGGCTGATGAAATAGAGGATCTGAAGAAGCAAATTGCTGCACTGAACCAACCCAGAGGGTTTTTTAATTAATTGAAAACAGCCGACATATATTTAAAATTTTTTTAATTAATCAGTTTTATAATTAAAAAACTCGATAAAATCAACATTTTAAACCAAAGGTTTTATTTGGAGCGTTTCTTGTGTGGAATTCGGGAAAACTTCATTGATCTTTTGAGATCGCAGCTCGAAAAGGGATAGATGTGGATAGGTGACTATAAGATCAAAGGGTTGGGCCGGATGAGTAGGGTTTTGTTCTAAGGCATTCCATTCAATATAATTGAAAAGAACCTATATTTTTCAAATAAATTTAAAATGGAAGAAAACATTATTAGAAAATACCTCAACAGGGATATCATTCCTGAATCCTCTAGTGGCCTTCTTCCCATCAGGAAATCTAAACAAAATAATTATTACATCATCACCATCTGGTTCTTTTCCTATTTTTTCCATCATCAATGCTTTCCTTTCAAGTAAATCCTTTGTTTGTCTCTCCAATTCTTTCCTTTCGTTTTCTAATTTCTCTTTATCCTCCTTATCTTTTCTCTCCCTTTCCTTATTTTCCTTCTCTTTTAACTCTGTCATTTTACCTTCTTCACTATTTCTAACCATTGACGCTTGCGCCATGTTTTCTTCGAATTGCTTTTTCGACAATTCCACTGCCTTTTGATAATCTTCATTCTGTTGATCAATCAAATTTCTATCTCTAGGATTCGCAACCGTTCGTGGCATTGTTTCATACATATTATTCTCAAATCCCTCATTATCAAAAAAAGGGTTCCATAACATCCCAGGAGGAGGCAATTGAATCATCCTTTTTCTTTGAATAATGTCTTCAACATTTTTCTTGACTTTTTCCTCATATTGACATTGATTCTTATAAACCTTGAAAACTTCATTGAACTTTTCAATGAAATCTCCAGATTCCGCTGTTATTGGGGCCCAATCAAGGAAATGGACTTTTTCTACAATATCCATTGTCGCGAAAATAAAACAAGGAATAGCTTTTGCAGGCGGGAATTCTGATATCAGCTTCAAAGCGTCAGTGTTATTGCCTAATAAACCGATTAAATGGAAGTTTTTTTGAATCAAATTCGCAAATTGAGCATTTTCTAATGTTTTAAATAAGACTTCCGCGAGGTTTTGATTATCTGAATAAAGAAGAATCGTCAAAACCTTATCAGATTTTTTCGCTTTCAGCAGGTTCTAGGAAATTTAAAAGAAAATGGCTTCTAAATTAGGAAATTTTACCTCGCCCACACGTCCTTCATTGAAAATCTTCAGGTTTTTCTTATATTTGTTCTGAAAGAGCTTCCGAATCTCATCGCAAGGGCTTCCCTTAACTTAAAATTAATCATATTTTTATTGAATTTTCATTTATTTATTAAGAGACTTGCAAAAGGAAAATCGCTTTCAGAAGTCTTATTTCCGAGGAAAAAGCTGAAAAACCCTGAGTTCTTCTTTTCTTTCTCTAGGAAAAACTGCTCATATTTCTTTGCCAATAGGTTATTTTCATCTTTTTTATTGACTTTTGGTGGGATTATAGGAGTTGGGGTTATAACTTCTGCTTTAAAGAATTTCGGGCCTTTATCAAAGAATAATTCTATGGCATTCTAATAGAAAAAAAAATGTTTTATTTTAAATAAAATGAATTATATATGAAAAAACCTCTAGGTTATCATTAGAATGTTGTAAGAAAAGCAAGGCATCTTCACGATCAGAGGTATTGGTTATTGAGAGGAATTCAGAGATTGCATCAGTAGATTCCATTTTGAATTTTTATTATTTGCGATTTTTTTTATTGTTTTTATTATTTTTTTAATTTCCCGTAATTGCTTTGATGAACAAAATATCCCAATATCTTCAACTTAAGGAAAAGGATTCCCTCGATAATAATGCAGTTTTGCAAATATTAGAAATTTCACATGAGATGAGAAGTGGAAAACTTTCATTTCAAGAGGTTTTCAGCGAAACGAAGCAATTTTTTGTCTCGGAAATCGATGAAAATAGATTGAAAGCTATTAGATTGATAAGATTTCTTTTGTTAAGAAATCTCCAGATGATTAACCATGAAGAATTCAAAGCAATATTCAATTTTTTCATCGATAAAATCAAAGACATAATCCTCATAGAAGAAACCATCCAGATTATATTGATATTATTGGATTTTTCAAGCATTTGGCAATTGAAAACACCCGCTTTTGAAGATGCTATGAAGCAATTCCTCTGTCTTTTTTCCAATAACTTCATATTCTTTTTACCCGCTTATAATCAAAAAGTCAGGTTATCAGTTCTTAAAATCCTCGAAATTTATCTCGACCAAAAAATCGAAGATTTCGAACAAAAGAAGCAATTTCTCTCGACTTTTCTTAATCAAATCGAAGGCGAAAAAGACCCACGAAATCTACTCAAAATCCTGACTTTAATCAAGAGAATACTTGATACTTTCGAGGAAAAATTGATAAATGAACGAAAAATCGAGATATTTGATTTATTGGATTGTTATTATCCGATTTCCTTCAATAAGCCGAAAAACCTCAAAGTGACGATTGAAGGAGAGGATTTGGAAGAAGCCTTGAATTCATGTCTTTTTCATAAGGTTTTATATGATAAAAGCTGGACTTTTTTGCTTGAGAAATTGAATTCAGGAGTTCTTGAAAGCCAAATCGCAGGGTTGATATCAATTAAATACATTCTTTCAGTAATTTTCCTTGATTTTTCTTAATTTTTAAAGAATTTCTTCAATAGAAAATGGGTGATTTTATCAAGGAAATTGATCTTTTGAAGATTTTCGAGATTTTAAGGAACTTTTACATAGGTATTGAAGAAGAGGATTTAATACCTGAAGTTATCACTGGGATTAAGGGATTATTGGGTTTTTTGAGTTCAGGAATTCAAGAGAAAAACCTCATTCCTGTTATAAATTATCTCTTGATACAAGAAGTTTTCTGTTTTTTGTTTGAGGAAATAAAGCAAAATTTTCAGAGCAAAACAGCTGATGTAGGAATGGAAATCCTGGTTAAATTAAGCGGCGAATGCGGGTTTATCAGAAGAAATGTGAATAAGATGTTCGGGGAGTTGATATTAGAAAAATCTAATGAAGACATGGTTTTTCAGAATTATTTCTTATTTTTGCGAAAATCCTCGAATATCAATGATTTCGAGTTTTCAGGTCTTTTAAAGGAAATAATGATTATGGGAGTTCTGGATGTTGAAAATGAGAAAAAGGCTGTTTTTTGTATGAAAATATTAGGTTTTGCTAAGTTAATACAAGAAGAGGATCTTCTGAGATTATGGGAGTTTTATGGGAAATGGCAGGGAGGGACTGAGTTGTTTAAGAAATGTTTCTTAGAGTTTATTTATGAGAATTCATCAATAGAAAGTTTATGGAAGATTTTGCAGAATAGTGATAAGGATATAATAGAAACATTAGAAAAAATCATTACCACATGTCAGATGAATAAGAAGGCATTTTGGTATGAGAAGTTTCTCAGCTTTCTAGATAAAAATCATAGAAAAAAACCCATAACTTCAAATATCAAGAGAATTCTGGCTATTTGTGAGGATGTTTTAGATTATAAGAATAATGAGATTTGCTTATTAAGGAGAAATTTCTTTAAAAAAGAAGTTAGCTTTTTATTTGAATCTAATAGGATTTCATGTTGGTTTCTACGTTTTCTAGCCAATTTTATTGAGAATTTAGAGGAAATTCCTCAGGAGATAATAGAATTCATGATTGAGTTTTCATCTAAGTTTCTCAAAGGAACTCCTGATAAGAAAAGCAAGAAGTTTTGGCTTTGTTTCCTTAGCAATCTTATTTATTATCACAATAATGAAACTCTTATGAATTTCTTTAATAATTTCTCTTTAGAAATCGATCCCCCATTAATTCTCATCACCAGAGTACTTTTATTAACTAATTCCTTTATTTTAACCTTATTTCCTTATATAATTAGATAATTCTATGCCTTAATACTCAAGATCTTATATCAAAGAATTCCATCTATGCTCCGATTTTATCAAATAAGGGATTTCTTGAAGAAATCGGCTATTTCTCGAAAAAAACCTATATAAAAATCAACCCCATTTTCCCTCAAATTCTCTTCCAAATGTCCTATTCCTTATTTCAAAGCCTTCAAGATATTCAAAAAAAGCCTCTCCTCACTCATTTATTCCTAAATACTCCATTCATTCTCCTCAAAAGCCATTTCCAAGAAGCCTTGGATCTTATAATCGACTGTTTCATTCAAAATCCTTTATCCATTGATTCTCTCAATGCTTCAATCGATCTTCTTAATCAAATTCTTGAAAATTTCGGAAATTCGATTTCCACTCCTCAAAGCGAAGAATTAATTAAAAACCTGGTCAATTTGCTTGAGAAAATACCCAAAAAGCCTATGGAAACTGTGAAAAAAGTGATCAATTCTTTGGGGAGATGCCATAATTTAAGCTTTGGAGCCAATGCGAAATATGAGGCGATTATTGCTTTGAAAAGGTTTTTGGATTATCCGAAAAGGGTCGTGAGACAGGAAACCGCTTCTGCATTAAACCTTTGGCATTCTATTTAATTTAATATGAAATAAAAGACATTTTATATTGTAATGATGAAAAAAAAATTGAAATTAAATGAAAAAATAACAAATTTATTAATGAGTTTTTTATAACTTTAAATATAAATTTTTTATAGAGGTTTTCATAATTTTATTTATTAAACCATAAATTTCAAATTTTTAAAAAAGAAATAATTTTTTTTATTTTAAAAAACACAAAATTTAACTAAAATTTTTTTCTTTAATTCGAAATTAATAACAAGTCCAAATTTCACTCAAAATCCATTAAAAAATCTTTCCAAATGAGTGTCTTCTATTACAAGTTAACCAATTTCTTTCCGTTTAAATCCAAGACTCATTTCATGTTAACTTTCCTGGGTTTTTCAGGGACAGGTTATTTCATCGCTCGTTATACAAATGAACAACGATTCAACAATGCTGCGGTTCAAGAAGCCATTCGTCTTTTATCAGCTAATACACAAATAGTCGAATTAATTGGTTATCCAATAGGTCTAGTATCTACAGTTGTGGGTAATCGAGCCATTATATCTGATCAAGGCAGTAGTTATTTCTTTCTGGTGAGAGGACCTCGTGGTAGATTGAATATTTCGCTTTCCACTGAAATCAAATCTCAGGCAGAAATCAATAATCCAACATTAGCCAAGGAATTTTACCTACCTGATAATGAATTGAAGCTCATGATGGAAGAATTGAAGACTAAGGAAGGAGAAGCGGTTTTAGAAAAAACTGATATTCCAAAAAATCAGAAATTCTGGAAAATTAAGTCTTTAGTCGTGGATCTGGCTCCTGATTATCAAATAAACATTGTGAATCCTAATGAAAAGAAAGAAAATGAACTTCCCAAATTAAGTAATAGCAGCGATTTACAGGAGAATGAGAAATCCAGACAGTTTTTAATAGAGGTCTATCGTGAAGAAAGGAAGAGAAAGGGCACTGATGGTTATATAGCGAAAAGCGAAGAGGAAATCGAAGAAATTCGGCAGTTTAAATTGAGAGAAACCTATAGAAAAGTGGGTTATGTGAGGTTTTATTTATTTATGATCGCGGTTTTCGGCGCTATGGGGACCTATATCTATTTAATGAAGAACAAAAGGAAAAAGATCCAAGGCTCTGAAATCCAATATATCATGCAACAATTCATTTTCAATAATCATCAAATCAAGTCCAGATTCGGTGAAAACCTCAAATTCGTCCAAACATCCCGAGGGTCAATAATCGATAAAACCGCAGAATTCGAACAAGACTTCCTAGCAACTAAAGCCTTTGGAACTGTGTTCACTAAAGGCACTTATCAGGAAAAAACCAATACCTGGAAAATCGATAGTATTAAAGTCGGGATTAAGAACAAAAAAGGCGAAATCTCAGATATTCAGAAATTAATTTAAAATTCAGCTTGATTTCGATATTTTCTTCAAAGATTTTAACTCGTTTTTAATATAGACAAGCTCGAATATTCCAGAGTCTTTGCTATAAATACCCAAGCCTTCCTTGAATCCATGGTTCCAATTACCATAAAACTCTGATCTATTCTTCTTATCTTTAATAACTCCTGGTCCTGATTGTAAATCCTGATCAAAATACCCATGAAATTCTAGAGATTCTGAATAAATATATCGACCAAAACCATGCTTTAACCCAGATTTGAAGCTTCCTTCATATATTTCTCCATTTTTATAAGCGAAAACCCCGAATCCTTCAAATTCATTAGCCTTGAAATCGCCTTTATAAGAAGCTCCTGTGGAAAATCGATAAAATCCCAAGCCTTCACGATTGAAATTCGGACTTATTTGGCCTTCATAAAAGTCTTTTGAGGAATAAAGGATTTGAGCGAGGTTTTTCGAGAAATCAAAAGAAATTTTTTCGATATTTTCGAGATTTTCTATAGTTCCTATACGATTTGATGGGTTGCCTGAGAAAATATAGGAGGAATTGGAATTTAAAAGTGAAATTTCTTTGAAATTTTCGCTCATTTTTTAAGAGTTTTTATAGATTTTATAAAGGTTTTATTTATTATTTATTTATCGGTGCTTTGAACCAAAACGCTTTGGATTTTTTTCTCAAGACCTTCCATTTTCCCGACTTTTTCAAAGACCAAAATTTTTATATAGAAAAAAATGAAAATTATACTGATTTCTTCGAGTTTATTATTCAAGCCTCCCGCCATCTCGTTTAATTGGCTTTCCATCAGTTTCAAAGCAGAATCCACGATGTTTCCATCATCAATGGTCTTCTCATCCTTCGAATGACTGCTCTCCATGAAAAAATTTAGAAATTAAATAATTTATAAAAGTTTTTCAAAACAGCGAATTTTATTTATGAAGTTTTTGAAAATTTCCAAATTACAATAATTTTCCATTTTTTTATATATTTCTGAAAAATAAGTCATTTTATTTTATTTCAAAGCGTGTTCCAAATTTTGAGTTTTTTCGGCGAAATTCAGATCGATTAGAAAAATATAAGTATTTTTAAGGAAAACAGAGAAAATTGAAGGGGGGGGGGGGGGGAAAAAAAAAAACAATTATAAAAAAAATTATATAAAATTTGGAATTATTATTTAAAATAATAAATTTTTTAAAAAAAAATTTAAAAAATTTAATTAATTTTATAAAAAATTTTGATAATACAATGGGTGTTCCATTGAAAAATTCCAGAAATTAAATATTTTTTTTTTTTTTTTTTTTATAAAATCTATTCCAATTATTCAAAAAATGATCTCAAAAAAAGAAGAAATTCTGGTAAATCTTCGCTTTTCTCCTAAAATCACTATTCCATTTCATAGGAAGAATTAAAAGCCTTCAAACCTGCGAAAATCGAACATTACAAATCCTCACTAAAAGCTCTTTATCAGGATTCTTCCTTTCCCGAATCCGATCCCAATAAATCCTTCTCAAAATCTCTCATCCTTATGATAAGAAAGAGTCTAGAAGAACGAATGGTATTCCTTTTTTTTCATAAATTCCTCATAAAACTCTTATCTTTATTAGAAAAAATCCTTGAATCTTCAATCTCCCTTCTATAACGAGGAAATCAATCAAATGCTCTTATTTCTCTTTTGGGCTGCTGAACAGGACATTATAGATTTTAACTCAGTTTGGGGTATTTCATTAGGAAATTATAAGAAAAATGGCCATTTTATTAAGGTTTTCTTGAGGATTTATATGAATGTTTATGCTTGAAAGACGTGGCAGCCCTCTTCACCTTTCTGGAAAAATCGATCAATAAGCTTTCTAAGCCAGTTTCATTAAATTTTATTCCTCTTAATGTAAATTATCCTCGCTTCAGAATGTCCAAGTTCTCCTGCGAATTTGCAATAGTCTCTTGAAGAAACTCAGCAAAGTCAATGATACTCAGCTTCGTGGCAGGTATTTTTCTCTAAATTTCATATGAATTTCCTATTAATTTTCTCTGAATTTTCTATGAAGTTTCTATGAATTTCCTATGAATTTTTTATTAAAGTTGTTATTAATTTTATAAGAATTTTCTCTGAATTTTATAAGATTTTTCTCTGAATTTTCTACGAATTTCCATTAGTTTTCATATAAAATCCATATAAATCTAAAAGAATTCCAAAATTTTATTTTAAATTTTAATAAATTTATCTATTTTTTTTTTTAATAAAGAATCCACGTTTTCCTCTCCAAGATGCTTCCAATCTCTCATGAATCTGGGACGAATTTAAAGAGTGTCTGCGATTTCACCCCGACGTCTTTTGAGCTTGAGCCTCGAGAGCCTCAAAAATCTTCATTCGAGGTTTTGAACTTCAACACCTATAGGAAATTCTGGTCTCTACAGAAATTCCTGCAAAACCCCTTAGGCATTTTCATTGATGATGAGCCTGAGAATGAAAGCAATAACATTCTCTTTAAAGAAGATGAAGAAATCGAGGAAAATCCTAATAATACCAATACCAATTTAAATTCGAAAAAAAAAACCGACCTGAACCCGAAAAGTCTGAGATTTAATAAATTTTTCGAGAATGTGCTTAACATTCTTGAAATTTTCAACGCAAACCCAGTGGTTTTGAATGAAAACCCAGGAAGCAGCAACAATGCGAATAAATTCCCGAAGTTCTTAACACAATCTTGTCTGACGGAAACTCAATTTAAAGATCCGAATTTCAGGAAAATATGGTTGACCCAATTGTTGCTGGCGATTCATTCTTTGAAGAATCCTGTGAAAATTGCACCCCAAAAGAATTATATTTTGTTAGCAGATCAAGTAAAATAATGGTTTTTCTATTTGTTTATGACTTTATTTATTTTATTTTGAAAGTTTTCTCATTTAATTGATTTATGAGAAAAATATTCATGATATTGTTTTTTTTAATTTAGAAAAAAACCTTAGAAAAAGCTGAAGAAATGGTATATAAGCAATTGAATGAATTGAGCAAAAATGACACAAAACCGCCTGGTGAGCAAATTGATTCATTTCTCCAAAAAGACAAATTATGGCAGGAATGGAAGGAAAACAATTGCCCGAATTATGAGAAGCCCAGTGCCAAGGAAATCCTAGAGAATTTCAAGCTTTTGGAAGATTATCAGAAAAAACATGGAAAAAAAGGTATTTTGGCTATGGATAAGCCTGTTCATGAAAAGAAGAAGGGATTGAAAAATACTAATAAAGAGAAAGAAACCAGTTTTAATGAATTTGTGAGTAAATTCACTGAGAAAACAGCTATGGTGGTTCAGGATAATGTTGGGACTTTAAGGAAAATGGGGATGTTTGATCTGAATACAGAATTATTCAAGTTCCTGGACCTCAGTAAAATAGAGATTTCAGAAGAACCCATAGAACCGAGTGTGGCTTTTTTCTTCGATAGGATCTATTATGATATGGACCCTGCAAATGAAGTTCATGAAGAAGATAAGATGAAGAAAGATCCAGTAATTTTAGAATATAAAAATGAAGATTAATACTTTTCTAATAGAATTATATTTGGAAAGCCTTGAGGATATTGGCTAGAAATGATCTAACTGCTTTTAAAGCCAATACGAATTCAGATTTGACATCCGATTGTATAATAGATGAAATAGCCCAAAAATTGGTATTATTAAAGTTTTAAACAACTAATTTTTGGTTTTTTACTAGAAGAAAATTAGCTCTAACCCAATTGCTCAAACCCTTGAATCAAATCTTAAAGATAGTGAAGGAAAACCTGTATTAATACCAGATAATGAGCCACCTCTGAAAACAACTATTAGTTCAACTCCAATGATCATTGAAAAGGAAAAAACTGGAGAAAAAGAGAAAGAAGTCAAGGAAAAAATAGAAAAACCCATTGAAAAACCGACAAAGATATTGACATCCACACCAAATAAGCCAACTGGACTGAAAAGAGCCCCTGTCCAAGAGGAATTGGAAACAGAAAGTATGCCTTTGAAATCGAAGATAATAAAAAAATAAAGAAAAAAGGCTTCAGTTTTTCAATAGTTTAAAATAAATAAGTTCAAAGGATTTAAATTAAATGAATTTTTTAAAGAAAAGAGGGTTTTTATCATTTCCTAAAGATTGACTTTTTTTTGTTTTCTCATTAAAAAATTCGAATTACTTTTCTTTTTAAATTACTATAATCTACCTGATAATGGAGGAAGAAAAGTCCAAGTTATAGAGAGTTTGCCCTGTTCAGGTTATCTAAGAGACCAAGCACTTGCCATCGGGGTTTGAGAGGAGAACGAAAAATTGGGGGAGGTTCTTGAAAGCTGGGTCGAAAAATGGAAGTCTTCCGCCTGCTATTTGAGGATGATATAATTTTTCCCGCTCAAAAAAATCCTGTTTAATTCAAACTTTTAATAATTTTTTAAAAATTCAACCCATAATAAAATAACATCAGCGGGCTATATATTTAAAACATTTTTTCAAAAAAAATTAAATAGCAAACAAGATAATAAAATACAAAATAAAAAATTTTTTATTTCCTATCAATAATGAATAAGGAAGTAACTAATAAAATTCACATTTTTCATTTTTTCAATAATCAATTTTTTTGAAAAGGATTTCAATAATTTGACAGAGTTATTATCAAAGAAAATTAAGGAAAATATTACAGAAAATAATCAAATAATTTTCAACGAAATGAACATGAAAAATCAAA
>Ga0302140_10009564_pt1 | contig 12012 bp, 16 predicted proteins | sample I_Bog_E1_1_FD_202095 | JGI IMG/M metagenome (GOLD analysis project Ga0302140, IMG submission 202095) | Peat permafrost microbial communities from Stordalen Mire near Abisko, Sweden - I_Bog_E1_1 | ecosystem: Environmental > Terrestrial > Soil > Wetlands > Peat | place: Sweden: Abisko, Stordalen...
AATAAATAACAAGTCCATTTGCCAGCCTATTTTCCATCATGCTGCGTCGGCAAATTGCCCTAATAGGCCCGCTATGAGGGCAATTCGTCTCCTTGCCTGATGAAAAATATTCATGGCAACTTTGGACCTGTTATTTATTTTCATGTGCCTTAATACAATAAAGAGTAACTATTTTAAAAAAGTAGTCATAATGTCTTTGCTTAATTGAATATATTTTAGTTATAAGGGAGGGAGGAGTGTTTATGAGTATGAACTTTAAAGAATTTATAGAAACAGATAGAGACAAAGGGAACACCCTAAGATTTGAAGGAAGTTTTTTAGATTATCTAGAGCTTGTTAAAGAAAATCCAGAAGTAGTTATTCTTGCCCATAAAAGAATTCATGACATGATTAATAGCAGAGGAGTAGAAGAATTAAAAGCTGAGGAAAATCCTAGAATAAGAAAAATCTATGGGAATGACGTAATAAGGAGATATGGTTTTTTTAAGGATGAGTTTTATGGAATTGATAAAGTTATCATGAAGCTGGCTAGTTATTTTAAATCTGCAGCTATGAAAGGGGAGGAAGCTAGACAAGTTTTATATCTTGTTGGTCCAGTTGGTGCTGGTAAATCATCTATAGTTGAAAGTTTAAAGTCTGCATTAGAAGATTGTGAACCTGTTTATGCATTAAAAGGATGTCCAATGCATGAGGAACCACTTCATCTTATTCCAAAGCATTTAAGACCTAAATTTGAAGATATGCTTGGAGTACAAATTGAAGGAGATTTATGTCCTGTATGTAAATATAGGTTAACTCATGAACTTAAAGGAATGTATGAAGATTTTCCAGTTGAAAGAACAGAATTTTCTATTAGATCAAGAAAAGGAGTAGGAGTAGTGCCACCTGTTGATCCTAATAATCAAGATACTTCAATTTTGACAGGTGCAGTTGATATATCAAAGATGGATTTATATTCAGAAGATGACCCAAGAATATTTTCTTTAAATGGAGCGTTTAATGTTGGTAATCGCGGACTTGTAGAGTTTATTGAGGTATTTAAAAATGATGTTGAATATCTTCACACAATAATTACAGCAACTCAAGAAAAATCTATACCATCACCTGGTAAAGGTTCTATGATTTATTTTGATGGAGTTATAGTTGCTCATTCAAATGAGGCAGAATGGAATAGATTTAAGTCAGATCACACAAATGAAGCAATATTAGATAGAATAGTAAAAGTTGAAGTTCCATATTGTTTAGAACTTGATGAGGAAGTTAAAATATATGAAAAAATATTGAAGAAGAGCAATTTTAAGGCTCATATAGCACCACATACTATTGAAATTGCAGCAATGTTTGCAATACTTTCAAGACTTACAGCTTCAGCTAAAGCAGATGCCATGACCAAGCTTAAGATTTACAATGGAGACGAAATTGTTGAAAAAGGAACTACTAAGAAGATTGATATTGGAGAGCTTAGAGAAGAAGCAGGACAATATGAAGGCATGAAGGGGATAAGTACAAGATTTATCATAAAAACTATAGATAATGCTCTTTCAGAATCAGGGTATGATTGTATAAATCCACTTAGTATAATGGAAAGTATAATAAGATCAGTTAAAGAGCTTGATATTGCAGCTGATGATAAGAAAAGATATTTAGGCTTTATTCAAGATAATATTAGAAAAGAATATAATAAAATGCTTGAGAAAGAGATTACTAAGGCATTTATACATTCATTTAGAGAACAAGCTGAGAGTTTATTTAATAATTATATAGATAATGCAGAAGCATATGTAAATAAGAGTAAAATAAAAGATCTTTCAACTGGTGAAGAGCTTAATCCAGATGAAGAATTTATGAGAAGTATAGAAGAACAAATTGGAGTATATGCTGCATCAGCTAAAGGCTTTAGATCAGATGTTACTTCATATATGTTTTATATAGTTAGAAAAGGTGGAGGATTAGACTATACTTCTTATGAGCCTTTAAAAGAAGCGATAGAAAAGAAACTAACAGCTTCAGTTAAAGATCTATCTAGAATTATAACTAGGTCAAAGGTTCGAGACAAAGAACAAGCTGAAAAATATGATTCTATGGTGGAAGAAATGAAAAAACAAGGGTATTGTCTTCATTGTTGTGATGTAATTTTAAAATATGCTGCTAATAATTTATGGAGAGATTAAATTAAATTATGGCAATATTTAGAGATTATACTAATAATCCAATTGATCACGACAGATCCATAGAAGATAGAAGAAGACATAGGCAACTTGTTGAAAAATCAATAAAAGAAAATTTAGGAGATATATTATCAGAAGAAAGTATTGTTGGAGAGAGCAAAAACAAAAAATTCAAGATACCGATTAAAGGAATTAAAGAATATCAATTTGTTTATGGAAAAAATTCTAAGGGCGTAGCTAGTGGGATTGGAGATGAAAAAAGAGGAGAAAAATTAGGGAATGGAAATAAGAAGTTAGCTAAAGGAAATCAAGGAGCAGGAACTGAAGAGGGTGATGATGTTTATGAAACAGAAATCACTCTTGAAGAACTAATGGACTATATATCAGAAGATTTAAATTTACCTAATTTAGATCAAAAGAAATATTCTGAAATAATTACTGAAACTAGTGGCAAAAAAAGAGGATATCAAGCACATGGAATAAAGCCTAGACTTGCAAAAAAGAAAACAGTTATGTCTAAGATTGCAAGAAAGCAAGGGAAGAAAAGAGCATTAAAGGAATTAGAAAGTGAAGAGGAATTAGATAGATTTCCATTTAGAGAAGAAGATTTAAAATACTATAGGGTTAAGATGAAACCCAAAAAAGATAGTAATGCAGTTATGCTATTTATTATGGATGCTTCTGGTTCAATGGATATAACAAAGAAGTATTTAGCAAGATCATATTTTTTCGTGTTAGCTACCTTTTTAAAAAGAAAATATAATAATATAGCATTTGAGTTCATATACCATACCACAGTTGCAAGACGAGTAGATGAATATGAATTTTTTCATAAATCCGAATCAGGTGGTACTTATATATCAAGTGGTATTAATGAAGCTTTAAAATTAATTGAAGAAAAATATCCACCAGCAGCATGGAACATATATAGTATATATGCAAGTGATGGAGATAATTGGTCAGAAGATAATGAAAGAGCAGTTATTGCAGTTAAAAACATATGCAAAGTTAGTAATATGTTTGGTTATGCAGAACTTTTACCATCAACATACACAACAACAATGTACCATAAGTTTAAAAAAGAAATAACAGATGAGAAATTTGTTCCTGTAATTATAAAGGAAAAAAAGGATTTGTGGGAAGCACTTAAGATTATGCTTAGGAAGGAGTTAAAGGAGGAGGAATAAGAAGTTGGAGTATGGTTTTAATGAAATTGAGAACTGGAATAAAAAAATAGAACAGAAGGTTAAAGAATATGGATTAGATTTTTATCCACAAGAATTTGAAGTCATAGGTTTTAATGAGATGATAGGATATGAAGCTTATGTTGGAATGCCATCAAGATATCCTCATTGGAGCTTTGGTAAATCTTATGAAAAAAATAAAACACTGTATTCTTTAAACCTTACAGGTCTTCCTTATGAAATGGTAATTAATTCAGATCCTTGTTTAGCATATTTAATGAAGGATAATACATTATTACTACAAATACTAACAATGGCACATGTATATGGGCATAATGATTTCTTCAAAAATAATAGGTTGTTTAAACAAGGGACTAATGCAAAATATACTTTAGAAATGTTTAATTTGGATGCAAAAATAATAAGAGAATATATTGATGATCCAAGTATAGGATATTCTGAGGTTGAGAGAATATTAGATGCTGCTCATGCTATAAGATTTCAATCTCAAAGAAATATTGGGATAAAAGAATTATCAAATGATGAGATTAAAGAAAATATACTAAAGGGGTACGAAAATAAAAGAGAAAATAGAAATATTTTAGATTCTTATAAAGAAATAGAATTACCAGATTTAGAGAAAATTCCATTAGAGCCTGTAGATGATATTATTGGATTTATAATAAACTATGGACATCTACAAGAATGGGAAAAAACTATTCTAAAAATAGTTAAAAGAGAAACGGAATATTTTATTCCTCAAATTGAAACTAAAATAATGAATGAAGGCTGGGCAAGCTATACTCATTATAATATTTTAAAACAATTAGAATTGCCACAAGAGTTGCATTTTGAGTTTTTAAAAAGGCATAATGATGTAATAGCACCTGCAATAGGAGGATTAAATCCATATTATATTGGTTTTAAAATATTTGAAGATATTGAAAAGAGATATGGAAAGGAAAAAATATTTGAGGTTAGAGAAATTGAGCGCGATTCTTCTTTCTTACGACGATATCTAACTAGAGAATTATGCGAAGAATTAAATTTATTTCAGTATAATGTGAGGACATTTGATACTATTATTGAAGAAATATCAGATAAAACTGGCTGGAAAACCATAAGAGATACCTTGAGTTATACTGCAGGTATGGGGAATATACCATATATTAGAGTTATAGATTTAAATAAGAAAAATTATACTTTAACTTTAGAAAACGTCTTTGATGGTAGAGCTTTAGAGCTTTCTTATGCTAAAGAAACTTTAAAGTATGTACAAGAACTTTGGGGACATGATGTTAAATTAATTACTAAGTCAGGTGATAAACAAGATGTCATTTTAATTTGTAATCAAGAAAAGAAAATAATTGTATCTTAAACTTATAGATACCTAAGGTGAAAACCAAACTTATGAGTATAACCCTACGAAATCAATAATACTCTGCTGTGACCGTTACTGAGAATTTGGCTGTGAGAAAAATGAAACTCGACTCACTTTGTTCTAATGAATAAATACCTACAGCCAAATTTTCTGATGTAACACTATACAAAAGGGTATCATTGATTTCTAGTTATGGATATATATTCATAGTATAAGTATAACTTATAATGTGGGTATCTATAAGCTTATTTTTTGTGTATCTATAAGAAAGTAACCAAAAAAGTAGAAATGAATATTCTATTTATGTGAAAAATAATATTTAGGAGATCACGATGAACTTAAAAGGAAGCAGAACTGAAAAAAATTTATTTAAAACATTTGCAGGAGAATCTAGAGCAAGGAATAAATATACTTTTTATGCAGATAAGGCCAGGATGGATGGATTTATGTATGTTGGAAACATATTTGATGAAACTGCGGGAAATGAAAAGGCTCATGCTAGAGAAGTATATAAAAGATTCTTAGATAGAATTAGTAATACAAAGAATAATTTAATAGAATCAGCACTTGGAGAGTCTGAAGAAAGCAAAGTTATTTACAGAGAATTTGAAGATATAGCTAGAGATGAGGGTTTTGATGAAATTGCAGATTTCTATAAAGAACTTCAAGAAGTAGAAGGACATCATAAAGAAAGATTCTTAAAATTAGCTAAAAAGATTAAAGATGGGACAATGTTTAAATCAGATGAAGAAACTGAATGGTTATGCTTAAATTGTGGATATATTTATGAAGGTAAAGAAGTACCTATGAAATGCCCATTATGTAAATATCCAAGATCATATTTTAAAAAACTAGAAAATAAGGATTGCAAAGAGGGGGCAAAATAAATGATTTATGAATATCCAAAAGAATTTATAGTTCCTGTTGTCTATGTTAAGGATTTGAAAGATGAAGATATGCATAGATGCAAGAAGTCTAAATCATTACATGAAGATAAATTATTAATACCTGATAAAGAATTACAAGGAGATGGAACGTTTCTAGCAAAGGTAGATATATACGGAGCCTTTCAAAATAAAGACATAAATTTTTTAAATATGGAGGGAGAAGTATTACAAAAGCCTTATAATGAATATATCCTTAAAGATAGTACAGTTGAAGATAGTTCAGAGTATCAAAATATAAAAAATATTATAAGTGATATAGATGAAGAGTATGCCAATAGTGAAACTTAGGGTATCTTTTTGAATATCCATAATAGTGAGTATTAATTTTATAAAGGATTAGGTATGAAATTTGATGATTTAGCTAAAAGGCAATATCAAGATATAGATAATTTAAGTGTATTATTAAAAAATTATGTAGATGCTTACAGATTATTAATTGCAGGAGCATCAGAATTGTATAGTGTGAATTTAACAAAGAAAAGTGAGGTTAGAAAAGCCCTAGAGAGAGTTGATCAGGTTGGTGAATTAATAGATAAACTAGTGAGTACTTTAGATAAATGTGATGGATCATATTTAAAATATTGCAAGATTAAAAATGATTATATGGCAACAAGCACAGAAAAAGATAAGATATTTACTGAAATAGATAATGAATTAAACCTTCAAAACTCTGAAAGAGAAGAAGATTAAGGCACATGAAAGAAAATAACAAGTTAAAGATACAAAATAGACTAGAATACTGACTTGTTATTTTTTTATATGCCATAAAAAACTCTGTCTCGAAAATTGTAAGACAGAGTTTTTTTAATAAAGAAGAAAACTTTTTTATTAATTCTTATAGTTTAAACTTTCTTCAATCTAATTTTACTTACCATTAAATATGAACCAATAATCATTAAAATAATAACAATGTAAACTGGTACTACTGGTTTTAAATTAAGTAGTGAGAAAATAGCCATAAAGCAACCAACTATTGTTATTGGTATCCCCGTAAAGGAACCATCAAAATCAGCAGTATTGAATCTTGCCAATCTATATGCACCACAGATTGGAAATAATAATAATACTATAAAACCTAACAATCCGTTTGGACCAAAGGATTCAAGATTAAATAATATATATACTAATATAGATGGTGCCACTCCAAAAGAAACCAAATCGGCTAAAGAATCTAACTCTTTACCTAAATCACTAGAAACATTCAAAAAACGAGCTATTCTTCCATCATATCTATCTACCAATCCTGCTAGCAATATGAATACACCTGCCAGTGCATATTTTTCATTCATTACTGATAATATAGATATAACTCCACAAGATAAATTAATAAAGGTAAATACATTAGGAATACAGCTTTTCTTCATAAAATCACTCCTAAAATTATTAAAAATACTTACAATGAATTATTATAACATATAAATGAAAATAATATAAGGTATAAATTAACTTTAACATTTTAATAAGATTGGCTAGTATCGACATCAAATAATTAAAATGATATAATGAAATTTATCTAATAGCCATTATTGTGTAATATTTTTAAAAATATATGTGTAGAAAAGAATTTACATTATAATATTTAGCATGGCTTAGTTTTAAAGAAGAATTTATATTGCAACATATAAAAAATTTGTAAGTTAATTTTATATAGAATTAAGAATAATTTAATTAGAAAATTTATGGGAGGTTAATTTATGAAAAAAGTAAGATTCATATACAACCCATACTCGGGAGAGAATAACATAACAAATGAATTAGACAATGTTATAAAACTGCATCAAGAAGTGGAGTTAACAGTTGTTCCATATAGAATTCAAAAAGGGAAAGATTTAGCAGAAGCACTCGACATAATAGACAAAACTTATAGTTATATTTTAATAGCTGGCGGAGATGGAACTGTAGATTCTTTAGTAAATGCTATGGTACAAAAAAATATAAATATACCAATAGGCATATTGCCAGTTGGAACTGCAAATGATTTTGGGAAATTTATTAATATGTCAACTGATATACAAGAAGCGTGTAAACAAATTTTAAATTCAAAACCAGTAGCAGTTGACGTTGGAAAAATAAATGACAAGTATTTCTTAAATGTAGCTAGTACTGGACTTTTTACTGATGTTTCTCAAAAAACAGATGTAAATTTAAAAAATACAATAGGAAAATTAGCATATTATTTAAAGGGTCTTGAAGAACTACCTAATTTCAGAAGATTAAAAGTAAAACTATCATCTAAAGAATGTAATTATAATGGAGATATGTATTTACTTTTAGTGTTTAATGGTAAAACAGCTGGAAATCTTAATTTAGCTACAGAAGCAGAAATCACAGATGGGAAATTAGATGTAATAATGTTTAAGGCTATACAAATAATCGAGTTATTGCCTCTATTTATAAAGCTTTTAAAAGGAGAACACTTAGATTCAGATAAGGTTGTTTATTTTAAAACAGATGATGTATATATTGAATCTTCAGAAGACATTGTCACAGACATTGATGGAGAAAAAGGACCAGATTTTCCTTTGAGAATTCAATGTATTAAAGGTGGAATTAAACTTTTAGGTATAAAATAAAAAAAATTAATTCAATTTTATGTAAGGCTTGATATAAGGCGGGTTTAGAGTTTGTAAAGTTAAATAAAAAGCCAACCGTCATAAAATCGTCATAAATAAATAGCACAATATATTGAGGTTTTGATTAGTAAACCCATCAGTATATTGTGCTATATTTTTTGTTTTGGGACAGCCTCTTTTAATTTATATCCTCTATTATATTTTTTGCCTTCTCCATCATCTGATCAGTCACATGTGAATAGGTATTAATTGTCTGATTTGCATCATGCCCTAAGATCTTAGCAGCTGTTTTAAAATCCATTCCATTTGCAATTAATTCAGTCGCTCGTGTGTGTCTTAATTCATGTATACTTATTTTAAAAGTTTTTCGTAAAGTTTCATCCACTCTGATAGTTAATGAATAGGTATTTTCAGTTGTCAGAAGTCTTTTATTTTTATTTATTTTCCCAAGTTGTTTTATTCTATTAAGCTCATTAGCTACATCTTTTGAAATTGGAATAACTCTATACGAGTTTTTACTCTTTAAGCTCCCAAAAGCATAAAGACCTGTATCCTTGTCAATTTTCCATTGTTTATTTACCGTTATAGAATTGCTCTTAAAATCTATATCATCCCATGTAAGACCACTTATTTCTCCGATTCTAAGACCTGTTTTAGCTGCAATAAAAATTGCTATGTAGATATCTATATCACGATTATTTTTATAAAAATCAATAATAGTAGTAACTTCTTTTGTAGATAATGCTTTTTTATTATTTTCATCTTTATCTTTGGGCATAATTAATTTTAGGCTAGGTATTTTGATATCAAATTGAGAGCTTATATAATTCAGAAATGCTTTAAAGTTGCCTAGAAATTGTTTTATGCTCCTATACTTCATTTTATCCTTAATCATTTTATCTATGCATTTCTGAATATCATGTGTTTTTAAGTCTTCAATTTTTATATCATCTAGTTTAAATCTATTAAAAGAGAATGTATACCCTTGATAGGTTTTGTATTCTCTTACAATCTTCACATGTTCTAAATATATTTTCTTTAATTCACCTATAGTCATTTCATTATATTCAGCATCATAATCATAATCAGCCTTGATTTTATCAATTATTTTATCAGCTTCAAGCTGCAGAATTGTCTTTTTATTTGGAAGACCTTGTTTGCTCTTTTGCTTCCATTGTCCATTTTTGCTTTTGTATTGGACAATTATTTGAATTCCCTTATCCTTTTCTCTATAACTAACTTTGTACTGCATGTACAAACCTCCTTTGGCTCTAATACATTAATGTCTTTAATACATATATCATTTACATTTAATCTAATTATTTGTTCATAATCCCCACTTGTCATATTAACAACCCCTCTTTATTTGCCACAACATAAGAACGTGTGTTCTTATGGATGTTTGTTTTATTATATAAAATTATGAAATATATTTCAAGTGTTACGCAACGTATTTCATATTTTATCAGCTTCGTATACATTACGTAAGTGTCTGTATACAGATTCGTTTTGCAATTTTAGACGAAAAAAATAAGATTAAACATCAAAACGACATTTAATCTTATGATTTTTCTTTTTCTTCCTTTTCTCTCATATCTTTTATTAGAGCGTCTACATCAAAATGATATCTTTTTAAAGTCTCAACCATTTCCTTAACTTCTTCAGGCTTAAGTTGGTATGGATAATCTATCTCTACTTTTCCAACTTCCGCGTCATTGTATACATGATGATAGGCAGTTGGATCATCAACTTTTCCTACTAGATAATCGACACTACATTCGAGTACATCGGATAACAAATATAAGGTGTATATATCAGGTTCATTTACAGCACGCTCATATTTACTTACTGTAAATTCTGAGGCCCCAATTTTATCCCCGAGTTCTTTTTGGGTGAAACCTAATAATTTTCTTCTTGTTTTAATTCGTTCATGAAGCATTATGTCACCACCTTTTACTGGGTTTAATTATACTATAAACTGACTGTTTACGGTATTAGTCTAACCTAAACGGTCAAAAAAAACTTATAAATTGAAGAAAAATTCAAAAATAATGTTGACATAAGCCGAAAAAGTCAGTATTATAAAAACATAATCTGACTGAAACAGTTAGTTAATAGGTGGAGGTGAGGAAGCATGTCTAATATTATCAAAGGGCTAAGAAATTTAAAAGGTTTAACACAAGAAGATGTAGCGAAAAAAATAGGGATAACATCTAGAACGTATTGGAAAAAAGAGAATAACCCTAATTTATTTACAGTCTGCGAATTAAAAAAATTAGCTACATTGTTTGAAGTAGATGAGGGAATTTTTTTTAAAAATAAACTGACTATAACAGCCAGCAGTCAACAATAAATCTAGGGGAATGAGAGGAATAGCTTATAGGGAGTTGTTCCATGGAAACTATAGGAGAAAAAATAAAATACTTAAGAGAAAAAAACAATTATAGTACTAAAGAATTAAGTCAATTAAGCGGAGTTGCAAGAGGATACCTGCATGAATTAGAAAGTGGTAAATATAATAACCCAACTGTAGAGGTTATATGCAAAATTTGCAAAGCACTTAATGTTACTCCGAATAATTTAATACCAGTAGAAATGTATAAGAATGAGAATGAAAAGTAAATGGGGGATAAATTTTGAAAACTGTACTTACACAGCAAGAACTTTCTGAAAGATGGGGGGTAACGGTTAAGGCTCTAACAGATTGGAGAAACCAAGGAATACTACAGCCAGTAAAAGGAATACCAGTTATAAGATACAGCCTTGAGTATATTCAATCTCTTGAAGGTACTACACTAGAAAAATTTTCCCCACTTGAAAGAAAAAGAATGGAAATAGAAAATGAGAAACTTAAGCAGGAAAATGAAAAATTAATGTCCATTGTTAGCAATATATTATCGGAAGCTTCAAAAGTAATACCTAAAATTGTACAAGCGTAGAAAAAAACAACAGGAGGGAATTATTTTGGAAATAACAATTCAAAAATCAGAAACACTAGATAACAAACCACTTGTTTTAATTTGGTTTGGAGATAGACAAGTAGTATTAAAAGAAAATGAGTTTGAGGATCTAAAAGAAAACATTAAATCATTTGAAGTAGGTGGAAAAGAAACTGTTCTTTAAGTACTAGTTCAAGAGCAGCATAAAGTAATAGCAGCATTTGATGAAGCAATGTTAAATGAAAAACTTGAAAGAATTAATCAATTAAAAAAAGATTTGGTACAAGAAATTAATTTTTTGCCATCAACAATTAAAATTCAAACCCATCAAGATTCTTAAATGTTTCATTTAACTCTTTTAAAGAATTATCAATATTATTAAGGAGGCAATTATAAATGGATATAAAAGGAGAAAAATTAAGAGAAATCATGCATAAAGCAATTGATAGATATGGACATGCTTCAAAAGAGGCATTAGTAGCAAGTCAAAATCTTGATAAATACATGAATAGTTATTATTCAAAAACTAAATAATTGAAAGAAGGTGAGGTTAAGTTTGGAAATAACAATTCAAAAAGTTGAATCATTAGACAAGAAAACACTTGCTTCAATTTGGTTTGGGGACAAGCAGATAATGCTAAACGAAGATGAATTCGAGAATCTTAAAGAAAATATTGAGTTATTTAATAATAGAACTGCCCAAGAAGTACCAGTTCGAGAGCAGTCATTGATTAATTTCTCATCACAAACAGGTAAGAAGTTACATGAAACTTGTCCTAAATGTTGGGTGAAAAATAAACCGTATAAATGTGAGTTTGAT
>Ga0302140_10009567_pt1 | contig 12011 bp, 15 predicted proteins | sample I_Bog_E1_1_FD_202095 | JGI IMG/M metagenome (GOLD analysis project Ga0302140, IMG submission 202095) | Peat permafrost microbial communities from Stordalen Mire near Abisko, Sweden - I_Bog_E1_1 | ecosystem: Environmental > Terrestrial > Soil > Wetlands > Peat | place: Sweden: Abisko, Stordalen...
AAAAAAAAATTCAAATCCTTTTTTGGATTTGTAATAATTAAAAAAAATTAAATTTATTGAAATTATAAAAAAAAACCTTTTGACTTAGTTAAAAATTGTCTCATTTCCATAATCCCCTAATTAAATAAATCGATAAAAAATCAATCCATAACTCCCAAAATCCTTCCTTCTATGAACCGTCACCCATCTCTTACCATCCGTTTCCAGAACAAGGTGCTCAAATTCCCCTGGCGTCAAAAGTATTCCCCCTCTGAATTTCTCGCACTCCTAGCCAATTCCTTCAAAATCTCCAACTCTGATAGGATCCTTGGTCTCAAAGACCCTTTTGGTATCCATCCATCCTTTTCTTAAACCTTTATTGTTTTCAATAGGCAATCATTTCGATTTTTCATCCTGGCTCATAAAACCCAGAGAAGAACCTCCCAAAGTCCTTGACCTAAACCTCGGAGAAGACTCATTTCTTCATAAAAGTTTGAACAAAAGCCGAAGTAAAACTTTTTATTTAGAAGTATATTAAAAACTCCCTTAAAGCCTCTCACAAAACCAATGCCAGTCCTTCAAAACTACTCCGAGAGATCTCGAAACTCCAACTTTCTATCGGACTTATTCAAAATCTCCAAGAATTTCAAGCCCGATTCCTAAATAACAACGTCTTGAGGTCCAATTTCACCTTGATAATGTGTTTCGAGGATTTCAATTCAGCCTATATGGGTTTATTAAAGTATCATAGTTCCATAATGAGAAACAATGAAAACGTGGAGTTCTTTTATTGTATTGAAGATTCTGGACTTGATCAATTAAAAAGACCATTTTTCATGGCATTTCAAGGCAAAAACAAGTTCCTTGAAATGAGATTGAATCTATCAGAGGAAGATTTCGAAGAAATGGTCCAAAGGGTCCAGAGGATAGAAGAGCAATCCATAGAGGAATCAAGCATCAGAAGTGAACAGGCAGAAGAATTCTCTGGAAATATAGAGGATTTTGATGAGAAACGTGGGGTTTTCTTGGAATTCTTAATCGCGATGAGAGATTCAAGGGAAATAAACGAATTGCAATATTACTATATGAAATGTCTTTATTTAGAGAATAACAACAGACTTCTGCATTCTCTATACACTTGTTTAGAGTATTAATAAAAAACATGAGACTTTTAGATAATTTGTTTAAAAAAAAAGGAATCGAGATTACGAACTCTTTCTAAATGAAATCAATGAGTTCCTATTGAATAATCCCCAAGAACAAGATCCAGTTCCTCTTATAGAAGACCCGAAGCTTTATAACATAGATGATGAGCCTGATCTTGAAACCGAGGTATTTGTTTTACAGGAAATGGAATCTCAAGATAGTCCAATAAACATTGAGGAATCTCACCAAGATATCAAGGAAATCGCTGCCAATTTGATTTCTCAGAGGATTTCTAACAAAGAAGAATGCGATTTATTGACAAAAATGATCAGAAACAATGAGGAAATAATTAGAATTCCTCTTGAAATATTCCAACAAAGCAAAGATGAAGAGGATTTCATAGACACTTTGATGAGATTATTGAAGAAATTCAAAAAAAAAGACTCTAAAGAACTTAAACCTCAGAACTTGAATATTAAGCCTCCACAAATAGAGGAACAACCGATCAAAAATCAAGCCAATAAGGATAATTCAAGGAACGAGATGCAAAAGAAGAAACCTTTTGATTTCATAGGTTTTTTAGAACAGAACTCAGAGAAATTCTCTAATGAAGAATATGGAATCATGGTCTATTTGAAGAATAAAAACGATGATGAGTTACAGGCGATCATTTTTCAATGTCAAAATATTAAGAATTCTGAGGTTTCTTTATATTTTTTCTCTTTAAAATCACATTTCTTTCTAATAAGTTGGTGCTCAAACTCTTCAAAACTCTATCAGAAACTAAGCTCATTCAATTCCTCATCAAGACCTTTGAATCCAAGGAGATCCAATATATAGAAAAGTTCAAAAAGTCCAAAAACAGTGAAATTTTCCAAGCATTTTCAGTCAAAAATCCTTCTTTTTCCTTTAAAATTTAATACTTTTTAAGGCATTTCGTAAAAACCCTGATCTCGAAGCCTTGAAAATCTCATTGCTTGAAGTTTGTGTTTCCCAAGGCCTCAGAAAACCCCAAAACATTGTGCCAACCATGGTTCAAAGACCTAAGGAAATCATGGAAATATCAGAGAAAGAAGAGAAATTATCAGAGAAATTATCAGAGAAATTATCAGAAAAGCCAGAAAATAAACAGAAAACTAATTATGCTGGCATGGCTTTGGAACGCAAGGTCCAAAGAAGCAATAGTCAGAAAGAGATAAAGTTTGAAATGGTGTTGAAGAGGGGATCGAGCATTGAAGAATTGGAGAAAAATAAAGGGAAAGAAACCAATGATTTGTTTAAGATAAGTGTGGGACAAAAGGAAATCAATGCGGGATTTGAGAAAATCCTTAATGATTTCTATGAACAACAATATGAGAACCATTTTGTAAATGATTTTAATAAGTTTTATCATGTTTAGGAAATATATGGTTAAAAAAGGTGGATATTTATCAGGAAATGATGGAAAAATGCGATTTTTTGGATGGCAGGTCCAAAATGAGATTAGACATCTTATTCAATCATGTAAGAAAATCGATAGGACTTTAGATTTTTATAAGAAAGATAGAATGATTTTGCGTTGTTGGCTGTTTTGAGCAAATTCGAAAGGAAAAAAATCATTGGGAAAATGTTGAAACGGGATATCTTGTAATAAAGAATATGAATTAAAAGGGTTTTTAGGGGGGTTATTAGCAATCTATTGGATAAGGAGGTCGTTCATTATGAGATGGATGATGGAAGTCCTTTGATGAAGGCGAAGATTCAGAAATTGAACAATATGAAGCATATTTTGAATGAGCTATTTGTAAATTTAATGTTTTTTTGGTTTTTTTTATCATTTCTTCATTTAGAATCAGAAACTTATCACCCAAAAACAACTCAAATTGTTTAATTATCTATATTTAGGTGAAGATATCAATATTCTCTCTTCATATGAAGTTTATTTGATGACAAGTTCTTCTTGATTTTTCTCTAATTTTAAAATTGTTTATAGATGATCAAGCTGATTTTGTTGAAAACTTAGGTGTGATTAATAAAAGTGTGTTCTTCCATACAAGATTGGTCTCTTAACCATCTAAATTTCCATTTTAAAGCAATTGACTTTTCTAGGATTTCGACGAAATCGAACAATTTGATGAAGCCATTGAAACTCAATTGGGCATTCTTTATGCTTTCAAGAAATATCTTTCTCTTAATGAAAGAGTCACTTTTGAAAAGGTCATTCATAGATTTTTATCATATTCTATATTTTCTTTTATAGTTGATAAGAGCTGGAGATGATTTCCTTTCAAAGACTAGTCATAAATATGAAAAATTCAATAAAATCGATTTCATCAAACAAATCAAAGATTATGCCAACAAAAAATCAAAGGACCTCCAACAAGTCGAACGGATCCTCAAAGAACAACATCTCAATCAGGATCAAAACTTCAGTGAAAAACGTAAAGAAACCATCAACACTTTCGCAAGTCAGAAATTCCTGAAAGAAGTCAACATTGATTTCCTCAAGAAGGTTTTTCAAAAATCAATGTTTTTTTTTTAATAATTCTTATCTAAAAAGCTTGTTGATGATAATCATCCTATCATTGAACCAGTTTTCAAAGTCTATGAAATGACCAAAGATAAGGAAGATTTCCTCGAAAATCTAAAATTAACACACAAAGTGCTTTATAAAGGTTTTTTTGGATTTCAAATTATTAAATTATATCTCTGAAAACGATATTTTATTAGAGTTTTTCATCAGAGCTCTAGATAAATATGGTGATAAATTCAAATGGTCGGAAGAAAAAACATTAAAACTCAAGAAGGCCTTTGAAGATAAAGACAAGATCTTGATCGGAGCTTATGAGGTTTATCTGATGTTTTTGGATGAGGATTCAGAGCTGGAATTCGCAGACACTGCGAATCGTTTCTCAAAAATTAAATAATAATAAAATCTTTTAAGAAAGAAAAAAAAAAGGAAATGTTTTTACCTGAAAATAGATAAATTATGAAAGTCTATAATAAAAATTGGTTTTTTATGTGAATTCAATACGTCAGTCAGATATATTGTTAATTAATCCATCCTTTTTTAAAAATGTTATCTCAAAGCCCTTTCGCCCGCTTTTTGGCCCCCTACAATGGATTATTACCAATTGCCCTTCATTTTACCAATCTATCCCTCAATTCAACCCTTAGTCAAGATCCATCAGTCTCATTAACGAACCTTCAGGAACTGTCAAAGCTTTGTGGCGTCATTTTAATTATAAATTCCTATCGTTTTCCAAACTATCAACGCCATTTCTATAAAAACTCCCTCATACGCAGTCCAGTGATGGACGTGATGACTCATGAACGGTTTAAATCTTTAATCAGTAATTTTTCCTTAGGAACGATTCAGGAGCAAATGACAATTTTGAGGTGGTTTTTCTTGGTATCAAGAAAAGCTTCTAAGGACTTGATAGGAAATGAAGTCCTTTTCCTAAAGAATTTCAGTGTTAATGGCTTGAATTTGCTTCTTTTGTATGAGGTACAAACTGGGTATTTGTTGGATGGGACTTGGATCAATTTTGATGATGATGGAAACATATTGTATAATTTGCTGAGGGAATTCATTGGCAAGTCCCATAGCTTGATCCTTGAAAAAGGTGACTTAGGCAACAAAAAAACCATTGAACTAAAGGGATTCAAAGTTTTTAACCGGAGTCAAGAATCTCAGGAAAAGATCAGCAAAAGATTCAAATTGGGCATTTTGGAAGAATTTGAATTCCTGGAAGAAAAAAGGAAAGATGAACTCAAATTGGATTTTTTCATCTTAGAAAACATCCTTTATAATTGTTACATTTTAGAAAGCCCTAGATATGAGGCATTTCAAGAATTTTGCGGGGAAATCATAAAGGAATTGCTAGGAGAAAGTGGAAATCCAGAAATCAAAGAAAAGAATGATCACATTAAAGATCATTTCCCTGAGAAGATGCATTGGTGCAAAAAGTGCATACATTGTGCTACAAATTCTAAAAAAATTAAAAAAACCAAATATAAATGCCCAGGATGTAGCGAGATCATCGGGAAAGACGCTGCCTTATGTCTCAACCAATGCTTTCAAAGGTTCCATTTGAATAAGATAGACCCTTTGATGGAAAAAAAACCTCAAAAAAAGAAGAGGAACTAATTTTTTTTTTCTTAAAGAAAAATATATTTGGACAATCGAAAAAAATTTCTTTTAGTTTTTCATAAAACATATTGGCTCCATATTTCTAAAAAGAGAATGCGATAATTTTTTGCTTAATTATAAAAATTCGCATTGGGACTTTAATTTTAATAAAAAATGATTTTTAGTAATCTTGACTCTTAATTTTTAAGCAAATGCAATTGTTGCAATATCGACATTGTTTATGAAAAATCGACAAAATTTGACATATTTTTTGATTAAAATTTTTTGATATGAATATTTTCTTCTTATGTAAAAAAAACAATTCTCATATTTTCTCATTAATTTTTATGGGCAACTGTCCACGGCATCCTTGATAGCTTTGGCTATATATTCAACATTTTTCGTATTTATCCCCGCCTAAAAAAAATAAACCAAACTAAACTAACTTCTTCCAAAAATATTACCATGCTAATTCTTCCATTCTTCAGCAAATAAATATGATATTTCTGAATTAGCACTGTGCATTGCTTTTCATTCAATCCCGTATATGAAAACATCCCAATTTGATTCGTGATATGATCCCAATTTCCTTTAACTTCCAATTTAATCAGCTCCCCCTTTAAAGCTGTTCTCATCTTTTGTATTCTCAGGCTGACATCATACAATTCTTTCTAAAAATTAAAATGGTTTCATCCTTAAAAAAGTTCCAATTTTTATGATAAAAATACCTTCCATCGTGCACATAAATCCTTATTCCCCAACACTCTGCTAACCAATCTCGCACCATGTAATGGTGGGTTCGAATACATAGGTCTGATCACCAATTTCACCTGACTCATCACTTTCTCAGCAATGTCCTTGCTTCTACAAACTATATGTAGAGCACCTATTCTTTCCCCATATAAACCAAAATTCTTGGCGAAACTTTGTGACACAATCATTTGCAAGCCTTGTTCCAAAAAGATCTTGATAGCAATGACATCCTTTTCCAAATCACCACTGGCATATCCTTGATATGCAGAATCGAAAAATGCCACCATTTTCTTCTCCTTCATCAAAAGCGCAAGTTCCTTCCATTGTTCTGGATTTGGGTCCACTCCTGTGGGATTATGCGCACAAACATGCAAAAGAACAATAGAACCAGATTTGGCTGCATGCAAACATTCTATCAATTTTACCCAACATATTCCTTTTGATACTGGATCGAAATATGGGTATTCTATCACGTTTAGACCAGCTTTCTTGACGATTGCCACATGGTTACCCCAGGTTGGACCTGAAACATAAACATCACCTGGACTATAGGTTTTGAGAAATTCGAACCCCACACGAAGAGCTCCGGTTCCTGATAAAGCTTGGACTGTGCAAATCTAAGAAAAATATACTTATTATTTATGAGAAAATGTGGTAGAACCTTCTTTTCAAGAACTAAGGGGTTTTCTGCTCCGAAGAGGAGTTTCTGGGCTTCATCACAGAATTTCTGCAAGCCATTAATTGGAAGATATTCCTTTGAAAAAAAGAATTTATGAGCGTTATTGGATTTTAGCTTACTTTATCCAAGGATTTGTCTTGAAGGATCTCAGCTTCGACTTCACGAATCACTTGGAAAACATAGGGTTTTTCTTCTTCAGTTCGATAGGCACCAATACCCAAATTCACTTTATTTGGATCAGTATCCTCCTTGTAGGCCAAGGCTGTTCCAAGAATGGGATCTGGAGGGGCGAGATCTAAGTGGGACCAAAAATCGTCTTGAGCTTCCATTTTTTAATTTGAATGTATTGTTTTTTATTTCAAGATTTTAAAAGTTAAGGGAGTTAAAAAAGATTGTTTTTTTTTAAAGAAAAAATTTTGTTTTAATTTTATTATTTGTTTTATGAGAAACAATATTTTTAGGTGTTTTAGAAAATTATTTTAATTTTTTAAAATATTAAAATTTGTCAATTTTTTCTGAATTTCTATGAATAATATAAAAATAAAAAAAAGTTTTTTTTTAATCGCTTTCATTTTTTGAAGAAAATTTATTTCCTAAAAATTAAAAAAAAATAATCAGGAATTAATGCTTTCGCTCAAAAAACTCAACTCCCAAAAATTCTCACTGAATTCCAACCCATTCAAAAATTCCAATTCCTTCAAAAGATCTTTTTCGTTGAAACCTCCTGTCTCTAAAATCGAAACCCTTCGTGATTTGATGGTGAAAAAGCTTGAAAACTGCTTAATAATCGATCAATTGAATGCCAATAAGTCTCAAAAAGTTCATCAAACCGATAAAAAATCCAACAATTTCATCGTAAAAACGAAATTCAAGCTAAAAAATCTTACAAAAATAAAGCCCACACCCCAAACTTTATTAGAAAATCCTCAAAAAGACCTGAAAATTAAATTAGAACCCCAAAAAAAGAAGAAGAAAAAGCATTTGACGTTAAAGAAAAAGCCCGAAGATGATAAAAAACCAATAGAAAAACTTGAAGAAAAGCCAGAAATTCATCATAAAGACCTTATAATTAAGCAAAAAGGACTTGCCGATTAAATAAACGGTTGTTTTTATTATATTAATGCTAAATAGTTAATAGACATTTTTCCTCACATTAATATTTTCCTTAATATCTCTATACGTCGCTTTGTTTTCCTCAGATTTCTGTTCATTTCCTTTGGCGAAATGTTGTCCGAATTCAGAAAAATCTCTGTTTTTCTGATAAAAATTTGGCTGAATAAAGCTTGATTTCCGATGTTCCAAATTATGCATCGAAAGTCTTTTTTGATTTGATTGCGAATTGTTATTGTTATTAGTTTGTTCGTTATTTCGAGCCGAAATTTTCATTTCTCTATATACAGGACTGAGGCATTTTAGCTTCATGTTCAGGTTCTCTTTCTCGAAATCGAAACATTCTTGAATCTTCAATGGATTTTCCTTTATTTCCTGACAATTCAAGCAATTTGATTCGTTTTCCTTATAAATGTCCATCATATCCTTGATGAAATTGTTGATATCATAGGAATTTTCCTTATTTTTAAGAAAATCCTGAGTTTTATCCATAAATTCCATCAATTCCTCATTAGTTAGTTTATTTTTCTCAGTTTTGGCTTCTTTCAAACAATCGAACCTTATTCGAGTATTAAGGATTTCTTCGGAATTTAGACTTTCTGAATCCACATCAATAAATTTCAGGTTTTTCAGGTTTTTGAAGCAATTTTTCATCGAGACTAATGAAGATCTTGATATATTATCACTATCTTCATTGAATTCATTAGGATTTCGCCTTAATGGGTTCTTATGATTCAGGAACTTTTCTATATAATCGTCATTTTTATGCATTTCAATATAACTTTCCCTCTCAATATTAGAATAATCACGATTTTCCTCTAAAGGCCCTTTTACGTCTTGTAAAGGAAAAGGCATTGATAAATCCTTTATAGTTAAGATTAGTTCTTTATTAGGCTCTTCAAATGAGTTTTTCGAGGAAATTCTTGAAAGTCTTCTTTCTTTTAATTTCAATTTTCGCAGGGGGTTCGGAACTTCTTCGTGATTTATCTTTGGTTTGATGAAAACAGTTGATTTCTGAATATTTTCATGAAGTTTATTAGTTTTTTGGGCAGATTCTATAGGACTTCTGGATTGGAATTGGCTGTTGAGAAAAAAAGGGCGTTCGGATTGATTTTCGAGATCTCTTCTATTGAATTTCTCAAGGAAATTTACCTCTTGACTAGACTTTACTGTCATTTTGCTTTTGAATTCCTCACGAACTGAAGGCATGGTGTCTAAATCTACATTTTCCCTTAAATTGCCTGTATATTGCTCTGAAGTTTCTTTAGTTGTGAAGGAAGTTTCCTCTATAATTAAAGGAATCATTAGGGAAATTCATAATTTTCTCTTACTTCGGCGGAAATTCAAGTCTTCTATCATTAATTCGGTTTCTTTTCGGTCTTCATTTAGACTATTCATTATAGAAATCCAATTGTTGTTCCTAGGACAGGACCTCTTATTTGTGATGAGACTATTGCTACGGAGTTTCTTTGAAAGGTCCTCGTGAAGACTATTGATGGAAGAATAGTATGTGCAGGAATTTGATGAATAATTACTCATTTGTATTGAGAATTCGAGCTTTTTCTGGTCTATACGATAGATTTTACGGATTTTGCGTGGTTTTCTTTGAGAAATAAAAAAAGTTGGCTGGGAAAAAAAACAGGTTAGAAGAGAATGAGGAAAAAAAGGACTTGGAGAGGGTGAAGAGCACAGATACCCATGGGTTGATTTGCGAAAACGGAAGAGAAAAATTAAACGAATATTCAAAATTTAAAAGGAATTTAATCAATTTTTTTTTTCTTGTTTTCAGAAAGAAAAAATTTGGTTTTTTGTTTTTGAAACTTAAAAATGCATTTTAATTTTTATTGTTTTTTAAAATAGAAAAAAAACAATTATATAAAATGTTTGTTCTATTTTTATTGGAATGCTTAATTTTTTTGAAAATTAATCTTATTTTTTAGAACCAAAACCAAAGAAACCTTTGTTTTTTTCGACTTTCTTTTTTTCTAAAAAAATCATATCTAATATGTCTTCCTTACCTATTTCATAATCAAATAAATAAAGGTCATCTTCAAGAAGTGTTCCTGTGAAAAAAAGCCGTTGTTGGACAGGAGGAATGCCCTGTTTATCTTGGATTTTTTCTTTGACTAGTTTGATTGAATCACTTGGTTCTACATCCAAAGTAATCATTTTTCCTGTTTGAGTCTTACCAAAAATTTGCATCCCACCTCTCCACCTTAAACCTAAATCCAAGATAATTTCCTTGTATATTGTAATCGCTCAAAGTATGATCATCTTCAAGAAGCATTCCCTCGAAAAAAACACGTTGCTCGTCAGGAGGAATGCCCTGTTTATCTTGGATTTTTGCTTTGACAAGTTCGATTGTATCACTTGATGTAACATCCAAAGTTATTGTTTTTTGCCTAAGAGAAACAAAAATTTGATAACCCTCATATTTTGATAAGAAAATGAAGCTATTTTTCTTGATATGGTAGTCAATCAATTTTTTGTTATCTTCTAGTACTATTCCATTAAAATAGAGCCATTGTTGAGTAACAGGAATACCCTTTTCATTTCGAATTTTTTCCTTTATTTTCTGGATTGAATCACTTGAGTGTACATCTAAAGTTAATGTATCTTCTACAAGGCCAGTTTTGACAATAATTTGATAATATAAGAGACGTTTTAAAGAGAAGAACAGGGAGCTATCTTTCTTGATATTGTAATTGCCCAATGTTTTGCAATCTTCTAGATCTTTACCATTAATCATGAGATTTTGTCGACGAGGATTAATTTTCACGATTTCTTCTAATTTTTGTTTTATTTTTTGAATAGTATCTGATAAATTCACATTCAAGAACCATTTTTATCTGGCAGATACTCGACAACAATATCAATTTTTTGCTCAGCAGGTTGTGAAACTGAATTTTTTTTATTTAAAAAATCAATAACAAAAATTAATTAAGAAAAATACCTGAGGAAACATTAATTCCTTTTTCTTCAAATAAAATATGCTGTCTGAAAATATCAGAATCCGTATTTTTTATTTTTTTGCAAAACAAACTAACAAAATCAGGTCTTTCATCAGGTTCCATTCTCAAACATTTCTTCAAAGTCTTTACAAACCTCAGAAGCGTTTTCATTTCGGATTCTTCTTGCATGAAAGGCTCATATGTTTTTTGAAAAGTTTTAATTAATTTTTGAATGTTTTTTTCCCATATGTTAAAATCCAAATCTTTTTTTGGAACCTTCAGAGTTCCAAGTTCCAAAAAAGTGAGACCAAAAGAAAAAACATCGGATTTGAACGGATTTATTTTGACCTTTTGATCATTATTCTTAAATGCTTGATCAAGTTCTGGAGAAAAATATTTAGGGGATCCAGCAATGGTAATATCATTTTTTGTTTGAGCTTCAACAGATGGAATGATCTTTTTAGATTCACCCAGATCTATCAGATAAATCTGTTTTTCATCCTCATCTAACATTAAATTTCCTGGTTTCAGATCTCTATGACAGACTTTCATTGATTGTAAATAAGCCAAAGTGTTGATGAGACTATCTGCATAGGATCGAAGCTTTTCAAACGGGATAGGACTTTCAATCTTTTTGTTTTTTCGGTCTTCTATGAGGCTCTGAATGGATTTTGGAAAATAATCGAAGATCATGTGACAACTGATGCCAGTTAAGCCAAGACTTTCTTTGTGGAAACCGTAAAAATTAGGAATGGCTTTTGGTTTAGGAATCGCTTCTAAGTTTTTCCAAATTTCAATTTCTCTTTGGATTTCGTCTTGGCTTTTCCCTGATTGGAAAGTCATGGTTTTAATAGCATAAAGCTTATCTTTAGTTGCTTTGTTTTGAGCTTTATGAACTGTGCCGAAAGTTCCAGAAGAAATTAGTTTTTCATTATGAAAGTCCTCAAAGCGGAGTTCAGGGAATTGCATTTCTATTTCAAAGAATTTTATGGAAGGAGATTTTCTAAAGATTATTTGAAAATTTTTAAATTATTAGAGAGAGAAAAAAAAAATAATTTTCATTATAATTTAATTTTTTTTAAAAAAAAGACGAAAAAAAAATTAAAAAATAATTAAAAAAATTTTTAAAAAGCGAAAAAAAACGATAGATTTTTTATTTTTTTTATTATATTTAAAAATTATATTTAAGGATAATAACATTTTAGCTTGATTGTTTTTATCTCCTCTAAGTTATTTTTTTTAATTTAATAAAAACATAAAAAATTTCAGAAATTTTTATAAA
>Ga0302140_10009571_pt1 | contig 12009 bp, 14 predicted proteins | sample I_Bog_E1_1_FD_202095 | JGI IMG/M metagenome (GOLD analysis project Ga0302140, IMG submission 202095) | Peat permafrost microbial communities from Stordalen Mire near Abisko, Sweden - I_Bog_E1_1 | ecosystem: Environmental > Terrestrial > Soil > Wetlands > Peat | place: Sweden: Abisko, Stordalen...
CCTGGATCGCGAATACGGGCCGTGGATGCGCGAGCGCGGCATTGATTAGAGCCTCTTCACGAACACAAAAACTGTGTATAACGTGCGATCTACACTCAACTTTTCACGCACGCTCCCGATATGTTCCCTGTCGGCCTTTGCCGGCTCGAGATCAAACATGCCTCTTTTGACCTGGAACAGCAAGTATTCCGTCGGTGTGGAAGCAATGGATAAGCAACACACCATGCTCTTCACCATGATCAACGATCTGCACGCGGCCATGAGCAAGGGCCAGGCACAATCCATCACCGGCGCGCTCATCGGCAAGCTGGCGAGGTACGTCCACGAACACTTTGCGGCGGAAGAAGCGATCATGGCCTCCACGCACTACCCCGACCTGCTCAAGCACCGCACACTGCATCGCGATCTAACACAGAAAGTGGACGAATTCGCTGCCCGCTATGCACGAGGCGAAGGCGGCCTCAACGTACAACTGCTCAATTTTCTGCGCGACTGGCTAACCAACCACATCCAGACGGTCGACCACGGATACATGTCCTGGATGAATGAGCACGGAGTGCGGTGATTTTAGAGAGCGGTGCCGGGGTTTGCGTGGCGTGGAGGAAAGGAGAACGGCTGTGGCGTTGCTGGAGTGGAGTCCGGCGTTCGGCGTTGGCATTGGCGCGATCGACAAGGATCACCGCGCAGTCATCGCCTCGATCAACGCGCTTCAGGCTGCCGTTGAAGGCGGCGGCGATCTGAGCGTCACTGGCCCTTTGCTGAACAAGCTCAACATCGACACGCGCGCACACTTCAGCGCAGAAGAATCGTTGATGGTCACCACGCGCTACCCGGGCGCTGCGCTGCACGCCATGAAGCACATGCACTTACTGGATCAGCTAGACGCGTTTCTGGTGCGCTACAAGCGCAACCTCACCCCGCTCAATATACATTCACTCAATTTTCTTCGCGATTGGGTTTCAACACATATTCAAAGCGAGGACCGCAACTTCGGCCTGTGGCTCAGCGAGCATGGAAAGGGTTAGCTCTCGAAGGACAACTGCCCCGTGTTCCAGGCCGGCGCCGCGGGCTTGGGCTCCGAGGCCAGCTCATACACAAGCCGCTCCAGCACCAGCCGCTTGTCCGGCGGTGAAGATCTCAACTCAAGATCGGCGCGGGCCACGAGCCGCAGGGCGCGCGTCAGTTCGCGGCGGCTCTTGTAGCGCCGCGCCTGCTTGATCAGGTCATCGGCTGCAAACGGCGGCATGCGAAATCCCTGCCACAGCGCCTGCCATATCGCGCGTGAGTCGCGCACATTCTTCTCAAGAATCACCAGCATCTGCCGAAACGTGCGCGCCAGCATGTAGAGATGCCCGATGGCTGCATCCTCGCCTGCTTCGGAACTGTTCAACAGACCTTGCAACAGCGCGAGCGCGCGCACGCGGTCGCGGGCGCTGATCGCATCCGTCAGTTCATATAGCGAACGCTGCTTAGCGCCCAGCACCATTGTCTCCACGTCGCCCAGCGTAATGCGGGGCCGGCCGCTGGCGTAGAGCAACAGCTTTTCCAGTTCCGACGACACCAGCATCATGTCCGCGCCCAGGGCATCCACCAGTTCGCGCGCCGCATCGGGGTCCACGCGCACTTCGGACTCCTGCGCCGTGGATACGATCCAGCGCATCGCATCTTCCTCGTTCACACGCGCCAGTTCCACCATGCCGCAATGTTCGCCCAGTGTCTCCGTCAGCCTCTCGTAGCGATTCTTGTCGTCCATATCCATCCGCCTCGCATCCGACGGGATGCGGATAAAGTCGGCGATGAACAGGAGAAGCGCCTGCGGATTCGGCGATTTGAAGTAGCGGTCGAGCGCCGCGAACTCGTCCTTCTTGGCGCCGCGCGTGTAGAGCTGCCGCACGTTGCGCACAAAAATTACCTGGAAGGGCGACATGAGCGACGGCGTCTGCGCACGGTCAAGAACTTCAAAAATCGAAGTCGAGGCCAGGTCAAGATCGGAGAGACAAAAATCTCTCAAATTCTGCGGCACAAAAGCCTTCAACACAGCGGAACGGCAACGGTCGAGCAAAAACACTTCGTCGCCGGCAAGTACGTAGCCCGGCTTGAGCGGTCCCTGGCTGGCAGACGCGGCTTCAACCTCAGCCACAAACCGGCCAACGGCGGCAAATCCGGCTCCCCAGCGCGACGCGGTCAAACTGCCCAACTCCCTGCAAGCGAACTTTGTCTCGAATCAGTCCGCACCGCAGCGAGCGGAGCATCCGGATTGAGTGCGCGCAACATGCGGCTCCAGAATATCGTGCGCGGCCACGCGAAACCAGCGCGGAAAACCTGGCGGTTGCCTCATTACACAACGCCTCACGCTGGAATTCGTCTCTTCTTCGCTATCTCTGAGTTTTGAAGGCACGCCGTCCTCGGTGCCGGGCCGATCAGAGCCCGGCGAACTTAGAGGCCTTCGAGCAGATCGGCAACCACCTGCCGGGCAAAGGCACGCGACAAGCGCTCCACGGCGGCCGGGTCTTCCTGTATAAACGTCGCCAGGTCGGTGGTCGACTGGTACTGCTCGCGGTACACGATGTTCTTGTTCTGGTAAAGCACCCGGCCGTCGGCCCCGTTCAGCGTGACTGAGGCCACGATGGTAATGATGAAGCTCGACGACTGCTGCGTCGAAGAGTTGTAGGTGAGCGGCGTAACTTGCTCGTTCAGGATGGCGCCATGCAGCACCGCGCCGGCCTCAGGGCTCTCGGTTGGAATCACCCGGAAACGCGTGCGGGTGGCGAGCTCGCGAATTACCGCATTCGTCATCACCGTCTCGGTGTGATAGGCCTCAGTGCGGCTGATGAAAAGCGGCACCGAGATGGTCTTGATGTCGGGAGGCAGATGTGTGGCCGCGCCCAGCGTGTGGTATCCGCATCCGGAGAGCGAAATCACGAAGGCGGCAAGCGGCAAAAGAGAAAACGGGCGCATGACTCATCTTAACTCGCAGCCGCCGCTCGCTAGCCACGCTACACCCACGCGGTAACCAGCATGCCAAGCCCGGATGGTGACAGCTTGAGCCCGTCGGCGCGCCCCTCGAAATACCGCGCATTCAGCCCAACCGAATCCACCTGCTCCATCCGCGTGAAGCCCGCCGTGCGCAATTCCCTTTCCAACTCCTCCGCTTTGAAAAAGAGCTTGAACGGCTCGCCCGCCGCCGCCACCCGCGAAGCAAGCGTTTCAAACACCAGCCTCCTTTTTAGACTCAACGTGTGCGGCGGAAATACGTAGTCGAAGGTCACGCCCGTTCCCGCAGGCAGTTTTCCGATGGTTCGAACCGTCGCCTGAAATGCTTCGAGCGTGAGATAGGGCACGACGCCCAGCCAGCCAAAAAACGCCGGAGCCGCAGCATCGAAACCAGCGTCGCCGAGCCCCTCGGCAAGTGTCTTGTGTTCAAAATCGAGTGGAACAAAAGTCAGGTTCTCCGGCAGCTCGACAGCCCCCTCCGCCAGCAAGGCGCACTTCCATTGCTGGGTTGCCGGAAAATCCACCTCAAACACGTTGAGGGCCGGAAACGGATTGCGATAGGCAAACGTATCGAGGCCAGCGCCCAACACAACGTACTGCCTGACTCCCTGCGCCACCGCGCAGGCAAGCTGGTCCTCGGCATAGCGGCTGCGCGACGCCATGAAGAGACGAAAATCGCGCGCCACCTTGTGCATGGCGCGTTCCATGTCGTTCTCGTACTCGGGCCCGATCAGCCGCAGCGCGATCGGATCGTCGAGAATGCGCGGTTTGTCGATGAGCTGGTGAGCCGCGCGCCGAATGGCGACGCGGAGTGCAGTCCTGCTGGCGCGGCCTGGCTTCATGCCCTCTGTTTAGCCCTCATGCTCCCAGTCTAGAGGCTCGCCGCGCCCCAGAACCCGCCCCAAACCGCGTACCATACTTCTCATGACATGGATTGGATGGGCGCTGCTCTCCGCTGTCTTTGCCGCCGCCACCGCGCTCCTTGCGAAGGTCGGCGTCGAGCACGTGGACTCGAACCTTGCCATGGCGATACGCACCAGCGTCGTGGTGGTCTTTGCCTGGGGCATCGTGTTGGCCCTGGGCAGGTCGGTGGCGACGGGCGAAATCCGTTCGCTCGATCGACGAACGCTGCTCTTTCTCGCCCTCAGCGGCATGGCCACCGGCCTCTCGTGGATCTGCTACTTCCGCGCACTGCAATTGGGCCCGGCTTCGCGCGTAGCGCCGCTCGATAAGCTCAGCGTCCCGCTGGTCATGGTCTTTGCGTGGCTCCTGCTCGGCGAAAAAATAAACGCGCCCGCCGTCATCGGCGGACTCCTCATCACCGCGGGTGCCATTGTTATGGTGATGAGTTGAAGGGGCGCCGACCGCTCACGCCTCTTCCTTATACTGAATAGAGCGCGACCGTTCACTCCGACAAACCACACCTGAATGACGACTCAAATCCAACCCGAAGCTCCACACCGCCGCATCGTGCTCACCGGTTTCATGGGCTCGGGCAAAACGACGGTGGGCCCACTCGTGGCAAACCTACTGGGCTGGCGCTTTGTCGATGTGGACGACGTCATCGAAGCCGAAGCCGGCGTTGCGATCACCGAGATCTTCGTGCAACACGGTGAAGAAGCCTTCCGAGAGCGCGAGCACGAGACCATCGCGCGCCTCGCCGAAAGCAACCATTTGGTCCTGGCCCTGGGCGGCGGCGCCATCGAGCATCCCAAGACGCGATCGCTGCTCGTCTCCACTCCGCGCACCATGCTCGTCCATCTCGAAGTTGAGCTCGCAACCACCATCGCCCGCTGCAGCGGAACAGAAAACACGCGCCCCATCCTGGCCGACAAAACGAACCTCGAAAGCCGTTACGCCCGTCGTCTTCCGCTTTACCGCAGCGCGCACATCTCCATCGCCGTCGACCAGCTCACGCCCGCCGAAGTTGCAGAATTGATCGTCAAGGCCGCGCAGACCAGCCGTTAGCGCCTATTGCTGTGAGGTATCCGGCGGCGTCACCGTCACCACCGTGCAATGCACCTTGTTGGCGTAGTTCGCAATCTCACCCATTCGGAAGGCGTTGTAGTCTTGCGAAGTTCCCGGTTGCAGCGGTCCCTGCGGACTCTTCAAATTGATCCGCATCTCATCCAGATCAGTCCCGTTTGAGTCCGTCTGGTCGCACTCAAGCGTTGCCGCCTGGATAGCAACAGGTGAATGATTGGTCCACTTTCCGTTCTCTATCTGCAGGTACCCATCCGCATTTCGAAAATTGCAATCGAAGCCCTGCTGCTTGGTCAGCGCGGCCTCGGCAGCCGCTTCCTGCGCCGGCGTGATCGGCGGCGTCCTGTGCGTGATGTAGTAGTACCCGAACCACAGCACAAGAACAACGATGATGATCGTGCTCATCTTTCCCCCGCGCTTCGCAGGAGCAGGCGGCATCACGACCACCGGAATCTGTCCCGGCACTCCATAGACGCCCGGCGTCCCCTGCTGCGGTGGAATCATCTGCGCAGGCGTGGTTCCAGGCACCGTCACCGCCGCAGACGCGTCACTGCCGCATTGCACGCAGAATCGTTCATCGCCCGCCAGCGATTTGCCGCAATTCTTGCAGAATGCCATGCCTCTCAATCTCCTTGCACTTGTCCTGATCGCATCAACCGCATCGTCGCCAGAGCAAACCCAATCAATTGGCCGCGGCGGCGGCAGCCTCCGGCTGCATCTCGGCTTCCACGGTGGCCAGCGTAGTTTGCAATTGCGCCTTCTGTTCTTCCTTCACCTGCCGCAAACCTTGCTGCACCAGACCGAACACCACGTACCACGCCACGATGCCCGTCAAAATCTGGTTGCCTGAAAACGGCAACTGCCAGGGCGCATCCCAAATCGCATGCAGCACCACCGGAATCATGAAGGCCTTCAGAAATCTCTTGTCAAACAGCATGGCCACGCTGGTTTTCTTGTCCTGCTTCACGCGCCAGAAGGCTCCCGCCGCCAGCGCCGTCCAAGCCACGTGGCCCAGCGGCGCAAGAATCCCGCGCAGCCGCAGTATCTGTAGCATGCCAATTACGCCGCGATGCATCGCCAACGCCATCACCTGGTGCGACAGCGAGCCATTCTGCACAATCGTCGGAAGCAGTCCCTGCAGGAATCCATCATTCAGCGCGTAGCCCGCAGTTTCAAACGCCGCAAATCCCGCTCCCACAACCGCTCCAAACAGAATTCCGTTCAGGATGTACTTGTAGCGAACACTGCGCATCACCACTACCACCGTCAGCAGCTTCGCCACTTCCTCCACAACGCCCGCTTCCATGTCCGAAATGTCGAAGATGGGCAGGCTGTAACCCAGCAGCGCCACGGCCAGCGATACGATCGCTCCCATCAGAAACAGCTTGCCCACGGTGTGGATCGAAACATTGCGCGGCGTGTTCAGTTCAAAAAACAACGTCAACGTCGCTAGCGGAACCGCAAACGCGCCCAGGAACATCATGCCCGGAATGAAGTTCGTGTTTCCGGTTTGCATAAACAGGAAGGTCAGCGCAAAGTAAGCAATCACCAGCGCCGCAAGCAGCCTGAAGAACAGCCACGGCTTCGGCCATCCCGTTTCAACCATCTCAATCGACGGCGTCGTCTTCGCCATGCCCACCAGGATGTACTCTTCCACGGCCTCGCCGCTGCGCCGCTTGAACACCTCTGAGAACATCTGCGGCAGGCTGAATCCTTCCAGGCTTTCCGTCGAGGCCAGGCTTTGCAGTCGCGCCTGCAGGCCATGCAGCAGGTTGGTCTGATGAGCCGTCGCGGGATGCGCCATCGCCTGCGGGTTCACGTAATACACGCCGGGCACAGCTCCTGGAATCAACCCCGGCATCACTCCCGATGCCCCGCTCGCCTGCCCAACCGGCACATTTCCCGGTGTCACCTGCTGCACCTGCAGCCCCGCCGCCTCCACTTGCGCCCCGTTGGCCGCACTCTGCACAACCCTTTCAGTTCCCTGCACCGCGCCGCAGTTCTTGCAGAACTTGTGTTCAGGCAGGGTCTCTGTTCCACATTGGTTACAGAACATATGGTTTCTCCTGTCAGTAGGGGTCGGGGATTTTTACGGTAGCACTTCCCTCAGAGCCAAGTAAAGAAACAAATCGAGTTCGATGACAAACTCAAATCGCCGCATTGTTTTGAACCCAAAACGTTGCATCGTCTTGAACTCAAAGCGCCGCATTGTCTTGAAGGGGCGCGGCCGGGGTACCCTCTGGGTCGCCGCGCCATAAATGTCGCAATCTGAACGATGGCTTTAGCCCCCGAGGGATGCCTTTCGCGAATACCCCTCCAAATTCGACTTCGTCAGCTGCGCCCCGTTCATCGCAGTTTTATCGCGATGAGCGGGTCTTCGGCCGGGATCGCGGCCACGGCCAGGATCGGACTGGGTGCCCCTCCGGAACTCCCCCAACTGCTATCATCAACACAGGCGCAAGTTCCCGCTGGGCCCTCCCGCCGAGAACTTTTCCTTCCCAATGACTCCCGCATCCCAGGCAGCCAACCCGGTGGATCTTTCAGCGCACCCGCACGGCCACGTTCATGCGCCCGAGCCTGGCGCAACCGCCACCCTCATTCATGACCTGCGTGAACTTTTCAAGGTGAAAGTCGTCGCACTGGTGCTGGTGACCGGATGGGGCGGGTTTTATCTCGGTTCAATGCTGTCAGGAATCTCAAGCCTGCAGCGCGGATTGCTCGACACGCTGCTCGGCATCGGCCTCGTCTCAGCCGGAGCGGGGGCGCTCAACGAAGCACTCGAGCGCAAAACCGATGCGCGCATGAAGCGGACCGCGGACCGTCCTCTCGCATCTGGCCGTTTTTCGCTCGCCCAAGGCATCATTGCCGGGATGGGCGCCCTCGCCCTGGGCGCCGTTTGGCTGCTGCTGCACACAAATCTCCTCACCGTCGCCCTGGCGTTGTTAACAGCGTTCACTTATGTTGCCATTTACACGCCGCTCAAGCGCGTGACCGCCATCGCCACGTTTATCGGCGCATTTCCAGGGGCCATGGGGCCGATGCTGGGCTGGACAGCCGCGCGCGGCCGCATCGACTGGCAGGGGGTAGCCCTTTTCGCCATTCTGTTTGTCTGGCAGTTCCCGCACTTCATGGCCATCTCCTGGATGTATCGCGACGACTACGCGCGCGCCGGCATTCGCATGCTGCCCGTGGTCCAGCCCGACGGATGGTCCACCGTTGCTGAGGCCCTGTTCTTCGCCGTCATTATGATTCCCGTCAGCCTCATCCCCTGGTGGCTTGGTATGGCCGGCATAACTTACGCGGTCATCGCTGCTGCCCTCGGCCTGCTTTATCTTGGCTACACCGTTCGCTTCGCCGGCATCCTGCGCACAGCCGACGACACGGAAAGCCGCATGCTCGCGCGCGATCTCTTGAAGGTGAGTGTGCTTTACCTGCCGCTGCTCTTCACCACGTTGATGATCTGCGCCACCTCAAAGTAATCAGCGCCCGACAACCGGCGCTAAAACCAAAAGGAAGCGGAACCATGACGGCGACAGTCGCCACCCAATCGAGCACACGGCCTGCCATCGCGGCCATTTTCGCCATCAGCGCGGCGGCCACTCTGTTTCTCTTCTGGCTCATCTACGTTCATCCCGCCGCCGCCACCAGCGCCCAATACGCTTTTCTGCCCGCGCTCAACGCCACGCTCAACGGCCTGTCCGCCATCGCGCTGGTCATCGGCTACACCTTCATCCGGTCGCGCAACATCAAGGCTCACCGCGCGTCCATGATCACCGCCTTCTGCTTTTCGACCCTCTTCCTCGTCAGCTATATCCTCCACCACGCACTGCACGGCGACGTGCGTTACCCGGTCCACGCCGCGTTTCGCATGGTGTATCTGCCGCTGCTCGCCAGTCACATTGTTCTCGCCATCGTCGCGCTGCCCATGGTGCTGGTTACCTTCTTTTTCTCTCTGACCGGACGAATACCGCAGCATCGTAAAATCGCGCGCTTCACGTTTCCCCTGTGGCTCTACGTCTCAGTAACCGGCGTGATCACCTACGCGATGCTCCGCCTGGCGCAGGCATCATGACCGCCCAGATGCAAAACCGTATCCAGGCTCCGGACGCGTCCCCGAACTCTGCGCATCGCGGCTCCGCACTGCCCGACGACGGCACGCGTCAACTGCTTCGCTGGGGCGGCTCAATCGTCGGCGCCGGCGTATTGGCCGCCATCCTGCTTCAGACCGTACTCGGCGGATTTTCGCCCACCGGCGCCAGCACCAACACCGGATGGTTCGCGCTGATTGTCGCGCTCATGTGCATTCCTTTCGGCGGACTTCTGCTCTCGCTCGGCATAGCCAAGTGGTTCCGTCGCCGCTCGCTCTCCCGCACGCGCTGAGCCCTAATCGGCCGCGAAACGCACAAGGCAGCGCGGAGCCGTTGTCTGCTATTCTTTTCCATTAAACGGAGTAAACGAACATGGCAAAAAGCGTCAACAAAGTCATTCTTCTTGGCAACGTCGGCAAGGACCCCGAGATCAAATCGACTCCCAGCGGCACCATGGTGGCCACCTTCGGCCTGGCTACCAGCGACCGCTACCAGGACCCGCAGGGCAATTGGCAGGATCGCACCGAGTGGCACAACCTGGTTGCCTTCAAGCGCACCGCCGAGATCGTCCGCGACTATGTGAAGAAGGGCTCCAAGCTCTATATCGAAGGCTCGCTGCGCACCAGCAATTGGGAAGACAAGACCTCAGGACAGAAGCGTTACAAAACAGAGATCATCGTCAACGATCTGTCGCTGCTTTCGGGACGCGATGAGAGCTCAGGCGGCGGTTACAGCCGCGGTGGCGGCGATGCGGCGAGCTACGATCAGCGCCCCCCAGCACCCCGTGAAGACATCGGCCAGCAGGCCGAAATCTCCGACGACGATATCCCGTTCTAGGCCAAGGATCAGTTCCTGGCTTTGGGTTAGTCCGATTTCATCAGCGTGGCCAGCAGCATGTCTTTGCGCTGGGCAGCTATGTCGTCGGAGTTGGCCAGGATGCGCAACCATACCAGGACAGCAACCATTGCGATCAGAAGGAACGACGGGATTGCCATCCAGAGCATGCCCGCGAAATAGCAGATCTGAAAGACGGCCGCGCCCATTCCAAGCACGCCGGCCTGCAACAGTAGGCTGATGATGGTGCTTGCCTGCGAACCGCGCTGCCGCGATATACGCCCGGGATTGACCCGGTACGGCATGGTGATGGAGAGAATGTTGCCCACCGCCAGGTTGATGGGCAGCGCGAACAAAAGCCAAGCAATCGTAATTGCCACAATCAAGGCATCCGGCTGGCCGAGGCGCGCGGTGGCCAGAAACCCCGCCACCACCAGCGCAACGGCAAACACGGCGGAGTGGCAGAGGTTCTTTGCCAGCATCACAGTTCGCAAAGGCGTAGGCGCAATGAAGTAGAGTTGAATACCCGCACCCTCAGTGCCGAGGTTGTTTCCGAACATCTGTCGGAATCCCAACTGCGCAAAGAACACGCACATGGGAAACGCCCACAGGGGCATATGGCCGTGAATGCCCGCCCTGATAAACGGGCCGGAGATCACGAGCACAAGGATGAGCGGCGCACCCACGGCATACAACAGCGGCAGGGTACGCACCATGGTCTGAAACTCCTTGCCGATGATGGCGCCGATGGGAGAAGCAGGGGCAGAGGCAGAGGCGGCGGAGTTCCCTTCGACTTGACCGATGCGCTCGCGGCTGGCTGGGGATTTTGCGGAGGTCTTTGTGAGCGCCGGCGCGGCGCCGAGATTTTCGCCTCGAAACTCCGCGCGGAGCCGCACCCCCAGCACAGCGCCCACGGCAAAAAGAAAAAGAACACTGATTCCGAGCGATTCGAGCGCCGGCTCCGGCTGCTGATCGGCTGCCTTTTCAACTGCAGCTGCGGCCAGACCGGGAGGAAGCCACGTCATTGCCTTCTCGACCGTCTGCACCCAGGGCTCGGCCAGCAGCTTGCGATAGAACTGCGCCTGCTGACCCCTGCTGCCCTGCGAGGGACGGCCATGCTGCCAGAGGGCAGGATTGACCAGTTGCAGGCTGAGAACCAGCACCATGAAGAGCGCGCCAACGATCTCCCGCGTCCTGCGCTGCGAAAGCCAGCGGTCGATCCAGGCAAAGACAGCACGAACCAGCAGGATGTTGAAGGCCGCAAAGAGGAGGAGAACAATGGCCGTCCAGAGAAAGAGCGCGGGCTCGGCGATGGTGACTCCGATAAAGATGCCGAGGCAGCAGAGGAAGCCGAGAATGGTGGAAACGTCAGCGAGCCCGAAGACGAGGTAGAGGAGAAAGAAGGAGCGGAAGCCGACAGGAAAGCGCAGCAGCGCGCCGAGGTCGAACTGCTCCTGAAAAGTGGAGAGCATGATCGGCACGACCTGCCAGAGAAGGCAGACGCCCCAGAAGACGATGGGAAGGTACTGCCACTGGGCGCCGGAGGCGATGACGTAAGCGTAGACGCCCGCGCCGACACCGATGCCGAGACCGATGAAGGCATACAAGACAAAAGCAACGGTGCGTGCGCCGAGTTCGAACGCGCCCAGGCTGGAGCGGAGGCCGTTGACGAAGATGCGCCAGCGCAGCCGGGTAAGAGCCGCATACTGCGTGCGCGCGAGCGGGCTTAGGAGTCCGCCGGCGGCGGCCGGCGGAGGCGGAGGGCCCTGAATGCCGGGGCCATTAAGGCCGGCACCACTTACGCCAGCCATGAGAGCTCCTGCGCGGGCTCAAGTCCGCCTGCTCCGACGATGGAGAGAAATATCTCTTCGAGGGTGAGACGCTGGCCCGCCTGCGTGCCGGGCAAGGTGGAGGCCACGCCCTCGCGGAGTTGCTCAAGCGATCCGTTGGCCACCAGGCGGCCTTTGCTGATGATGGCCACATGGGAGCAGAGCCGCTCCACGATTTCAAGCACGTGGGTGGTGAGAAAGATGGTGGCGCCACGGTTGATCATGCCCTGGAGCATGGTCTTGAGCATGCCGGCGGCAATGGCATCGACGCCTTCGAATGG
>Ga0302140_10009573_pt1 | contig 12008 bp, 9 predicted proteins | sample I_Bog_E1_1_FD_202095 | JGI IMG/M metagenome (GOLD analysis project Ga0302140, IMG submission 202095) | Peat permafrost microbial communities from Stordalen Mire near Abisko, Sweden - I_Bog_E1_1 | ecosystem: Environmental > Terrestrial > Soil > Wetlands > Peat | place: Sweden: Abisko, Stordalen...
GTTCCAGAGAAGCTCGGGGAGCTCATTGGGTGGGGGGAAGCCGTTTTGGGAAGAGTAGTCGGCGAGCTTCTCGCGCCAGGGGCCGTGGGGGATGTGGGTTGGAGCTTCGGCGATGAGAGCGGCGTAAAGCGGATGCTTGTCGGGGCCGGTGACGGGGATCTTGGAGAAGAGCGGGAAGGTGACGGGGTACTCGGTCGAGCAGAACTTGGCGATCTCCTGGTCGGAGCCGGGCTCCTGACCGGCGAAGTCATTGGCGGGGAAGCCGAGGATGACGAGGCCACGGTCCTTGTACTTCTGGTAGAGGGCTTCGAGGGCGGTGTATTGCGGGGTGAGTCCGCACTTGGAGGCGACATTGACGAGGAGAAGGACTTTGCCGGAGTAGTCGGCTAGAGAGGCAGGGGCGCCGTTGATGGTGGTGAGGGGGATGGAGGTGAGGGTCGACATGGGGATAGTTTAGCGCGGGGATCAAGTCGCTGATGCTCGCGAGCCCTCGCTGGCGGAGCCTGTAGCACGCTGTCGATGAGGATTGAGGTTGGAGATTCGAGAGTGCGACTTAACAAAGACCGCCTTCTACTCAAAGCAGCTCGTACGGAGAGATTTGTCCATGCGCAATCGCTGGCAAAGGAGAGGGAAAGGTATTTCCTAGGTCATCGTGGAACTCTTTTACCACTATGAAGGCAAATTGCGGTTTCCAGGGAGATGTAAGAGAGGCAAGGTGCTGTGCAAATCTCATAGGCTGCAGAAATCATGAGGTTTATCGCAGCTTTGGAAGTTTGGCAACTGACTTGCTCGTAGGAATGGCAGTTATCCAAATTCTGTACCACGAAAGACCAACATGCTCATCAATAAGTTGTCACGTCTGCTCGCCATCACTCTAGTCAGTTTGAGCTTCGGGGTTGCGGCTCACGCGACCTCTATCACGGCAGGAACCTACAACCTTACGGACACCAGCATCAGCGCCGATGGCACAGCTTATTCGCTCACCGGCACTGTGACGATCGGCAGCGATGGGCTGGTGACCGCAGCGGATGTCACCTTGAACGACGCCGCTCTGGGAAATCCCGTCTTCGACGTAATCAGCAGCACGGGCGGACCTGCGGGCTACAATCCTGTCGCCGATTTCGCCTATTTGACCACGACCGGGAACACCGCACAGTTGTATCTGTCGTACCTGACCACTCTAGATGGTTCGGGCAATATCGAGCTATGCACGGTGGGTGGCAGCTGCAATTCGTATCAGGATTCTTATGGTCAGGTGTACGGGGCTTCAGATTTCGGCTACAACCTGGTCGATCTGAATGCTGGCGGCTCACTGGATGCTGCTCCTGCTACACCTTCTGCAGCCATTACACCCGAGCCTGCTTCGCTGGCATTGTTGGGAACCGGCATCTTTGGTTTGGCCGCGGCGGTACGCATGCGGCGGATGAAGGGGTTGACGATGAAGGGCATGACACAGAAGATCTAACATTGAAGAGTTGACGTTTGAACGGGCCAGATTTGGAGGGATGGGGAGACACCGGCTGACGCCATGGGTCTCCCCATCTCATTTAAGCGGCGGGAGAGCGCGGCTGAGTATCTTTGAAACGTGGGGGCTCTCAGGGCGGTGGCACTGGTGACAAGGCGTAGGGAACTCAGGTATGCGGCATCGCTGGGAGCATTCGGACGATGCGGCGTAGTGGCGATGATGGGTGCGAGCGGTCTGTGGTCCATGGCTGGTGCCCAGACGCAGGCAGCCGTGGATCCGGTGGCTCTGGTGCGGAGTGCGGTGCAGCAGCGGCTTGAGGAGCAGAAGAGGCATCGACCGGTGCGTTACGTGTTGCGCAAGACGGATGGCGATCACGAGACGACGAAGGCGATCATCGAAACGAAGGATGGCGATGTCGCTCGACTGATCGCGATCAATGGCCAGTCGCTGACGGCGCAGCAGGAGAACGCGGAGATGGGACGGCTGGATATGCTGGCCAGATCTCCGGAGATGCAGGAGCGGCGGCGAAGGAGCGAGCGGAAGGACGAGGCGCGCATCAATGCGGTGGTCGGGATGCTGCCGGACGCCGAGTTATACAAGCTGGAAGGGACGGTGGCTTGCGGTTCGGGGCAGTGTTGTCGGCTGAGCTATACGCCGAATCCGACGTTTCAGCCGCCGGATCTTGAGGCGGAGGCGCTGCGAGGGTTTGCAGGCGAGGTCTGGATCGAGGAGACGCAACGGCGATTGGTGCGGCTGGACGCTCACGTGGTGCGGGACGTGAACATTGGGTTTGGCATTCTAGGTCGGCTGGACAAGGGCGGGACGATTGAGTTGCAGCAGGAGTTTGAGGGTGACGTGCAGGAGTGGCAGCCAACAGTGCTGAAGATGAATCTTAATGGCAAGGCGCTGATGGTGAAGACGGTGACAATTCGGATCACAGAAGAGGCGAGTGACTTTGAGCCGGTTCCACCGGGGATTGGGTACCGCGAGGCGATTGCGATGTTGAAGAAGCCGAGCACATCTACGGAGCGTTAGCAGCGCGCGCGTTGACGGGAGTGGAGATGAGCGGGATTGCTCGAGGGCTTCGGTATCTTTTCGATCGAGAGCAGGGTGCGACGGATCATCTGATTGCGCGCTGGGTGTTTCTGCGGGCCGTGGGGGCGATTTATTTTTCGGCGTTTCTGGCGCTGATGTTTCAGATTCGTGGAATGGTGGGCGTTCAGGGGATTCTGCCGGCGGGTGAATACTTGGAGAAGGTGCGGGGTCTGGGTGCGGCGCGCTTCTGGTATGCACCGACGATGTTGTGGTGGGGGAGTGGGAACCATGCGCTGATGGCGCTGGTGTGGGTGGGGATCGTGGCGTCGGTGCTGGTAGTGGCGAATGTGGCGCCGCGGATTTCGCTGGGAATCTGCTTTGTTTGCTTCCTGAGCTTTATTGCGGTGTCGCAGGACTTTGGGCAGTACCAGTCGGATGGGATGCTGTTGGAGGCTGGGTTTCTGTCGCTGTTTGTCGCGCCGGGAGGATTGTGGCCTGGATGGGGGAGGAAGTCGCTCGCGATTCGAGCAGCATGGTTTCTGCTGCTGTGGGAGTGGTTTCGGATCTACTTTGAGTCGGGCGCGGTGAAGCTGTTGAGTGGTGATCCGACGTGGCGGAACATGACGGCGATGTATGAGTACTACCAGAATGGGCCGCTGCCGACGTGGGTTGGATGGTATTTGCAGCATCTGCCTCACTGGTTTCAAAGGGCGACGGCGGGCGCAACGCTCTTCATGGAGTTGGTGCTGGTGTGGATGGCGTTTCTCCCGCGGCGATGGAAGATTGCGTGCTTCATCATTGTGACGGTGTGGCAGGCGGTGGTGATCGCGACGGCTAACTATGCGTTTCTGAACTACCTGGTGCTGGTGCTGGCGGTGTTGCTGCTGGATGATGGGGCGCTGCGGAGGTTGGTGCCGAAGAGATGGCGGAGTGGGGTTGAGGCGGATAGTGAGCGCGCGGTGGTAGAGGTAAAGTCGTTGAAGGGGCCGGATGGGATCGGAGTGGCGGTGGGGGCGGTACTGTTGACGTGGATTGTGTATGCGACGACGGCGGAGATGGTGTGGATGTTCTGGAGGGAGGCTCCGCTGCCTAGCTCGCCGGTGGCGGCGCTGGAGCCGCTGCGGATCGCGAATCAGTATGGGTTGTTCGCCACGATGACGCCGCATCAATATGAGATTGAGTTCCAGGGTTCGAACGATGGGAAAATGTGGACGCCGTACAGGTTTCGGTTCAAACCGCAGGATGTGTCGGAAAGGCCGGGAATCTATGCGCCGTATCAACCTCGCTTTGATTGGAACTTGTGGTTTGCGTCGTTGACGACGTGGCAGGAAGCGCCGATTGTGCCGCTGACCGAGGAGCGGTTGCTTGAAGGGGATAAGGATGTGCTGGCCTTGTTCCGTGGGGATCCGTTTGGGGCTGCTCCTCCGAAGAGGGTGAGAGCGGTGCTGTGGCAGTACTGGTTCAGCACGCCGGAGGAGAAGCGGACGCAGGGCGTTTGGTGGACGCGGAAGCTGCTCGGGACGTATGCCCCGACGGTTGTTAGGCTGCCGGATGGGCGGTTTGCAGAGGTCGAAGCATCGACACTGAATGGGCCGCCGTAGGATGGAGAGGGCACGGTTCGGGATTGAGGTCGGGGCATGAGGTTGGGATGGCTGGTGGTTGCGGTGGTGATGGTGGGGTTGAGAGAGGCAGGGGCACAAGGATTGCCGGAGGCTCCCTCCGCTGCGGCCACACAAGAGACGAAGGGGTTTTGGGCGCGGTGGGGAGATTTCTATCGCGATGATTGGGATGGGGTGGCAGCAAAGGTAGCTTCGGCTGCTCCTTCGGCACCGAGACGCGGGGTGAATAGTCCGCTGGATTCGCCACCGTTTCCCAGCGCGGACTGGTCGTATGGAGGGTCGCCGACAATTGGCGAGTCGGACGGGAATGTGTACCCGCTACAGACCGCGATCAATGGAGCGAAGAGGCGGACCAAAGTGTATGGGTGGGTGTCGCCTAGCGGAAATCTGAGTACGTCGCGGAATCGCAATGCGCCGGAGACGAACGATATCTTCTCGAATCGCGTGGAATTGCAGCAGTTCGTGGTGTACGTGGAGCGGTTGCCAGATAGCGTGCAGCGGGATCATGTGGGTTGGGGATTCCATTTGACGTCGTTCTTTGGAACGGATTATCGGTCGACGACGGACAAGGGATATTTCAGCTCGCAGCTGCTCGATCATGATCGGCAGTATGGGTTCGATCCGGTGCTGGAGTATGTGGATGTGTACTTCCCACATGTGGCGCAAGGGATGAATCTTCGGGTGGGGAGGTTTATTTCGGTGCCGGGGATTGAGGCGCAGTTGACGCCGAATAATTACATGTTCAGCCACTCACTGTTGTACTCGGTGGACCCGTTTACTGACACGGGGGCGATTGCTACGGTTCGTTTGAATGATCGTTGGACGGTGCAGGGAGAGATTTCGGCGAGCCATGATGTGGCGCCGTGGACTGCCGACGCGAAGCCATCGTTTACCGGGTGCTTGGATTACACGACGAAGAGCGTGGACGACAACTTTTACCTGTGCGCCAACGGGATCAATGACGGGAAGTATGCGTACAACAATCTGCAGATGTATGACGGCACCTGGTATCACAAGTTTTCGAGGACCTGGCATATGGCGACGGAGGCTTATTCGATGTCGGAGAGGGATGTGCCGAGTGTGCATGGGGTGGATGGTCTAGAGCCGATTGTTCCTGAAAAGGGGACGAATGGGGCGAACTGTGCGGTGGGCGAGGTGAGGTGTTTTGCTCCGGAATGGGCGGCGGTGAATTACATCAACAAGGAGCTTGGGGCGCATGATTATTTGTCGTTGCGCAATGACTTTCTGAACGATAAGAAGGGGCAGCGGACCGGGTATGCGGGCCGGTATAGCGAGGCGACGCTCTCTTGGAACCACTGGGTGGGAACGACGGTGCAGATTCGGCCAGAGATACGGTTTGATCACGCGTGGGATAGCCGGGCGTATGACGAGGGGACGCAGAGGAACCAGTTCACGGTGGCGTCGGATGTGGTGTACCACTTTTGAGGCGCGGTTTTGACTTGAGCGATACGCAGGACTAGAGTTTTGCGATGGGTTGCGGGGGGGGGCTCGGCGGTGTTTGCTGGACGTCTCGAGCCGAGATCCATGCAGTTAAGGGAGAGGCATCCGACGTTTATAGGAAGAGCCACAAAGTCTAGCGGCCTTGACTGATGCGAAAGGACGCAGCGATGGGGAGACGAAATACGCCCGGGGGGGACAGGTCTTCCCACTATCGAGTTGCTGTAAGAAGTTTTATGGGATGAAGTGAATCCACGGATAACAGCATTATTAGCATCAGATCAGGGAAGCTGAAAAATCGCATCTGGATGATTGACAGAAGTGTCGTAGGATATCTAACGGTGCGTCCTGCGTTAAAGGTGCCCAGCCGGGGACGGTTTGCGGGATATTTTGCGAGGTTTATGAAGCTTTTTGACGTATTGTTTGGCAGACCGTTAGCCTCGGATGAGGCGCACAGCGCACAAATCAGTCCCGCGGTGGGGATTCCGATCTTCGGGCTCGACGGTTTGACGAGTGCGGCCTATGGCCCTGAAGCAGCGATGACGCTCCTAATTCCCTTAGGTTTTTGGGGAGTACAGCATTACTTACTGCCAATTTTTGGGCTGATTCTTGCGCTGCTTACGATTTTGTATTTTAGCTATCGGCAGACAATCGAGGCATATCCGAACGGCGGTGGGTCGTTCACAGTAGCGAGCGAGAACCTGGGCGATAGGGCGGGGTTGTTTGCGGCTGCGGCGCTGATGATTGATTACGTGCTAACGGCTGCGGTGGGGATTTCGGCCGGCATCACCGCGCTGGTGAGCGCGTTTCAGGAGACGAAATATGGGCCGATCCTGCATCAGCACCAAATGCTGATGTGCCTGGTGATCCTGGCAGGCATTGCGCTGGTGAATATGCGCGGCGTGAAGGAAACCGGCGTGGTGTTCATGGTGCCGACGTTCCTGTTCGTGGGAACGTTGCTGACAACGATTGGGGTGGGCGTATTCGAGACGGTGGTGACGCATGGGCATCCGGTGGCCCATTACGCACCTCCTCCTCCGGTGGATAATCCGCTGCACAAGCTGGCTGGCTGGCTGCTGTTGTACCTATTACTGAAGGCATTCTCGAGCGGCTGCGCGGCGATGACCGGTGTAGAGGCGGTGTCGAACGGTGTGACGGCGTTCAAGGAGCCTCGCAGCCTGAACGCGAACTACACGTTGACGGTGATCATCGGAATCCTGATTATTCTTCTGTTTGGGTTGAGCTATGTGGCTCGCGCCTATGGCGTGACGGCGATGGAGCCAACCGCCTTCAACTACCAGAGTGTCCTTTCGATCGAAGTGTCGGCGGTGTTTGGGCGGCAGTGGTTCTACTTTCTGACCATGGGATCCGTGCTGGCAGCGTTGAGCTTCAGCGCGAATACAGCGTTTGCAGACTTTCCTCGTATGGCACGAGCGATTGCAGGCAACGACTATCTGCCGCATGTGTTTCTCCTGCGCGGACGCCGACTGCTGTTCTCGCACGGCATCTATGCGCTGACCGGATTGACGGCGTTGATCCTGATTATCTTTGACGGCGTGACCGATCGGTTGATTCCGCTGTACGCCATTGGCGCGTTTCTTGCGTTTACGTTGAGCCAGGCAGGCATGGTGATGCATTGGCATAAGACCATGGATGCTCCTCACCGGCTGATCAAGATGTTTGTGAATGGCCTGGGAGCGGTGGCGACAGGAGTGACGCTGTGCGTTCTGCTGTTCTCGAAGTTCCTGGAGGGCGCGTGGGTGACGGCGCTACTCGTGCCAATCTTGATCTGGCTGATGATGGCGGTAAAGCGTCACTATACCCGCGTGCGTGCAGAGACGATCGATCCGACGCCGCTGCGACTGACGGGGCTGGAACCTCCCATCGTTGTGATTCCGATGGCGAGTTGGGACAAGGTAACCGAGAAGGCGATGCGGTTTGGGATGCTGATGAGCCCCCTGGTCAAGGTGGTGCACGTGGACTCGGATGACCTGGATACACTGGGCAAGGTGTGGGAAGAGATGGTGCTAAAACCGGTGCGCGAGCACAACATGGCCGAGCCGGAGCTGGTGACAGTGAAGAGCTCGTTCCGCACTATCCTGTCACCGCTGATGGACTATGTGCTCAAGCTGGAGGATGATTATCCAGGAAGAAAGATTGCCGTGCTGCTACCGGAGCTCGTTGTGCGGCATTGGTGGGAGAACTTGCTGCATGGCCAGCGTGTGCAGCTGTTGAAACTCCTTCTGCTGCTGAAGGGAAACCAGCGGATCGTGGTGGTGAATATCCCCTGGTATCTGTAGGGCACTGTAGTAAGGAGTAGAGAAAGGCGATGCCGCCCTGCGATGGGCGGCGTTACTTTTTAAGCGAGGGTGCGGAGGCGAGTAACGGCGGCGGGGATCAGGGTGAGGGCGCGGTCGATCTCTGCGGGGGTGGTGAGACGGGAGAGGGAAAGGCGGAGGCTTGAGCGGGCCTCCGCGGCGGTGAGGCCCATGGCGATGAGGACGTGGGAGGGTTCGGTGGCTCCGGACTGGCACGCGGCGCCGAAGCTGGCGGCGATGCCCTGCATGTCGAGGGCGATGAGGAGTGCTTCGGCGTCCACGCGGTCGAAGCGGAGGTTGGTGGTGTTGGGGGAGCGGTGGTCGATCGAGCCGTTGACGTGGGTTCCTGGTATGGCGGCCAGCAGGCCGGTCTCGAGGTGGTCGCGGAGGGCGGCGAGCTCTGCTGAGGCGTCGTGTTCGCCGTCAGGGGATAGCCATGTCTGCGCGAGTTCGGCGGCGCAGCCCAAGGCTACGATGCCAGGGACGTTTTCGGTGCCGGCTCGACGCTGGCGCTCCTGCGGGCCCCCGTGGAGAATGGGTGCGACGTGGACGCCGCTGCGGACGAAGAGAATTCCTGTGCCTTGGGGCGCGTACATCTTGTGGCCCGAGATGCTGAGGAGGTCTACGTTCTTAAGGGCGCCGGTGAGGTCGAGGGGGAGCTTGCCGGCGGCCTGGACGGCATCGGTGTGGAAGATGATGGCCGGGTTGTAGGCCTTGGCGATGCGGGCGAGTTTGCCGATGGGCTGGATGGCTCCGGTCTCGTTGTTGGCGAACATGATGGAGACTAGTTCGGTGTCGGGGCGGAGGGCAGCTTCGAAGGCTTCAGGGTCGATGATGCCTTCGTGATTGGGTGCCAGGTACGTAACCTCTGCACCACGGCGGCGAAGGGCTTGCGCGGTGTAGAGGACGGCGTGGTGTTCGATTTCGGTGGTGAGGAGGTGGGCGGGCTGCCGCTTGTCGAGGAATGGGGTCAGGACGCCTTCCAAGGCGAGGTTATCGCTTTCCGTGCCGCCGGAGGTGAAGACGATTTCCTTGGCCGAGCAGTTGAGCAGACGGGCGATGGACGTGCGGGCGTGGTCGACGGCGGAACGGGCGCGCTGGCCGGCTTGGTGCGCGGAGCTGGGGTTGCCGAAGGTTTCGGACCAGAAGGGACGCATCGCTTCGACCACCTCGGGAAGGACGGGGGTGGTGGCGTTGGCGTCGAGGTAGATGCGGTCCATGGTTTCCATTGTAGAGCGGGGATAGGGTGCCCCCTCCCCCCACCCCGGAGCCCATTTTCTCGTAAAGTCTTTCAACGAATAGAGTTAGGGCCGAAGTATCCCCCACAGAGAGCACCTTTTTGGGTCTAAAGTATTCAATCGATTGTTGTTATGGGTAAAGTATTCATTCTGCGTAGATTAAGAGGCCAGCGGTTCGCTTCGACGGACTATGCAGCCTATTGAAAGGATGAGGGTAGCTTGAGTTTTCGGGGCTAAGTCAATTGTAGGCGGTTGGTGGGAGTAACTATGCCAAGTTGGGGAAAGAGAAATCGGCAATGGTGGTGAGGGTTTTGGTGGGGTTTCGGCGGCGGTGGGGTTGACATGCGGATTATGGCTTGTTTTCGCAGGGCTTGAGCGCAAATTATTTTTTTGGTTCGCGGACGGCAGATTTCCGGAGGGAATGACAGAAAGAAAAGTAAGAGCAAGAGCCAATACAGGGGTTTCTCCACTGCGCTGCGCTCCGGTCGAGATGACGGGTTTCGGGTGGGAAGGGCGAGGGGCGGCAACAGCAAAAGGAACCTCACGTCGGGCAGTGGGCTGCGCGGCCGTGAGGCGGTGGAGGAAGGTGGGCTACTTGATGGGTTCGAGGACTACGGCGATGTCGAAGCGTCGGGTGGTGGTGGGGACGTCGATGGAACCGAGCATGACGGGCTTGCCCAAGGTGAGGTTGGAGGTGCCTTCTAGGACGGTCTGGCGGATGACCGGTTCGGCAACGCCGGCGATCGTATTGGTGGGACCGACGCTGGATTGTTCTACCTTGGACTTGAGGCTGACGCCGTCGCCCTGCTGCTCGATAGTGGCGTCGAAGTTCATTCCGACGTCGATATAGGTGAACTGGGTTTGGGTGGAGTTGTTCTCTCCGGTGGTGCCGGTGGCGAGAGGAATTTTATCGCCTTCCTTGACGCTGGTGCGCTGGCCGACCACGGCAACCATGGACATGTGCTGGGTGCTGACGGTCTTGTCACCGTCGAGTTCGGTGATGGTGTAGGCCAGGCGGTAAGACTTGTGAAGGCGGTCGAGCGTGTGGATGAGGGACTCGATTCTGTCCTGCTGTTCGGGGTAGGTGCTCACCACGATCGCGTTCTCCATGGAAAGCATATAGATCTTTGTCCCGGGATCGGAAACATTGCGAACGGCGATCATGATTTCGTTGGCATCATTCTGCTCGGTCACGTTCTTCAAGAAGATGGTCCGGGTCTGGATGCGCGGTTCTTCGCAATCATTGCGTTCGGAACGGGTGGGCAGCTTGTTGCACTCCGCTTCGGAGTTCCTGGCGGTGTCGGCGGGTGCTTGCGCGGCGAGGGCTATCGGACTGAGAGCAAAGGTGAGGACAAGGAGAGACAGCACGCCGGTGTGGCGAGAGAGGGTAGAGGACATTGTGAGGCTCCGTTCTGAGGGTTAGTTGGTGGAAGAGGTGGGTGGTGGGGGCGTGGAAGCGTTCGTACTGATCTCCCGCGGTTCGGAATATTTGGTGGGTTGAAGCGCGTCGGCTACGGCGAACGGGGCGAGGAGTGATTTCACGTAGCGCTGAATGTTGGCGTTTTGACGGCCTTCGGCTTCGGCTCGGAGGATGGGGGCGCGGGCCGAGTCGAGCTCGGCTAGTTGGATGGGTTGGCCGGGGCGGGTGGCGGCGACAAGGGTCTTCTCCTGGGCGGTGAGGGGCGGCAGCGGTGCTGCACGGCTGGGGGCAAGGGTTTCGGCGAGCGCAAGTTGGTCGGGGTCTTGCGTGGGGTTGGGGCGTGGGCTAGAGATTGCCTCAGCGGCTAAAGCCGAAGGCTTGGTTAGGCTTTTATGGCGGGACTGAAGTCCCGCCCCTTCGAATCCTGCCCCTCCGAATCCTACCGCTTCGAAGCTGTTATCGGGGGTGTGATCCTGCGTTACGAGGCTGCTGTTGGTGACGTGATTGTGCGTTACGGCGGAGGCGTTGGCGTTGAAGTCTGTTCGGGTGGGGTTGGTCGCCAGGCGGTGGTGAACGATCGTAAACGTGGAAAGGCTGATGAGGAGGACGAGGGCAGTGATGGTATAAAGCTGTGCCGGTGCGAACGAAAGGCGAGGGGCTTTCATTGCGCTCTGGACGCTGGCGAAGAATGAGGGTGCGGCGTTGGAATGGGTCCGAGCATGGGTGACCCCGGCGAGGCGGGCGGCTAGGCGCTGAGCTATTCGCGCTTCAAGGCCGGCGGGCGGCTCGGTGGTGCGGAGGGCGGTGAGGATGCGGTCGACGCGGGCGTCGGGATTGAGTTGAGCGTTCATCGGGTGGTTCCTTTCTCGAGACGTTCGCGGAGGCGTGTGCGGGCTCGGAAGAGCAGTGCTCGGACGGCGGATTCGGAGCGATGGAGGATGGTGGAGATTTCGGTGATGCTGAGTTCGTCGATGGCGGAGAGAAGAAGGGCGTGGCTCTCGGGCTTAGGGAGGCGCTCGATTTCGCGGAGGGTGGCGGTGATCTGGCGGGCGTCGGAGAGGGCTTGGTCGGCAGGGGTGGAGTGAGCGATGAGGGAGGCGGCGAAGGGCTCGTCGAGCTGGTCGGGGCGGATGCGGCGGCGGCGGTCGATGGCGAGGTTCCAAGTGATGCGGACGAGCCAGACGCGAAGGTCGCGGACGGTGGGGAGTTCCTTTTCGTGTTCGAGAACGCGGAGAAAGGCGTCCTGCACGACGTCTTCGGATTCGGCGCGATTGCGGAGGATGGAGTGGGCGACGCGGAAGAGCAGGCTGGAATAGGTTTGGACGAGCGCGGGGATGTCCGTCTCCGATGCGGTTTCCTCGGAGACAAATGCCACGTCCCAATGCCTTTCCCAGTGGCTGGGCAATTCCAACCGACCGCTCGATGCCATGAATAACCTCTACAGCGAAAGACGGG
>Ga0302140_10009578_pt1 | contig 12003 bp, 8 predicted proteins | sample I_Bog_E1_1_FD_202095 | JGI IMG/M metagenome (GOLD analysis project Ga0302140, IMG submission 202095) | Peat permafrost microbial communities from Stordalen Mire near Abisko, Sweden - I_Bog_E1_1 | ecosystem: Environmental > Terrestrial > Soil > Wetlands > Peat | place: Sweden: Abisko, Stordalen...
GTGCCAGCCACCAAATCTTGCATGTTCCATTTCTATACCAACATCGCCTTGGGTTGTGCATGAACATTACCTTACCTATCTGCGCGACCTAGATCCAGAAAAAAATGAGGGGAGTCATGAGCCTCCAGGACCATTCTCAGAATTTTCCGTTGGTCCTTGTTGAGCGAGCTTTCGTCGACCAGGGCCTTCCACTTCTCCTCGATTTCCTCCCGCTTCCTGGCTGCAGCCTCCTTCTTGAGGCGCAGCACCTCTTGTTCCTCCGGCGTCCGCTCCGAGGTGATGGCTTTCTCGATTTTCTCTTCCTGCGCCTTGAGCTTCTCGACTGCCCGCGTCCTGTGTCCTTCAGTGGCGAAGCCTTCCTCGCGTTCCTCGTCGACCTCCTCGATGGTCTGGTCGACCTCGCGTTCGACGGCCGACGTCGGGCGGTTCCGCGCCTGCTCGTTATCCCGGACCCGCTTGCCCAAAATCCTGGCCAGTTCCATCAACTCGTTCTCGACAACCCGCCAAGTCGGCGTATCCTCGAAGTAGTCGCGCCTTGCGTTCGGAATCACGTCTGGATGAAGAATGTGTATCTCGCCCGAGAAATATCCGTTGAATCGCGTGTTTGACTTCGCGAGCTTCCCGAATATTCGGGACATCGTGTTGTGGTCACCGATGAGAATATTATTCACCCTGAACCTGAGGCCCCTTATTTCCTCGTCACCGATGACGCCCGGAAGCTCTTTTGTCTGGCTGAGCCATCCGACCCATTTCGGAGGTATTGCCGGGTCAGCAAACTTCTCGATGCCGACAACATGCATTTTATTGTCACGTTTGGTTCCGGCGTGGTGATAGGTCTTGTAAGGCTTCGTGATTTCCTCTTCGTCTCGGTTCTTCACCTCGACAACCACCTTGATGGTCCTGCGTGCCCCGAATGCTTCCAGGTGCGGGTTCACGAATGGCATGGCGTAGGGGAACTTATGAGTGTCGAACTCGACGGGGGCGACCTGGCGGAGGTACGTCGTGACCGGGTCGGGTTCCAGGAACGGGCATGCATCCTTGTCGACACCAATGAGCCTGACCTCGAAGAAATGATCTTCGGCCTTGCATTCGGTCTGGCGGAGCTTGGTGAGGCGTTCGACAAGTTGAACGGCCGACTCGAGTTGGCGATTTCCCGGGGATATGTTCTTGCGGATTGCGGCGGCGTCGAACGTCATCTCGGTTGCTGTCACCTCGCTGTCGGCCGACGAGCGGAACACGACCTTGTCGGCATAAGCCAGCCCGGCGAGTCGACCGATGCCGCGGAAGCCAGCGTCGTCGCCCAGTATCTTCTTGGACGAGCCGATGTCCATGAGACGGGAACGGGCTTCCGCAGCGGCTACACCGACACCGTTATCCCAGATGACGACCTCGTTCCTGTCGTTGTCGATGATGATGCGGACACGTCCGTGGTTAGGTTTGAGCAGCCCCGTCTTTTCGGCCCGTCGGATAGCGTCGTAGGAGTTCTGGACGTATTCGCGCAGTGCGTCCATCGGCTCCGGATACATTCCAGTTGTCAGGATGTTGATGATGAACGAGCCGATTTCCATGGCGTGCTCTACTTTCCGCTCTTCGGCTGGGCGTAGGCGGGACGCGGGAAGTTGACCTTGACGACGGCCGAGGTGAACACAGGGTGCTGGATCATCAGTGTTCCCTGCGGCAACCGAGTCAGTGAAGATTGCTGTGTCGGGTTGAGCATCCGGTATTCCTGGCCCTTGCGGATTTCGACGGCCGATGTCCGTCCGAAGACGTTCGTGGCGCAGTTTCCGATGACCCGGTCATGTACGCCCGAGCGGAATTGTTCCGCACCGAACAGAACGATTCCGAGTGATCGTCCGCGTTCCGTGATTTCAAGCAAACTGTCGGTCAGCGAGCCGCCGCCCTGCTTCGGTGCATACTTGTTCAACTCGTCTGCGAAGATTACGACGCGGTCTCCGATGTCCGCGGTCGGCTCGTCCGTGTTCCCGAGCTTCACATCGGTGATGATTCGCATAATGTCACCGACCACCAGCGATTGCAGGTAGTCCGGAAGCGGTTCGATGTCGATGACGACGACCTTGCCCGGGCCAAGGTGTTTTAGGATGTCGGTTGTCGAGCACTGGCGGCGCTTTTCCGGATCGCTTCCAATCCGTTCCTTGAATATGTCGTTTTTGGTCCTAGTCCGAAGCAGGCGCGAGAACTTACGCCAGGATTGTACGGCAATCAGACCCTGCGCACCCTTTCCCGGTGTCGCTTTCTGGCTTTTGGTATGCAGGTCTTCCCTGAGGACGTTCCAGCTTCCCGGTGTCGTCTGTGCGATTTCCTCGGCGCATGCAACCATGGTTCCTTGCGGATCGTCGATGTCGGCCAGGAGCAGTGGGAGCTTCTCCTTTCCGTATTCGACGGCATAATGGTAGTGGTAGCAGATTTTCTTTTCCATCTGGCGCCTGTGCGTCTCCGGATGAACTTTTGATTGATTGAAGCGTGTGTGTTCGTGTTCCGAGTATGGGTAGAAGTATGTGACGTTTTCAAACGGCTTCGGCTCGAGCTTGCACTTCTTCCAATTTTCGCGGTCTGTATCGTCGATGTCGTCGTCCCTTGCAGGTTCGTCGATTGCGAGCAGATCGGAGCCTTTGACGTTGAAAACGACCAGAGAGACTTCCGTGCTCCGCCGCTGCTGCAGGGCGCTGAACAGGAACATGGCGTAACTTGTCTTGGTTGCGAGGCCAGATATGCCGGCGATGTTCAAGTGGGCGCCTTCCGGTCCTATGAGGTAGTTGCCCTCGAAATCGACCATGATTTCAGCGCCGTTGGACATCGTGAACCAACCGGCCGGCACCGGATTCTTGAGGCGGTTCAGACCGAGGGATTTCCTTATTCCTTCCTGGTCAGCCCAGTACACCTTGTTACCGTTCAGGAGCGGCATTTCAATGTTCTTGTCATTGTATAGTATTTCGGCGTCAGCGACTGTCGTTCCGATGCGCTCGTTTCGGGGGTTGGCGTCTACTTCGCCAAAGTCGGAGGACACCCAGTCGGAGAGGTATCCCGCGCTGTCGGTGAGATACCTGAGTTCCGTGATGATTGCGTAGGTCCTGCTGTCGTTGAGGTGTCCTATCATCACGATGTCGAATGGCTTCATGACCGTTCCCTTGGCCACCCAGAACTGAACGGTGTTGGACGTGCTCGGACTCTTTTCGGTGGCAACGACTCTTCCGATTGGCTTTGTGGCTGGTGCGATCATCTAAAGTAATCCTTTGAATTCAGTGTCGCTCCTGAAACCCGACTTAAGGTATGACTCTGTCAGGAATATCGGATAGAGGTGGTTTGCCCACCTGTTGTCCGAGCCGTAGGGTGTCACGCTTCGTTCGCTGAGGATGTAGGCGGAAATGGTGTCAACCCTGTCGGCATCGATTCCGTTATCCCGTTCCCGCTGGTTCCTGGCGAGGCATTCGACCTTGATGACCCCTTCCAGGGGGCTTGTCATGGCCTTGCGGTCTCTGATCCTCAGGTACCAGACGCCGAGCGTGTCGGTGAAGACATCTTCGCCTGCCCTGAAGACGGGCGTACGGTGGCCGAATTCCATGTCCTGGAGGATTGCCCCCAGGTGTCGTCCCTTGGTCATACCGCTGACGGGCTGGCTTGGGGTGAAGCTCTTGCTGATACCGATGACGTTGACAAGTTGCAGGGCAATCTCGGTAATCGGAATTCCCAGACGGTTGAGAACCTCGCGCCTGAACTGGAGGCTTCCGTCGATAACCAGCATGCGGTCGCCGCTCAGCATGCGGTTTTCCATCATCCGGACGATGGCACCCAACTCAAGATCATGCATTCGGTCAAGGATTTTCTTGGTGCCCTTGTTGATGTAGTCCTCGGAGGCATTGCCGCCTGATGACCCTGTCTGGTAGTCGTCAATGATGAACTCGCACTTCCTGCTTCCCATGGCCTTCTGCACGCCCTTCCGGACGGCTTCACGGTCCGGCTGCTCGACGGTGTCCGGGAAGATCAGGAGGTTCTGGTACTTGCAGTAGTCGCGCTGCGGCGTCATCGAACCGTCGGCATTCCGGCCGAGAACGGCTACTCCGACCTGTCCCGCCAGCACAGGAAAATAACGGCCGTCGTTCAGAATGATGTCGGAGAACCGGAAGACGCGCCTCGATCCGTCCATGAAGTAGGTGAGCGGGGTCGGTGTCTTCTCGTCCAGTCCCTGGATCATGACTTCCTTGACGTGGTCAAGCCTGGGGTATTCGTGAATCTTTCCGCGGATTCGTTGGTCGACATCGGCGTATTCCGAATGAGGGTCATCATCGAGATTGCGCTTCTCGTGCAGCAGGCACTTGAAGCCGGTCCCCCTGAACACGCTCCTCATAACGTCGCTGACTGTCTGCACGGCCCGCACCCTGCTTCGGAACCGCCCGGAGAGGTCCGTCGGTCGATTGATCATTTATCCCAAAGTCGATCGCCGAAACCAAGCGGATATCTTTGTCGGGAGTGCGCCTACGGTCGCCACCGTCGGATTCTGGCACCAATCCTGTTGTTGATGCGTCCGATGGTTGTCGTTTGCCTGCGCCGTCTCTCCTCTGGCATTGACTGCCTCCGATCTGGTCAGATGGACACAATGCTGATAACACACCCCAATGCTGGCATCTTGCCGTCCGTTGCTGACACGATGATACCCGTAACGGGGGTTCTTCCTGTAGCCTATGCGCGTTTCTTGACGAAGCCTCCGCAAGCTAGTAGCATCAAACATTAGAAGCTCAATGAGTATATTATTGTAGCCATTGGGTTACAGCAGGCTCTTCATGAGAGTGGCTGAGCAGGTAGTTGATTAACACGTGAGTGTGCCATGGGTAGCATCAGCATGGGTGGTGGCGATTACCTTGCATTGCGATATTTGACATCTGAGTTTCTGGATGTCCGCGGGATGCGCGTGCCCAATGGACAGCCTTTGTACGGATATCGCTGTACCGACGCTGAATTCGAAAGGATGCAGGCAATTCTGCGTCGGAGCGCTCCTGACACTCCGACGCACCAGCGTGGCCTGTCCGCAATCTTTTGCATGTTTGCAGCGGAGTGGTGGCGCAGGAACTACGAAGGTGGTCCATGGAAGGGATCCCATCCTCGCCGCTGCCAACCGAATGGGGGTAAATCCTCGTGAATTGACATATACAGGACTTGAATACTGGAAAAGAAGGGTGCTGCCCGACGTGCATGGTGGCCGGATGTATCTGGTTACGCTCATCGTTGAAGGCGGACTGCCTATGCGCATCCTTCGTGCCGAGCGGGCTGGGATGGCCTACTACATGAAACGAGTTTTGGTTGATTTGGATCAGTTCGGCGTCGGTGAAGATGCGGCTGGCAAAATTGCGGCGGCTCACGGCTGTCGGCTCCCCATCCGCCTGCGCAACGAAGGTATCTTCGAGCTTGCAGGTCGTTTACTGCTCGGCGTCCTTCGTCTTCGCGACAAACTTCCCGATCCTCCCGAGGGGGACGCTGTCTCTTGGTTGGAGGCAAACCATTCTGGATGGCGCAACGATCTCCCTCTCGACGTCGAGGATGAGGCGGCGAGGCACCTGCTCTCCGGACTGGTGCGTGAGGCGGTCGTCCTGCGCCATCGGCGAGGCCGTATCGCCTCGTTGGTGACGCGCATTCTGATCTCGTCGAAAGACGGATGGCGTCCGGCCGTCGAAACCGGCGAAGAAGGGCGGCTCGACGACATGGCGATACCCGGTATGATAACTTCTATCCTGAATGGGGTCGTACGCGCACGTTTCCATGCGGCCGGAGCGCTCGAAGCGACGACACCGGGACCGCTCGCGATAATCAGGCATGTCGACGGCGATGATCCGGGGTGGGACGTCGAACCTCTCGTCAGCGGCCCGATACGTCTTCCTTGTTCACCTGCTACCGCCGTGGAATTCAACCTCCGCATCGACGGACGTGACAGGTGCCGTTTCACACCGACAGGTGGGGATCCGTTGCCGACGGGGCCATGGGTTTTCGAGGCATGCCGTGAAGACGACGGGATCACAATTCCGACCGAACTCAGCTTCGTGGCCGGAGGAAGTGTGCGTAGCCGCGCCATCAGGCTGTTCACGGCATTTCCAGGAAGCCTGTCATCGGTGGATGCCTCGGCAGGAACGGTGGTGGATATCGGTCCCGTCACGGGTACCGACCGGAGACTTGCCGCAGTAACGGGAACTGTCCGCATATCCGATGGTGAAAGCAACCCCGCCGTCGTCGTACGTGCGGGCGAAGCCACCGACGACGCCACCCGCCTTCTGGTCATCGGACATCCCTCCGCCTGGCACGTCGAAGGCAGTGTCGCCGTGCTCGGGGTTCCGGAATTCAAGGAGAGGCAGGCCAACGGTGCAGTGAGCCACGTCGAGCGGCGGCATCTCAGGTGGCGTCCGACCCATCGAGGTTCCCGGTGGCGAACCATGTCGAATGACGACCCCCCATGTGGCTCCATCGACATTGCTATCGTGCGGAATAACGAACTCGTCGATCAAACCAGAGTTGCCATCCTGCCTAAAGACATGTCAGTTCAAGCGCTCCCCATCGACCAGTCGCACTGCGAGTTGGTACTTTCGGGCCTTGCCGGAATCCTGGTGTCGATCGATGCGGACAGCGTTCCTGAACATACGGTTGCGTCAGCAACCTCGGAAGGATGTGGCGCGTGGAGGGTGGGTCTTCTCTCCGAGCGAATTCCTCCGACCTCCATCGTGTTGAACATGCTATTCCCGGGTGGAGGAGCACTCCGGTGCCGACTGCCGATCCCAATGAAGGGGGGCGGCTTCCTGGATGCAAATGGAAGCTGGCTGACCGCGTCCCGTCGTGTCGCTCTCGACCAGCTTTACGGCCTGCGCGTCCGTCCCGGGGCATCCGGCGGCACCCTGTTCGCTTGGGTCGGAGGAAACGGCAATGCAGGGCGCCATCTCTGGGTAAGACGGCACATTGACGAGGAATGCTCCCTCTCCCCGCTCCGGGCGGCTTTCTTGCGGCTTCTTGCGGTTGCGCCAAGTATTTCCGCGGCACTGGATACTATTTTTCGCGTCAATCTCGACGGCGGGGGCCGCAGCCCGGAACTTCAGTTATCGTGGTTCGATCTGGAATTCTCACTGGACCGCCCCTCTTCGACGCTCCGCTTGAAAGCTCAGCACTGGAGCGGGTTGAATCCATCCGAACGGGATGCCATCCAGGTGCTGTGCCGTCCTATCGACGACCCGGCGTCGGAAGAGCGGCAAATCATGACCGAACTCGGCGAACCCGGAGAGCGGCCCTTCTGGAAACTCGGCGACGCGGGCCTTGCTCCAGGTGGCTGGCTCGTCTACGGCAGAGTAGCCGACCGATATCGGCTCAGGCCAATCCTCTGGACCGCTCCCGGCGAGCGGACGGAAGCGGTCGATTCGGAAGGATTGGCCGGCTGCAGTCGGATTGCCGATTATCGAAATCGACAAGCGGCCTTGATGAATGCCTTGGATCGGATGGTTGTCCAGCCTGACCACGCCGATTGGGACATCCTTGACGGCGCGCTCGATGTTCTTCAGGGCCGCTTGCCCCTCGTGACGTTGGATGTCTTCCCGTTGCTTGCCAAGAGTCCGGCAGCACTTCTGTCACTTCTTTCCCGTGCGCAGGCCGACAGGGTCGCGTCAATCCTGAAAATGGACAGCGAATTGGCCTTCCTGTGGGTGCTCCTGCCCGTAGATGCCTGGTGCTCCGCGTTCGAGCGTCTGCGGAACTTCAGGATGGACGGGGCAAAGAAGGAAGGGGTGTCACCAGCCATCCTGGAGATTATGACTAGGCAGGTGAACCAGGACATCCTGGATACACTGCGCGCGATTTGCGAAATCAAGCCGTACCTCAAGCAGACGGCGATGCTTGTCCGTGAGCACCTCGGTCTGGCTCAGGCAGCAGATTGCACCGGGGCGAAGATCATCCATCCCGATTTCAGGCAAGCGATGTTGCGGATTCTTGACGACGAGCGGATGAAGTTGCGACGGCGCGCGGCCGACCAGCAATGGCCTGATTGGTATGACTTCCGGAATCGGTTCGGATGTCTTCCCAAGGAAAATCTTGTTGGTCTGCCTCATGTCCTCCCGGTCCTCGACACGCCGTTCGTAGCTGCAGGGATAGCTGTCAACGGTTGGGGAAGTGACCCCGAAATGGTTCAGGCTCTGCGGCTCTGCCGTGAATTCGATCAGGACTGGTTCGACGTGGCCTACCCGATCGCTGTCGGCTTGGCGGCCGCCCAGACAAGGATGTCCAGACAATGACGCTGTCCCTCGATCAGTTTCTGTCAGCACTCGCGGAGCGTTCGGCCTATGCCACGGTCTCTCAGGCCGCTCTGGACTCCGAACCGCTGCGTCGGCACCTTCTGAACACTCTGGCCGTTCCACCCGGTGTCCCTGAATCGTTTCTCGCGGATCCGGTTCTCGAGGCGGCATTCGGATGGCAGGTTGCCGACCGAACCATGGAGGCGCTCGTCGGCAGTCTCCTGGAACAGTCGCTCGTCAATGTGCTCGACGACGGCAACCCGATACGGCCGGACGACCGTCAGGATCGCAACCGCTTTCCCCGGGATCGGGAACCCTATCGCCATCAGGTAGAGGCGTGGCGACTCTTGAGCGGACCGGATCCCCGCTCCGTCCTGGTGTCGAGCGGCACGGGTTCGGGCAAGACCGAATGCTTCCTGGTGCCAATACTGAACGATCTGGCGAAACAACGGACTGAACGGGGTCGGCTGTCGGGTGTCCAGGCCATCTTCCTGTACCCTTTGAACGCCTTGATCAACAGCCAGCGGGACCGCTTGATTGACTGGACCCATGGGTTCGGGGGCGATATCCGATTCAGCCTCTATAACGGCAACACGCCGGAGACTGTTCCGTCCGCCAGCAAGGAGAGGTACCCCAGCGAAGTCTCATGCCGTGCCGACCTGCGCAGCGACCCTCCGCCAATCGTCGTCACCAATGTCACCATGCTCGAGTACATGCTCATCCGTGCTGTCGACGCTCCGATCATCGGTCGTTCGAAGGGGCGGTTGCGATGGATAGTTCTCGACGAGGCTCACACTTACGTCGGATCTCAGGCCGCCGAGCTGTCTCTCCTTCTCCGGCGCGTCATGCGGGCGTTCGGCGTCGATGCCGGGAATGTCAGGTTCGTCGCCACGTCGGCGACCATCGGCGAAGGCGACGAGGCCGGAGAACGGCTCAGGAAGTTCCTGGCTGACTTGGCGGGGGTCGATGAGTCCCGCGTCTCGGTGGTTCTGGGACGAAGGGATGTCCCTGTCATTCAGCCACCCGGCGTTGACCGAGCCGTGCCGACGTCCTCCGAACTCAGTGCGATGACCCCGGCTGACGCATTCTCCCGCATGGCGGCCTCCCCGGCAATGCGGCGCTTGAGAGAGTCGCTGGCGTCCCGTCCCAGGACGCTGACCTCCGTCGTCGACGTTCTCGGGGGACCGCGAGGAGCTTCTGTGACCCGGGTGGAGGCTTTGGCCCTGCTGGAGCAGGCAGCCAAGGCTTCGATGAACGGTCGCTCCTTTCTGCCGCTTCGCCTTCACCTTTTTCACCGTACCCAACCGGGTCTTTGGACGTGCATCAACCCGTCTTGCGGCGGACGCAAGAGCACGGCCCTTGACGATCCGGCGTGGCCATACGGACGGGTATACCCCAACGAAACGGAACAATGCCGGAGTTGCGGTTACCCCGTCTTCGAGATCGCAGGCTGCAATCACTGTAGTCATCCATTCCCTGTGGCAGAGGTGACGGACGAAGGAGTTCTTCGTCCTTGGCGCGAAAGAGAATCCGCGGACGAGTTCGCTCAAGACCTTGACGTCGATCTCGATGGCGAGAGTGATGACGAGGGGAGCGCGTTTCCGGTTAGGCCGAATACCGCAACGAAGTGGTTGCTTGCCGAACGGGGAAGCCCGGGAGCGAGGATCGAGAGCTTCGACATCGGCTCGGGCCGCCTGTTGGACAAGCCTGACCCAGCGGCCTTGCAGATTTATCTTGCTCCCTCCGACCGCTGCCCCGCATGCCGGGGCAGAGCCAGGAAGGACACGGAACTCCTGTTCCGATCCGTGCGCTTCGGTGCGCCGTTCCTCTTGGGAAACGTCGTCCCGCAATTGCTGGATTATATCGAGCCAGCTCCGGGAGGTGCCAACCTGCCTGCCGAGGGACGGCAGCTCATCACCTTCAGCGACAGCCGTCAGGGAACAGCGCGGTTCTCTGCGAAACTGCAGCAGGATGCGGAGAGAAACTACGTCCGCAGCGCCCTGTACCACATGATGCAGGAGGATGTCGCCGATCCCGCCAAAGAGGCTGAACTGGCCCAATTGAGGATCGATATCGCTGAACTTGAAGTAGCGAAGGAGATTCCAGCCGTCCGGGCGATCTACGACCGCAAACGGAAGCAATTAGAAGAGGTCGAGAAACAGACTGCCGCAAGTATATCATGGGCGGATGCACGGACTGCCCTTGCAAATCTTGATGACACCAAGACATGGATGAAGGAACTCTGGGAAAACTGGGATCCAACTTTCTCGGAATCGAGCCGGATTGCCGAAATTCAGTTATACCGTGAGCTTCTGCGCCGACCTCGGCGACAGAACAGCGCCGAAACCATGGGGTTGGTTGCCCTCCGGCTCCCTGCCATCGAGAAGGTTCAGGCCGCGAGTCTGCCGACACCGTTCCGAGAAGCGGGCCTGAACCTCCAGGATTGGAAGGACTACCTGCACACCGTCACCGCCTTCTTCATCCGGTCGAACTCCGCCGTCTCCGTGCTCCAGGAGCACGCCCGCTGGCTCGGGGTGCCCGTGCATCCCCGGGCAATCAAGCCGCCGGGGGAGCCAAGGCTTATCGCGATGCGCCAGGTGGTATAGTCGAAAGAACTACTATAAGTTTGCTTCTTTCGGCACAGCGGCCGTCGCCTTTCTCGTTCGAGGGTTCTTTCGCTTCATATTGAGGCCGTGGCGGGGGTTGTCCTGGCCAGTGATATCCCAATACGACACAGGGGCGAGGTCGGCAGCGATACCGAGAATGGTCTCGAAGGAAACGTGGCGGTAGAAACGTCTATTATAGCGAAAGACGAACTCGTTAAGATATGTATCAATGTGTTCTCGACGAAACCCATGATAGGTGCCAAGCCCCCATCGCTTCAAAAGGGCGAACACTCGATGTATCCACCTGAGCGGAATGTGGGCCGCCATGTTACCGACGATACGCGGATCGTGGCGGTATTCAGCCAGCCCAGGATAGGATGCATGGCCATCTGTCAACAGGGTCGATCCCGGCGCGATGTTGGATTGGATGAAGCGGTGAATATGTGCTGCCTCGTTGCTCGGGATGACAGCCAAGCGAACGCGCCCGGACATAGTGTCGAGGTACTTCGCCCCAAGGGCCTTGGCCTTCTGAGGCTGTTTCCTGGTTCGGTCGCGCAATTCAACCGCGCCGACAACCAGTATCTTCCCGGTCTTGAGCGGAGTATCTGGATCATCGTCGGCGCGGAATGGCATTTCCGTTTGATCGATCTCTACCACGCCCTCAAGCGGATCGCGACTGGGATCGACCATCGCACGCCGCAACTTCTGTTCCATCAGCCAAGCCGAGCTATAAGCGATTCCCAATTGCCCAGCCAGTTGCCGGGCCGACATTCCATTGGAATGCGTGGCCATCAAATGCGCCGCCCAGTACTAATTTCGCAGCGGCAGTTTGGTTCGGTGCATGATCGTACCCGCCGTCGCCGACGTTTGCCGACGGCACACTCTACACTCATAGGTATAGGCACGGCTCTTAAGCAGGTCGCCCGTCCGGCCACCGCATTTCGGGCAGAGAAAGCCGTCAGGCCACCGCCGATCCATCAGCAGGCGGATGCAGCTTTCCTCATCCGGAAACCACGCTTGGAATTCAAGAAATGACAACTGCTTTCCCATGGGGCGAAGCGTACCGCGTCGCCTTCGTCGCTGCAAGCACTACCTGGCGCATCGCGATAAGCCTTCTGTCACGGGCC
>Ga0302140_10009581_pt1 | contig 12002 bp, 8 predicted proteins | sample I_Bog_E1_1_FD_202095 | JGI IMG/M metagenome (GOLD analysis project Ga0302140, IMG submission 202095) | Peat permafrost microbial communities from Stordalen Mire near Abisko, Sweden - I_Bog_E1_1 | ecosystem: Environmental > Terrestrial > Soil > Wetlands > Peat | place: Sweden: Abisko, Stordalen...
GTTTGAGTGTGGGGCCTGGGTGCAATGTTACAAGCTGGTGGAAAGTGGACTCAGAGCGTGTGACAACAAGGATAGCCTCCTATACGCGAACCTCCTCAACACGGCTGGCATTATCAATGGGTGCAATAACAAGCCGGTAGAGGCGTATAAGTATTTTGAACGCAGCCGAGATATCCGGGCAAGACTTCTACCTGGAACCCATGAGCAACTGGCAAACGTCGTTAACAACCTTGGAAACGAAGCCGTTGCAAAATGCGACTTTGAAGAAGGTCTCGATCTTTATCGCCAAGCCATTGCCATCGACGATGCAAATAAAGCTGAAAAAAGGTTCCACTTCCGACATCTAAATGTGGCGAACGCCTATTCGCTTCAGGGAAAATTCGACGAGGCGCGAATGGAGATTGATGTTGGTCGGAAGAATGCCTTGGGTGACCACCTTGACAGCTTCATTGATAACCGGGACTATGACAACATGTATGTGTCAACTACCTAGGCTCAGGCCTATGCTGACGGTTGGGAATAGGGCAGCTTGGGACATTGCAGGCATTTATTACCGTGAAGGCTCCTTCGTTCCTGCCAAGGAATGGTACGAAAAGTTCTGGAGATCTTATTTCGAAGAAACACCATTACATATCGTAACAGCAGCCGCTCGATACAAACTAGGCTGCGCAGAGATGAAACTAGGGAATATCGACGAGGCAATGTAGGCACTACCAATCCAATTCCAATTTCCTCGAGAGTAAGAGCTAACCACATCCAGAACATGTTTTAGGGAGGCCCGGCTGACTGCTGAGTTCAACGAAGCAACACAACCGGATCGGGGCAACATAGCAAGGATTATCCGCCGCCTTGCAGAAGCCTTGGAAAAGAAAGGGCAGAAGGAAGAGGCTGCTGAGCTACACGCAGAGGCAGAAAAGATTCGTAAAGAGATGCAGGATACAAAGTACTCCGCTATGGATGATACGGAGGAAGCTTACAACAGATTGGTTGCTGAGTATGCCTATTATTATCGTTGAGATTCATTGCTGTATGTATTACATTTTGGATAACTGAGCTGGAAGCGCATTCTAAAAAGCCCTGGCGGTTGGATAGATACTGTTTGCTTTTAAGGTCGAGTTGGAAAGCAAGAGGGTTCGAGACTGCGTCGCGGCATGGTGGATCTTCCATGAGGTTATGTCCGACAAATTTCCCACTAGAGTCCGTTTCCGTCCTTAAACCTAAGAAATCGCTGCCCTAACCTGAGCGGAGTCCTGATTCCTAAGCATGCTAATAAGTCAGCTGGATTTTACTCAAGGGGGTCTAGAAACTGACTACCTTGTTCCAATTTCAGCTAACAGCATTCGAGGAGTCGAAAAAGGTCACCATCGACTCACCCAAAATTGTCAGCAAAGCAGCTCTACTCACCTTTCCAAGCACAAACAAATTTCTACATATTAGAATTAGCGTGGAATAATCATCTGTTCTTTTTGTTGTCCAGAAATACTGCCCAGCTTAGTTTAATAGGTGTAGAACACCTAATCCGGAGTTGTTAACACTGGGAAACCCAGAAATAAGGGTGGCGGGTCATTGTATTAAACAATGCGTTTTTAGAAGAACAAGTTATCAAGTGATAAGGCATTATTCGCAGTTTACGATTTAAGAAGTGCCGAGCAGCCCAGAAAATTTCTTGTTCGTCCTTCTAGATTCACTCCGCCTCCACAAAAAACCTATCACCTGAATCATTACCAAGAAACACACAATATGTTAAATAGAGAGCAATCCTAAGCTATTCTTGAGTCTTTTCCGGACCTTCGACCGTGACCCAAATGGGAATGGCCCATACTCGAGCTGAACTCTAAGACATCGAGATAACTCTCCTCCCTCGTCGCGCAGACAGGGACGTTGAGAGAAGTGCCGCACCCCAGCAAATATAATATAGCAGGTATAGACTACGCTTGTAATGGATCTGCCACTACAGAGGGTATTCATTGCCGTTCTTCTTGTATTAACGGCTTTTGTTACCACGATTGTTGTTCCTCATACTCATGCCTAATTGTCACCTACGACAAATTGACAAACTGTTAATTAGTCAAGGCTCACACAGTGTGGGTAACCTAATCGAACGTCAATCCCGTTACATCCCTGAATACGAGGCGCAAGACTAGAAGAATAGTTCAGAAAAATTACATAGCTATGCAAATCAGATTTATATCCTTTAAACCTAAATACAAATTCATCGTGAGCCTTAGTATTTGTAACGTGACTATAGTCTTAAATAAATAAAAAGAAGTAAGCCGAAAATGCGTATATTAATTAAGCAGAAGCCAAGGATACGGTCCCAATCAGAGAATATAACAGGGCATAAGTAACTAACAAGCAGAGAGAGGTTCTAGCACGCAATAGTAGACAAGCAGAGCACGACCAAGCCAAATAGACTCTCGCATTGTCAGACACGAATAGAATACTCTTCGTAACGATTTATAGTTCCCGAATACTTTTCCCGTTAGATCGTGCTCAGCAAAAGAGCTGATGAAGTCGCTGACTTTAAGAGTAGAGGAGCACAGCAGAAGAAACAGGGGTAGAGTTAGTCTTAAAGAGGAATACTCGACATGGTATGAGAGCCTTCGTAATTAACCGTCGCCTGCCCTCAACAAGCTTTGCTACGATCTGGGACGATTATAATAGGCGTCGAGTCTCGCTCCCCCAGCGGCCCGACTCGGCGCGAGAACCGTCTATGTGGGGAAGATTGCCGACTACACTACCACGTCCGCTCGAACTATGCGGCGCAGAAAAGTGTCCAGTGAGAAGTGATTACAGGAGGAAACGTATAGGCTTCGCGAGAGCATTTTTGACCAGGCATGGGCTCTATATGATTCTAAAATTGACCTGATCTCAAGCGCATTATCATTGCTGCATATAGAGTAAGACGGTGGCGCGTGCAAATCAAACACTTTGTAAATCCCTTCTCTTATAACCTCTGTTCATCTTCAAACCTCACAATAAATTAACAACGCTTAGAAGATATATCGTCCCACGAAGTCCTTGATAGAACGCTTGATCAACGCCAACCTATTAGGAGGAGCCGGCGGTGGAAAAGCAAAATATGAAGTGTCAACGAGCACCGCCTGTTGCACCTTCTCTTTCAAAGCATTCAGTTCATCCAAAACCTCCCCCGCATCTCCAGTCTGTCTTGAACTCCCAGGTGCAGCCTGTACGGCCTCCCAGTTGGTGATCATCCTGTTGATGCGGTCCAGCGCCCACTCCTGTTCTGCTTCGAGAGTTGGTATCAGGCCGTAGTAGATGAATTCTGCAAACATTGGCGCGGTGTTGATTGTGCCTCCCGTTACCCTCAAGACAGTCGCATCGAATTGGGAAAATGTAGCGTATATGGCGTTGAGAATTGTTGCCATGTTGCGATTAATAATGTTGTTATTCAAGTAGCTGAACGTGGAGGTGGCAAGACGGATGGTAGAAATGCCCCCCGTGGCATCAAAGAAGCCAGTATCATCACTCGTGCCATCGAAACCATTATTAGTCCAGGTCGCGTCTGCCATTGGCCGTTTGCCCTGCCACATTAGCATTTTAACACCATTGGCGACAGACTCGTAATTGGCCAAAACCCAAGGATTACTGTTGTCTCCAAATGCCGTCCAAATGTCATCTATAGGCGTGGTTGTAGAGGGGTTATCCGGGTCCCACTGATTCCAAGGCCTCTGAAAAAAACTCCCGGCAGAAAGCAATGTTTCAGGGATAAGCGGGAAACTGGTTCTTGTTATGGCCCAAGGAGCGGTAGTGATTCCGAACATCAGATAACTTAAAAAGAGGCTCAAGGTACCCAGTTCCACAATATGCTCTGTGATAAAAATGATGCCTGCCAGGTTAGGGGGGCCACCATTATTCCCGACAAGTATAGAATTGCAATCGGCCGGGTCTTGTAAGATGAAGAAGCCTGCGCTTGGATTGAGATTGTAGAGATAATCACCATTATCACCGTTGGGGTAGGTATGAGAATTGATCGTGAAATTTTGGCCTGAGGGACATTTTATAAGAAAAGGTCTTGATTTTCCAGTTCCCCGGGGTTCAAGTTGCTCATATGTCGGATTAGGCCGAAGAGAACGGGTATAGTGTCGTTTGCGCTTCTCGTCAGCTATGGGATCCCCAGTCTCCGGGTCTATGAGCCAGTCTGGGTCGAATCCTGACATGTTCCAACTCGGGAGACAAGTCATGATAGGAGTCGGCGTTGTGGCATTCAAAGAACATCCTGCCAAATCGTTCTCGGCCTGTGTATTTGAAAACCCTGGCTGAGACTGATTTGCGACAATGTACCAGAGGTCGGCTTCCGTACCAATACCACTGATTGCCGGTGTAACGCACAACTTGGGGAATCCAGTTTCAGTAACTGTATCGTCAATCCCTTTACCTAGAGTCTTCGCCACATCTAAATCTCCAACGGGTCTGGCAATGGCTTCCGCCTGTTTTTTCAACACCATCCATCTTATAGAGGCAGCATTTTGGACAGGGATGCCGCCATTTCCGTTGTAGTCGCTGAGACGAGAACCATAACCACTTTGCCTTCCTACCAAGGTTCCATTAGTTGCGTTGTCTGTAGACACGCTGGCTGTAGAGCCATTACCGACCACAACTAGGTGTCCGTGCATCTTCTCGGTGTGTAGAAAGTGAAGTTCGTGAGACCGTCCCTTGTATGTGCCATTTCCGACTGATGTCCAGGTATGTGTTGGAGTCCCAGCTAAGAGCATACAGCGAGGCGTAGAACAAGTATTGTCGCTGCTATTTTTGCTGGATTCTGTGGGCGGTAGCCATTGTGAGTGGTGCTGGAAGTGGAAGTCTGAGGCGGGAATATCTCTTCGAAACGTCGTTTGAACGGGACCACCTAGCTGATCCACTGCAAGGACCATAAACTCAACAGTTTCGCCTATACAATAACTCCCTCCTTCACTGCCACAAAAATTTGGATCCCATTCAACTGGACTTCCAACCAAGGTAATATCGACTGTAAAATCTTGATTGGGTGGATCGCCGACTGTCTGAAGAGTTTCACCTGCAACGTATCGTGAAGGCCCAGTCGGCAAAGGCAAGGCAGTGAAAGTTGGAAGGGCCTCTGCCAATGAGACGACATCCAGGTTGATTGACACGTCGGCAGGAATGGTAAAGTCGGGCATGGTCGCCGTGGTACATGTTGCATCCAAACGTCCCTGTTGGAAACCGACGACTGAGTAATTCATGTCGTAAATGTATCTCAGGCATTCTTGTGGGCCGTAAACACACTCTCCACCGGCTGCGGAAAGCAATACATTGCCACCCTTGTCCAACACTTGCATGAATTGAGCTCCACGACTTCGAGACGTAATAGAGCCATAGTTCAAGCCCGCCGATAGGAAAACTTCTGTGGGCAGAGGGTCAGCACCGTATATGAAGAGCACACTCCCAGCGTAGGCAGGTTCAATAACCACAGCCCAATAGACGCCATCTTCGCCTGAATCAAAGCCGAATGGTTTCTCCCAAAATGCAAATGTCTTGGAACCATTAATGATGCCATCATCATAGGGGCAGAAGGCATCCATGGGGAGAGCCCGGCTAGAAGACATGGGAGTTAGCATTGTCTGATTCGTCTCTTGCAATACTTAAAAAAGAAGCTAACTTGGAGTCGGAGAGAACTTACTACCACATAGCACCAAAACCAACGTTATTATCGGGGAAGATGTAGGTAGGGACGCGCATATCGCCGACACTGCCGCCTTTCTTCCAGACATCAATAAAAGACGCAATAAGAGGCTGCCAAGCAGAATGGTCTTCCATATAGAATGATGGCTGCAAGTCATGATTTTCCTCCTGCCAAACATTTCCAATATTGTGACCCTCTGGGCCATCGTTCCACGTTTGGATTTCAATGAAGTCTGGAGAGACCTGCATTGTGAGGATATTCGCCATTCTAGCTGGTAAAGTAAGCCCTCCTTGGCGGTAGACATTGGCTCCGTACTACATGATTTAGCAAATATACTTTTCTACAATGCGATTGCATACTGAGTTTTTGTACTGGAGAGAGCTTAAACCTAATACCTGTTAGTATCCTTGCCCGTACTTTAAATACTAAGATTAATCACTAACCCATCATGTATCCCTTGGAATATTGCAGAGCACCTCCCTGAGCTAACAAATCAGGCTCCACGTCTCCAGGGTAGTTACCGCCTGCGAAGTTAGCATGCTAGATTCCTTACAGGTCGTAAATCTAGAAGCTCGTATAGTTCGAACGGAGCTTTGACATCTTCCCGTTCATCTCTAAGTAGGGAAAAATTTAATCTTACTGAAGCTTATTAGTATTGAAGTTTCATCAGAAGAAGAACTTACCCAACAGAAGGATTGGCAGGAAGGGGAGTCCCTCTTTGCGGCCAAGACGCCTCCCAACTGAAGATACAGTCCACTACATCGCCCCAATAATAATACCATCCACCATATGAGGCCGATCCGCCATAATAGCCTGTTGTTTCATCGAAATCGGGGCAAAAATAGATATCTCGATCAATCGATTGCTTCCAACCTGCAGAGGCGTTAGTTATTTATACTTTGCTGAGCACAAAAACTTACTAGTCCATTCGGTGTTATGGAAGCCACCGCTAGAGAAAGCTAGGATCAAAATTAGCAAGTACTTTGTAGAAGACTTTAAATATGGCTTCTTACTGGCAACAAGAGGATTATTGTCTGGCCCTCGTGCATATGAAGTTTGATCGAAGACCCAGCTGAAAATGTTCTCATAATCAAAAGGCCCATTGCAGCTTGCACCGCCTGCGTAACAGGCGGCTCCAGAAGCATACACGTCCATACTAATAAAGAGTGAAAACGGGGATCCTCTTGTCCAGGCAGCACCGTTGGCAGCATTGAAGAGATTTTGAAGTGATGTTTGAACCCATGATAGTGTTGGATCACCAACGTTCAATGCAAAGCCATCAATTCTTATGATAAATTAGCTAGCTGGTCAAGACATCTGAGAACAAAATAAATTCATACCCTAGTAACATTGCTTGTTGAACATCGGTAGTCGCATCGTCTGCTGAGATAACGCCAACCTGCATGTATAATTAAGGGTTGGACCTGAGAAAACGCATAGGAATAATATACCAAATAATGACAGAACACCTTCTTGCCATAAAGTTGGCCGTTCACAATACTGGAAAGACATATAATCGTACTAAGGATAGTGCAAAGTAGTGAGGTCTGCATGGCTGAAGTAAGTGATTCAGGAGGAAGAAAAGAGATTTCTGAAGTCTTCGAGTGTAGAGGAGAACGCTTCGCAGGAACTTTTTGTGTTAAGTACAAGCAGTCCAAAAATCGTACCTCGGTCAGATGACTGCTTTTAGTTAGGATCTTGCTCTAGGAAGATTGACCGTAATGCTTGTCTCTTTGTCGTCACAAGCATTTCTCACGAGCTTTTGCAGCATTACCCCAGCACTTGGCAAGGCATTCGCCAATTTCGGTATCCCCGTCTGAAGCGAGTCAATCGGCTGTGCCCCATCGTTTTAAATGGCCCCCAATATCTCAGCACTGGGTGCTTGCATCCTTACCAAACACCTCTTACCATTAGAACTCCCACGCTACCCACCACTCACACTCAGCTCGGTAGCAACCGGCATTCATCCGGGAGTCCAGCCTTTCCCAGTTGAAGTTCTCCAGGCTGGGCTTAGCGGCAATAAAGTCAATTTCACAGTTGTGACCTCGGACTTTGCCCCTTTTAGGTATTGTTCGGTGACGATATTGGCAGTTGGATGTAAGCTTACAGTAGCTCGGGGCTTTCAGTAATATCACTAGAGACTGCGCCCCAATCTACTTGGAATTGGGCTTCGTACTTGACCACCGAATGTAATATGACCATCCCGCACAAGTCCCCTAGCGAAAACATGATAAGCTCAAGGTTAGCTTTTGTCGAGTAAAATAATTCGCAAAAATTAGCGGTTGGGGTTAGTGAGATTAGGATAGCCCGAGCCTGCGAGGAATCTGATATCAAGCATTCCAGAAGACTCGAACGTTCGCGGTTCGATGAGATCATCCGTTATCTGAGTGATTTTGCATTGGGAGCTGCACTCAGGTGATTATTCATCGTTTCGAGAAGACATAGGGGAGCCGAGCTAAGTGATAGATCTTCGAAGAACCGTAGCCCATGCGTTGTAACATCGGGGGTATCCCCGTGATTGGTGCTCAGGTGTGGCTGCCGGGGTGTTTGGGGGCGGTAAGAGCGCAGGTGATTCTTTTATCGTCGGGCTTCCAGGCTACATTAGATTAGTTAGGTACGAGTACGAGCAGTCCAATCCCCGAAGCTGAATCTTTTTAGGCTATTCCTTCTACTGAAAAGTTGTTTCTCGTATAGAATGCGGGACCACGGTGCTATACATCTCGTAAAGAACTATTGGGTGAAACCCGACGAAGTCTGCCCGAGATCCCTGTTGTACGGCACGGCACCATGTGTAGTAGGTAGGTTTCCAATCGATGACTAAGCTTCCGCCAGAGCCAATCCCCGATTCATTCGCCGAGCTTCTAACCACAGGCACAACTTCCTGCTTCACTTCTGCTCGACAACTACGCACACCACTAAGAGCACACCTGTACCAAAGCTCCTGAGAATGGCTACCAGCAATATGGAACGTCCAACAAGAATGACGGATGAGCAAAGGGAGCTTCACCAACGAATTATAGCAAATCCAACCACAGTCACGAGGGCTGAAAGAAACGAGATATACCGCCATCCCACACCCGAGGAAGAGGACCGTCTCTGTCAAGAGAAAATTGGTCTGACTATGTCGGAGCTCAAGGAGAAAGCCATCACCAATTCAGACACCCTCACCGAAACCGAGTGCGACCTCATAGTCTATGGCGCCAGCCATGAGCGAGGCAATCCAGATAGCCGGGCGAACTCCTTTTGGTTCATCAATCTCCCACCAGATGACGTTAAGCTTGTGCAGAAAGCTCGCGGGCTGCTGGCTAGTGAATACGAAAATGAGGTGTTCAAACGAGCATACAAGCGCTTCAAGGATTTTGATTCAGTTCGACGCGAAAGGATCGCCCAGAAAAAGCAAGAGCTGCAGCAAGCTTCCTTAAAGGCAGCTCGACCTCAATGGTTACACGACGTGTATGATGCGAGGCTGCCTCAGTGGGGTTTTGTCATTTTCCGGACTGCGTTTGGCGAGGGATTTGATGCCAAATGGGGAGGTTTCCGGTTTACCTATGACAAGACCATGATAACGGTGCTTAACAAATGCTGGGGAAGAGCAGCAAGTTTATGTTCTTCACATCGCTCAATATTCATCACGGACACGTCACTTGACGGGGCAAATGCTGGTCTTTTGCGGCAACGTTTCAAGATCATGAAGGAGCAGAACCAAATCCCCACCGGCATAGCGACGGATTGTTTTTTGATAGTGGACGAGGTAGTCTTGAACGACCGTGTCATATCTTCAAAAATTATCTACACACCCAAAAACCCCGGGGACCAAGATCCATGGCAGTCAACATTGTCTCTAAGGGCTAGCAACCCAGATCACGATGCTTCAGCTCCAATCCTATCCGAGGGAGACTTGGCTGGATACGAAGGGGAAATCACCATCCCGCTTCCTCGAGTCTTTGATTGGTTGTATTATTGTTTCCTTGCCAAAAGTGAAGATTGGGAAACCAGATACAAAGCAACAAGAAAAGGACCTGCTGAATTTCTTGTAAGAATCTCCCATATCCAAACCAATTCCACTGCGTTCTTGAAGTTAAGATGGATTTTTAGGGCCCTTTAACTCCGTACCCAGCATATAGATCAGACACGGAGCCCCCTTCGTCCTGAATACATATCTCACCAGCCTATTAGCTTCACAATATACAATAAAATAATGAGATCGATCTTGACAGCGAATCAAGCGCGAAGTTGACTTAGCGGAGGGGATCAAGTTATAAATAACAGTAATTTTTATTTTCTGGCAGCTGATTTCTGCTGCTTTGGATTTCGGATCTAGTTGATCTACCACTTACGACTGGAAATATGTGGAGCAATTATTCTGATTGTTTTTGATAACCTTTCTTGGGAATTCATAGTGCGAGTGACGTGTTATTTGATGTAAATAGTATCTTGAACTTCGTGGCTGGAACGTCTATTTGTGACTCGTCGACTGCTCAAAGACTAGCCAGCCGCAAGCTGTCCTACTTGCCTTTATTTCGAGAGAGCAACGAGGAGGCCAGACCCGAGTATTTTCAAGAAAATATTGGAACAATCCTCGGCCATGATTCAGATTATCTAGCTTGCTATAGTAAAGACAGCGAATTCTTCTGTTTAGTTCTAGAAAAGTGACTCTAATGCTTCTGCATTTCCTGTACATTGGTTATATAGCGCAGATATATAAGGAGTCGGCGGCAGCCTTTTCATTCCAACTGCCACACGCTTCGATCCTCGAATCATCGCACCATCGATCATTCAACAGCTTCAGATACCCAACTACACGACAAGAAACCTCACCGCTACCAGCCACAAAGCTCTCACCATGGCTTCCAGTTCTATGAGGACAGTTCCCTCATATCCCTCAGCAGTCGAGTTCACGTCTGCCGCATTTCTTTCACCTCCGAGCAGATCTCACACTCGCCCGGAGGAATTCCACATGCACAATTCCTCTCGGCCTCGACCCGAAGAAACCGAGATGGCATCCTTCCCACGTCCAATGAGCGTTGACCTCGAGAGAGGGGCCTTTCTCTTTCATATGCAAAGGCAAGAGAGAAAGTCGTGCTGGCAATTGTTCAAGACGGTTGTCTTCTACGCCTGGCCGTGGTTTTTCGGGTTTGTCATGATGGGAGCTATCATTGTTGGCATCGCCTATGCGGCTAACAAAACCCACACGGCCGGGCTCTAGAAGTGAATTACCCAGAGATTGTCGTTGCTAGCAACGACGTTTTCTCGATTGTATAAAGATTTATTGGGAAGTCCTTTAGATCTTTGTATTATGAGCGCAAGAATGGCAGGATAGCGCAGACTATTAGAGTAAGAAATCAATTTCATATCTTTTATCTTAATATTTAAAGTCCGCCTGGAAACTCAAATTACACAATGCAGGTAAAATGTTGATTGTGACGTTAACTTTTGAAATATGATCCTGACTTAGCCTGTAAACGCGAGTGTATAAATCAGAACTTATGATATGAAAAAACAATTAGGGAATAAGCATGTAAAATTTATAGAGCTTATCCGTAAGATCAAGGCACCACCTTCCTGGTAGCGAATAAATAGCTCCACCCCAATTCTTATAAAAGTACGTAGTCGCACGAGAAACACTGAAAGCATATAGCCCACATTAGGTTTCTGCCTCTGAAAGAGTTATTCTAGGCCTAGTTGGTAATAATAGCCCGCTAAATCAGGTGTAAACAATCTCACAGCTCTAGTGAACAACTTCTCCGGACTTGCACTCTTTATGTGAGTATTTTCCTCAACGTCCCAAGGATGAGACTAGTCGAAAATTTGAAGGTGTTCTAGATATTGTCTTTATTTACTAAGAAAACAATGATCTTGTTAATGACGCAAGGTACATATTAAGTCTTATGAGCTGCCAATGGTGCGAGTTTTTTCTGTTCAATGATTAGAACAGTAAGTACAATAGTTTTCTACTTTCTGTACATTGTTTACAGAGCACATATATAAGTAGTGGGACCACAACTTTATCCCAATCATCCAAAACTCTAACATCCATCACAACCATTAACAACAACAACCATGTCAGACCAAGCAAACTTAGCAACAGCGCCACTCACTGCACCTCCCATACCCTCACGAGCCCAGATGCGGCTCGAACATGCAAATTTTCGACACCACGAGATCGAGATGCGTCCCCTACCCCGAGGCCGTGATCTCGAGAATCAAGCAGAAGTCACTCCATCCGCATTACGAGCAAGAGCACGTTGGCCGATAAAATGGACATACTTCTTCGCTATCGTGGGAGTAGGCGCCTTCGTCGCATGTGTCGTCGTCTATGCTGTCTTGAATCCCGCTACTC
>Ga0302140_10009582_pt1 | contig 12002 bp, 10 predicted proteins | sample I_Bog_E1_1_FD_202095 | JGI IMG/M metagenome (GOLD analysis project Ga0302140, IMG submission 202095) | Peat permafrost microbial communities from Stordalen Mire near Abisko, Sweden - I_Bog_E1_1 | ecosystem: Environmental > Terrestrial > Soil > Wetlands > Peat | place: Sweden: Abisko, Stordalen...
ACGGAAGTGCAATAATTTGGGTTGAGAAAACGAAAAAGAAAACAAGGCAGATGGTGTGGTGTTGAAGGTGGGAGTAGGTCAAGTTGTTGTTGATGAGATGGAGAGGCGGACTGGGGAAGCGAAGGACTCCTTTTGTAGCCGAGCCCCTTCGCGCTAAGAAGGACGACGCAAGTTAACGAGATGGACAGAATCGACCGAAAAGTGAATGAGTATCCTTTCGCAGCCTCACGCTAAGATGAAAGACACTATCGTTGATGACGAGGAGAGAGTTGGCGTAAGAGGAGTCTGAGGGTCCTGGAAAACCCGCTCCTAGTACTGAGAAATGTAGCACGATTTTCTGATGAGATGTGAGAGTTGAAAGTTATTGTTAGGAAGGAGAAAGTGCACCGAGCATGGAGCCAAGACCTCTTGTTCACAGTCGAACCTTCCCGTTGAGGCTGCCTGTGCACAAATTTGCAATCTGCCGTGAAAGAGAGATTCGAGAGTTGCCGTTCTTGTGATGATGGGACTTGGCGGCAGAGGGAGACTAGAAGTCCATTCGCAGCCGAGGCTCCTAATAAGAGACAGGTGGAATTAATGTCCGCAAGTCTTCTGCACGGCGATTTTGTAATCGATGAAGAAATGGAGGGACAATGGAAGGTTTCCTAATCTTGCATATATTCAGACGAAAATGAGATCGAAGCACTAAGCTGGTTCCCGTGAATATTGAAGGAGTTAGAAGCTGAGACGAAAGCAAATTCCTGGCCTTACAAGGCTAGCTTTCGAGATGTCGAAGCTGAAATAAGATAATACATCGGCTGGAATTTGAATCTAACTTGACAGCCTGGACGAGTTCATGTATGGTGGACATGAGAATATTTAAAACAGTCGTAGGTTAAACTGTACGACCTGGAGTTGTCTCTTTCCAACCGTCACTAGAGCAGGCAGAGAACAGCGATGAACCCGATTCAATTCCTTACTATATACAGTACATTCCCGAAACCCTCTTCATACGCATACTCCCATATAACATCTCATGGCCCGTGGTGTGAATAGGTTGATCGCTTCTTGAGGTGTACAGGTGTCTCGCCAGCGGGAGTATCGGGGATGACTTTCTCAAGTTTCTGTCATGCATTAGCCAGAGCTAGGTCAAAAATAGGTCAAATAGCTCACTAGGTTGTCGAAGACACATTTATTGAGCTTCCATTCCGCTGGTCGGCATTGCCAGAGTTGCTGATTATTGTTGTCGAGGCATGTCCAGTGCTTGCGAAATTCCTCCAAGCAGTGCTTGTTCACATCTTCGATCCTATGAAGCAAAATCTTGTCAGCAATTGTCGGCGTTCCTCAAAAGGTTATCCGGTGTTCAGAATATCCAACGCCCTAGCTACCTCGTGTCCCGAGGGTGTTCCGCGTCCCAAATGATCCACTACTCTAGCTTGAATTTACGACAACAGGTGCCATTGTCACACCTCCGGCTTTCTGACGATTTCAAGCGCTCCAGCTCAATCATCCCACGAATTCAAAACAGCACTTACACACTCCTCGCGCATCTTGTGACCTTCCTCCCCTCTTTCAAGCAATCGATTTCGCCCTTGCCATTGCTTTCGCTCTTGCATTGCATGAAGTCATCGTTATATGATTTGCATCTTGCCCCAATGAAGAAGCTTGCCGATAATAAGGGAGCCGAGCTGCTGCCAATCTCTGTGACGGGTGGGATCTCCGCGGGAAGGGGTGTGGTGTCGATGAGGGTGGTTTGGTTGAACCTAAATTGAGGTTCATTAGCAACCATTGCCTGAAAAAGGACAATTCTGTGCAACAGAACTCACCGAGGCTGTCTTCCCGCCATTTTGGGTGTAGATTCGGAGGATTAACAAAATTGTGGCAGGCTCAATTGATAGCTCCAAGAATCCGAGGAGCTTGACGTGAGGTCAGGAACCGCGAAAGGCTGGGGAGCTTTGATTGGACCGAGAAGCGACACATTTTTGCGCTAAGCGCGCTCTTAAGCCGAAGCTTCAACTTTCGCAACAACAAATTCCAAGCTGAGCACCAAGCCGATCTCTTGCATCAAGTCCAAGTTGCAACGGTGGCGCTACGGGGGCAATTACCTTCTTCATCTCCCAAGACTCGAGAGGTGACGCTATCACTAGCTCAAAACCTGCAACGCGCCTAGCTCGAATATCGAACGCGTTCAGCAGTACCTTCACGTTGCTACTAGCAGCGCCTGCCCGAATCCGAGCTGACTGCTGAGTGACAACGCCTGCAGGATCGCGAAGCATCGAGTCTCAATAGTTCAAGATTGGCTCAGACCTCCGTCTACCACCATGTTCGGGTCAACGATCGGTCAGAATAAGCCAGCGGGCGGAGGATTATTTGGGTCGTCACTGGGGGTGAACACTCAGCAACCCAGTGGCAGCTTGTTCGGAGGACTCGGACAGAACAACCAGCAGACCCAGCAGCAACAGACTGGCGGGTTATTTGGCGGCTTGGGCCAGAATAATCAACAAAATCAACCTCAGCAAGGCGGAGGCTTGTTCGGACAAAGCACACAAAACAAACCACCACAAAGCGGCCTCTTTGGCCAGAGTACCCAACAAGGCGGGGGACTCTTCGGTGGACTTGGCCAAAATAACCAACAAAATCAACAGCAGCAAGGCGGAGGATTATTTGGTGGACTTGGCCAGCAAAATCAGACACAGCAAACTGGTGGCTTATTCGGTGGTACAAACCAGAACAACCAGCAGCAACAACAACCCGGCGTTATGTTCGGAGGGTCGACACAGGGTGCTTTTGGGCAATCTTCTCAGCAGCAACTCCCTCAGTTGGGACAAAGTACAAATGCCATGTGGCAGCCTCTCAGTGCTTTTAATCCTCGTGAGTATTCTGGAGTTCGGTTGATACATAAACTAAGTTTAGACAGGTGAAAAGACTATACCAGAGCAAATTTCCTCAATTCTCGAAAAATGGGACACGGGAAATCCGAATTGCGTATTCAAGCACTACTTCTACAATAAGGTGGACGAAAATATGGCACCATATTATCGACCGCCTCCAGGCGAGGATCCGAAGGAATGGGAGAACGCTCTTTCCGAGAAACCTGGCCCAGGATTTATACCAGTTCTCTGTGTTGGATTTGCTCAGATGGGTCAGAGGATCAAGCTTCAACAAAAGAATTTGTCAGGTTTCAATGCCCGTCTTCATGAAATCAATAACTCGCTGTCCGCCATGATGCAACGGCATGAGACCGAAACTAGTGTGAGAACGACTGATGCTAGAAGAAAGCATCTTGTTTTGAAACAGAGGTGTCTGGCACTAGCAACGAAGGTTCAGGTACTGAGGAATAGGGGATATGCAATGGGAGGAGATGAAGAAGTTTTGCGGACAAAGCTGATGGCCTTGGAGAAGAGTGTGAATGATCCGGGCTTGAGTGCGAGAGGGGAAGAAATCTGGGCTCGGATGCTGATTGTGCAAGAACGGGCGCGATTACTCAAGAACGAGATTGAGAAGAACGGCCAAGAACCGGCTGATATCTTAGATGAAGAAATGAGTCGGCGGGCGAAGAAGGTATGTTCTCGTTATGATTAGGAATGTATCAATGCTAACTCTACTAGATATTGGAAGATTACAATACACAACTGCTGCATTTGAAGACGGAGGTGGATAAGATACAAAAAGACTTCGTAGAATGGGAGAAAGAGCAAGGGGGACCGATTGCTCCAAAGGCTAAGGAGCCGAGAAATGATACCCAGGGAAAATCCCTACAATTCGTTTAGAAATGCGTTGAGCATTAGGTTCATGTACGATAGCGATGGATCTTGTATGACCTAAAAGCGAAAGCTGAGAAAGATGGCCATGATCACGTGAAATGACCATTTATTCTTGTACTGTACAAGCAAAAGTTGAGTAGAAGAGCAGGAAGAAATAGAAGCTCCTGAAACGATTTCAGATGTTTCCAGGCTACACCTTGCGAATCGTTCAGGATCGAATATGGATTCAAGAAAAGTTATTCGTAGGCATGACTCACCTCAGAGTGGGACAAACTTCAGCAACACAATTTCACTTTTGTTCTGAAAGCAGACTCGAATTTTAACCAGCATTCAGCATACACACAATATGTCCTCCCACGAACCAGAAGGAGACATTGTCACCGGGCTTCCCGCTCTCCACCCCTCTTCCTTACCTCCTACCCTCACCGTAAACTCCCCATTATCTCACGGGATAACTCTCCGTCCGCTCACCATTTCCCACACCAAAGACCTCTTCAAGAATCTCTCCGGTCCCTCCAACGACCGCCTCTACAAATACCTTGGTAGCGGTCCATTTCCCGACCTCGAGTCCTTCACCAAGTTTACACAATGGTTCATCGACGAGCCCAGTATCTACGCATTCTCAATTTTCTCCTCCGACAAGGCTCACCTTTCAAACCAAGACCACTCCACAGAAGATAAGAAGAAAACTGAAGAAGGCACGGCTATCTCTATATTCTGCCTCCTTAACATCGTCCCCTCAAATCGTACCATCGAGATCGGTCACGTGCTGTTTACACCCACTCTTCAACGTACCACGGCTGCAACAGCCGCCTATTATCTCCTTATGAAACTCTGCTTTGAAGATTTGCATTATCAGAGAGTGGAGTGGAAGTGCAATGATAGGAATAAACCCAGTGAGAGAGCGGCGTTGAGACTTGGGTTCACGTATGAGGGCACGTTTAGGAAGCATATGATTGTGAAGGGGCAGAGGAGGGATAGTGCTTGGTACAGTGCGCTGGATGATGAGTGGAATGAATTTGTGCGGGAAGGGTTTGAAGTGTGGCTTGGTAAGGGCAATTTCGATGAGAGGGGTGGGCAGAGGAGGAAGTTGGAGGAGGTCAGGGCGGAGGTCGAAAAGAAAAGGCTTTAAGAAAGGTGAAGATGAGAGAAGAGAGTTCTGCGAATGAGTCATTACTCGAGTAGAATTTGCAGATCTTTATAGAACTAAAGAGTGTTTCAAATCATTGATTCTTGGTCTTCTTTCCTTACGCTGATGCATTCTCCTAACACGCTTCTTCTCCTTTACACTTAGCCAGTCAACTTAGCAATCAGCAAATGATCTTACAGATGTATCTTCGGAACAACTCTCCCGTCTACTATACAGATGTATGCAGAAAACTTCAACATGACAACATTCCGCTCATCGACGTCTGAGAAGAGTCACGAAGTCGAGGGCAGGCAGTATGGGGAACGGGGGAACGCAACTCTCTAATGACATACTAAACATATCAGTCTCAGGGTAGTCCTGCAGGTCGACAAGTCTGCAGATCTTGGCAGTGATTTCTGCAATTCACATGCCCTTCGATCAGTCCCAAAGCAATCGCAATATGATGGCTCGAAACGAGTGACATGGTATCTTGGTATATACAAAAAAGGGAAGGACTGATTACCCTAAAACGAGCTCAAAGAAATGCTTGCTAGGTCGATTCCATCCCAGGCAGTGTACTGTGTAGCTCACGTGCTTGAAGGTGCGGCAGGTGCCACGACTGCAGCACCAGTGCTCAGCTTCTGGTTCGTTGATCCTCCTGCGTTGTTATATCCTTCCGTAGAGAGGACTTGTAAGTCCATCGTCCCCAGCTTCATTCCTGCCTTAGACCAAGCGTCGAAATGGGCCTGTGTGGTGATGGTGCCGGATTGTCTCTTATCCTTCCGGACGGAAATATACTGGTGGAAGGTCGAAGTGCCAACGATGGAAGGGTCGTTTGTGCGAGTGGTCTCGTAGATTGTGTAGTCTGAGCCATCAACGGTGAGAGTGCCTTTGGTGCCACCACCTGCTCCACCGCCGCCTCCAAATTGGCTGGCAGATGTGTAGTCCTCGATGATGTAGTATTCGACGAGCGGGTTCTTGCTCCAGCCGTAAACTTGGAAGGTGACAGTACCAGCTGTTGCCTTGTGGGTGCCAGTATATGTTATATTTCTGTTTCATATCAATTCTGTAATGAAGAATAAAGGTTCGGGGCCCTCATTACCTGCTAGTTCCTGTCTTCCATCCTCGTCCAACGACGAAGTCTGCGGCACCTGAGAAAGTAACAGAGTACCCGTCCGTTGTAGTTGAGAATTGAACATTGCCACCAGTCTTGTAGTTTTGCGTGTAGTCCTGGCGTTTAACGAGATTGTTACGATCTGTCAAGATATAGTCTGCATTTTCCTCCTCTAAAGCCGTCGGTGCAGCAAGTGCTCCAATAAACGCAGAGAAAAGGACGAAAAGGGAGGCCGCTGAAACCATTTTGATTTTCAAGAATCGAGATGTATAACACTGAGGAGGACGGAACCATCGGAGAATACATGCGGAAAAGGCGTCGACGTGGCTTGCATTTATATCGGAAATACTGCACCCCGCGAAAGCCTCCCCGCGCCGGCAGTGGCCTCGTGCAGCAAGAAAAAATTGAGTGCGGGGTTTCAAGCATGGAGCACGAATATAGACTCTATGTTTGAAACAATCAGTCGCGAACTGCCGGGTGGCTCGCATATACCAAAGAGTTGGGTTCACTTAATCCCAACAGCCGCCGGCACGATCGAGGCTCAATTGCAAGCTCAGGGGAGTGGAGGAGGCATCGCTTATGAACCTGCATAAAAGCCCATCTTGAGATCACAAATCTCATCATGACTTTCCATTGGATCAACGCAGATCCGACCCAGACTATGACTAGATCAGGGCTGACTGCCCATTCGTGGAAAATCCTGTTGATCGCCTGAGTGAAATATGAAATACGCACTTGCCAGAAACGTCCAGATTTCTATATTACAACACGCTTTCAAGGCCGAAATGATCAACTGCACAACCAAGACGTCTATTGATAAGCAATGGCCGTTATAAACAAATAGCCGCCGCCTTTCTTTATTTCCCCAACCGATGTGCAAAAGCAATAAACGCTGCCACCCAAGCAGATGTCCGCCGTGCATCAAATAAGAGAGAAATCTCCCTTGAGAGGTATCATGTACATACAATAAGTACTCAAGTTCTCCCAAACGCCAATGCAAGTGGTTGCATAATTCTAAGCATACCAGCCCCTCTTGCCCACGTTATACTGCTCGTCCTCTTCTCTATGTTGTATCATGGGTTCCTTGATGTCGAAAAGGTCTATCAGTTGCTCCCAGTGGTCCATGTCGAGTGCTAGAACAGCTTGGTGTTTCGCTGTATCATGGCCCTTGCCACTACGATTACCACCATTTAGTTCTGGAAAATCTAGAAAAATTATCAGCCAGGTACCGGAACAATATCAGATGAAGAACATACGGAGATACGGCAGGCCTCGATCGTCCATCATAATTCCAACCTTGCCGTCTCGGATCAAGAAGCTGACATAGAACATGTTCTCGATCGTTTGTCCAAATGAGTAAGGATTAATGACAAACTTGAAAAATGCAAAGCCACCGTCTCTCGACATGCCATATCGATCCAACAGCTCGTCGCCTTCCTTATCTGACATGTCGTCACGTTCCTGTGACTCTATAGCAAGTATTGCGGCGTCCTTAACCTTTTTCAATCTCTCGGCAATCTGGGCGCAGAGAGTTGTCAAACCTGCCTCCGACGTTGTGATATCATCAGCTTGAATGACTTCAGGGCGCGTCTCTTTCAGGTTGTTGGGTCGGAAGGCGGCTTTGCGGACAACTTGGGCTCGTACACGCTTCTGTAGTGATAAAGGACCTAGCAGAAAGCCAGATACCGATGGTCTTGAATTGTTTCTGACAGATGCGTGTCGTCCGAGATATGCCCAATTCACAACCTCTCCATCGTTATCGTCCTCATCATCAGAGTCATTGTTCGGTCTTCTGCGTCGTTGGGTATTGCTTGGAGGTGCTCTATCTTCCCCTGCACCCTGTCTCATGAATGATAAACACTTTGAAATGAATTCGTCAATATCGACTCCTTGTGCAGTATCCCCTGAAATCAGAGCAACGGTCTTCTTGTACGAGTAATCGGCGACTGTCGTAAGAAGTCGAGAATCAATCGTGGCATCAGCCGTCTGTTTGACTTGCCCTGATAAGCTATTGGCCTTAATAAGAGTATCTCTGAGCCCAGTTGAGCTAGGCGCCAGGAATTCGGAGCGGTTTTCCAGCAAATTCTTGGAAAGATCCCTTAGGCCCTTCCGAAGCCGTCTTCGCTCTTCAATATCCTGATCGGGGTCGTAGTCTACATCTGATTCATCTTCATTGACCTCAACTGTTTGTCTTCTACGCGTCCGCTCGTTCGTATGGTCGGATTCATCCTCATTGACCTCCACTATGCGTCTTCTGCGCGTCCGCTCATTGGTATGGTCTGATTTTGCGGCTCGTTTTCTGCTTCCGCCTTGTTCAGTCAACGTAGGCGCGCTCGGTGGTCCCATTGGTGCGCGACCTTTCCCTTTGTCGACGGGAGCCCTAGAGGACCGGTTTTCCTTGTCTGAGGAAACCGAGGCTGCGGGTGAGGGTGACATTGACTGCTGAGTCGCATTACTGCGTCGCTGGTGACTTGGAGGTGGGGACGCTTCGTAGAGGTCGTCTCGAAAGGGCGCGGGCGATTCCGACATCTTCGTAGAACGTGCCATCTTGGGACGAATCTTTGGCTTCGCGTTTGATGGTGATGGGGGTCGCAAAGAAGCCTAGCTGCTGCAGTGACCCGCAGCCTGCTTGCCTCGCTGGTTTGGAAGGTGACTGAAGATCACACAGATACGTGAGTGAAGACAGTAAAAACGAGCCCAGTTGCCTCTGGTCTTTCTCTGCGCGCAATTTCGTATTTGGTGGGCGTCAACGGTGATGAAGAGAGTTCTAAGTGGAAGTCGCGTCAGGGCAGGCGCGATTAAGTTAGAGCGGGGCCGGATTAACGTTTCGCCGGGTATGATATGAAGCCGAGCTCTGGATTTCAGCGGTATCTCTATATACACTTGAGAAGTCTGGAAAAGATGGATCATGGAACCCTTTTCTTTTGCCAGCTCCGAAGCTGTGGAGATACCTGTCAACATCAGGATGTCAGTTTCCCGCAGGAAGACGCTCTACCCGCTTGCTAATACTGTCATAGAGTCAGCCTAGAAGGAGAACAAACGCCGATACCCTTCTCTACCCTCATTAACAGGTCGGATTTACGGCACATCGGGTCAAATTTGAAGTACGGGGAGCTTTGAAGACGCACGCTGGATTGTGGTTGCTGACAGAAGTGTAGCCCCCATTCAGATCTCTTCGTAACTGTCCAACTCTGGGCAGATTCCAAGCCCTTGACCATTCCAGTTCAAACAGCTTACAAGCCATTCCGCAACGAGAGAAAGTGAGTTAAAGACTCGGGGTAGATCTCTGCCGACTTTGCTGACTTCTGGGTAGGTGGAATGAATGGCTCACGCTGCCAATAAACTACTCAACATTACCCTTGAGCTCCCAACTTGCGATCACGATATGGGATCTGTCACCGACGGGTGGCGATGGCGCACAAGGCCATGCCATACCTTTTGGAGGAACCACGCTTCCTCTGTTCGATAAGGAAAACCAGCTCCAGAAAGGACGTCAGAAATGCTTTCTCCATCGCCGCAAAGCCGCAGACGGGTTAGATTCCTCCTCGACCCCCTCAACACTCTCAAACTCGCGGAAGAATGGCGGGAAATGGAAGGACCACATAGCATCTGCGGACAAAGAAAGTGAAGAGCTGGACAGACTCGAGAAATTGTTCAAGAAGCACGAGATGGGTGAAATAACGCGCATCGAGTGGTTGGACCAACTGGTATTTCGAGGGGTCGAGAAACGGGGATTGCACGCCTCGAGCACATCCTTGAGGGCCCTCCAACGAAGAAGATCTCTCCATCAGAGTACGGTCATGACACTAGATGGGGCCGATGAAAGCCAGACCAATGGGGATAAAGCAAAGAAAGATCCCATTGACGATGCTATTGAGGATGAACGTTTCACACTTTATGTTGAGTTACCCAGGTTTGACTTCCCGGTTGTCTTTGCGGACCACGAATATCCTCCACCGCCTATATCTTCCCTCCAGCATCTCTCCTCTTCGCAATCCAATATCATACTCAAACCACCACCAGAAGTCCATTATGGGCCGGGAATTAATGGTCTTGGGGACAACGATGTTCATGGGTTTGGGGGACGTCTTGTCAGAGTGTATGACCCTGAGGTTGGTGCCAGAGACAATCCGGCTGAGAGTAAACATCGCCGGCTTGTTCGAAGTCATCGAACTGGTGTCCTAGATCGAGATCTGAAACCAAATGCAAAGGTCAGGGATGAGCTTAACGGGATCATGGCTTACTCTCCGACACATGTCCTCTCTCCTGAAGAGAAAGATCTTGTTTGGAAGTTCCGGCACCATTTAACTAGGGACAAGAGGGCCCTTACAAAGTTTGTGAAGTCTGTGAACTGGCATGATGTGAGTGAATCTCGACAGGCAGTCCAGATACTGGCAAAATGGACAGAAGTGGACGTCGATGACGCCCTTGAACTCCTGGGACCGACTTTCAATAATCCAGCTGTCAGAGCGTATGCTGTGGACCGGCTTCGGAAAGCGGACGATGATGAGCTGTTGCTTTATCTATTACAACTGGTACAAGCTCTCAAATTTGAGCATATCTCGCCAGACTCAACCCAAGATGCCACCCAGGACTCGTCTCTTGCAAGATTCCTCATTGCACGAGCTACCAATAACTTCATGCTTGGGAATTACTTCCACTGGTACTTGATGGTGGAATGCGACGACAAAAGCGAGGATCAAAGCAGCGAGTACCGGAAACTCTTTGCTAAAGTGGAGTACGACTTCATGACAGAGCTTGTGAAGCTTCCTGGCGGGGTGGAGACTCGGAAAGTTCTCTTGCGACAGGGTGAACTCGTAGCAGTGCTATCCAAGATTTCTATGGACATCAAAGTCTCTCGCGAGACAGTCCCAAAAAAGGCCGAGCGAGTCAAGCAATTTCTGGCAGATCCTAAGAACGAAATCATTACTATTGATCCTCCGCTACCACTGCCACTAGATCCTTCAGTCATGATCACGGGAGTTGATCCGGCGGACACAAATGTGTTCAAGTCATCCCTGTTTCCCATCATGATGACCTTCAAGACGTTGACGAACAAAAAATATCAGATCATGTTCAAAACAGGAGATGATTTGAGGCAGGATCAGCTTGTCATTCAAATTATCACTCTCATGGATCAGCTGCTTCAGAAGGAGAACTTGGACTTGAAGCTTTCGCCGTACAAGATACTGGCAACAGGAGCTACAGCTGGAGCGGCTCAATTCGTGCCATCGATGAGCTTACAGGGCATAGTCAACAAATACAGAGGCAACACGGTGCTCGCATACCTGAAATACAACAATCCCGACGACAAAGCACCTCTTGGGGTGAGGAAGGAAGCTCTAGACATCTTCATCAAATCCTGCGCGGGCTACTGCGTGATCACCTACCTCCTCGGCGTCGGAGATCGCCATCTCGACAACCTGCTCCTCGCCCCGGACGGCCACTTCTTCCACGCAGACTTTGGCTTCATCCTCGGCCGAGACCCAAAGCCCTTCGCGCCAGCCATGAAGCTCTGCAAGGAAATGGTCGACGGCATGGGTGGGTCCACGTCCGAGCAGTATAAGCAATTCAAGCAATACTGCTTTACAGCTTACACCACGCTCCGGAAATCCTCGAATTTGATCCTCAATCTGTTCAGTCTGATGGTCGATGCCAACATTCCTGATATCAAGCTGGAGCCGGATAAGGTGGTGCTGAAGGTTAAAGAGAGATTTCATTTGGAGATGAGCGAGGAGGATGCGATCAGGCATTTTGATACACTGATTGAGGACTCGTCGAATGCGATCTTCCCCGTGGTTATTGATAGGTTGCATGGGTTTGTGCAGCATTTCAGGGCGTGAAGGGTGATGGTCGGGTGGAGTTACGGATTGGGCATCAGGAGGAAAGGTGTTAGGTAGATTTAATACACTGGATTTGGTAATGCCACAATTTCATTACTTGCAAAAGTTTTAAACAGGTTTCACTGATGCAAGTCTTGTGGCCTGGCAGCAAATGTAAGCGATGGTATGTATTT
>Ga0302140_10009585_pt1 | contig 12001 bp, 8 predicted proteins | sample I_Bog_E1_1_FD_202095 | JGI IMG/M metagenome (GOLD analysis project Ga0302140, IMG submission 202095) | Peat permafrost microbial communities from Stordalen Mire near Abisko, Sweden - I_Bog_E1_1 | ecosystem: Environmental > Terrestrial > Soil > Wetlands > Peat | place: Sweden: Abisko, Stordalen...
TCTCAGCCGGGACGAGATTCAGGTGGCCGAGGCGCCGTCCGACAGCCCTGCCATGGCGACCGGTGAGATCACGGTGGAGCTGCTCAGCGCATGCTGTCGGCTCGTTGACCTGCTGGACACACCGCAGGACATTCCCTTTCTCAGTGGCCTGATTCAACGCGAGATCATCTACCGAATCCTTCGCAGTGCGGAGGGCGCGCGCCTTCGAGCGATTGCAACGCTAGGAGAGCAGAGCCACCGAACGGCAAAAGCGATCGCCTGGATCAGGGCGAACTACGCGAAGCCGCTGCGGGTGGAAGATCTAGCAGAATTCGCCGGCATGGGTGTGTCCACGCTGCACCATCATTTCCGGGTGCTGACCTCCATGAGTCCGCTTCAGTATCAGAAACAGGTTCGGCTGCAGGCAGCGCGGGGGCGCATGCTCATTGAGGGTCTGGACGCCGCAACCGCGGCCTTTGATGTCGGATACGAAAGCGCCAGTCAATTCAACCGCGAATATAGCCGTTTCTTCGGTCAACCACCGATGCGGGATATTCGGACCCTTCGCTCGCCAAGCGCTCCGCTGCTGGAGTCGGTCAGCAATCGGTAAAACGATTTCTGATCGTCTGGTTGCGGGTGAGTAGTCGGCTTCGGCTACGAATAACCTCTTCACCCCAGGCACGATGGGCGGAAGCCGGAGGATTGCGCGCTCGGCATCTGGGAGAAAGCGTTCGCGTCGACGAGAAGATCCAGACGCTGTGCTGCGACCGCGTCACTGATGGGCGTGAAGGAGATCCAGTGTGCGCCGAAGCGAAGAGCCGCAACGCGAAGTCATTGAGACACACTGTACAGCCGCACACGATACGTTCGAATCTCTCGAGGCTCCATGGTCAGTTGTCTCCCTTGGTTACTCTGATCAGCGGCCAGTGTTGTGCCAGGTTGACTGAGGATGAGACCTAAAACGAGAGAGAGAGGCAACCATGTGCCATCGCTTAACTCCTGCCGTTCCACGTATTGCCTTGGCATCGAGCATCCAGGCAAAATGCACCGCATTCAGCGCGATGCGCTGGGATCGCCAGTGGGCGGCGGGGCGTAATCCACCGCGGCCGGAGGACCCAGCAATTCGGTGAGGACCGGTTTCAATGCGTCGGCCCAAATCTGATACGCCTTGACCGTCGGATGCAGCTTGTCGCTGGCGTTCATCATCCCATCGAAGAGTCTACCGTCACGGCCGGCGAGTTTGTCGTTGATGTTCAGATACCGGACCTTCTGACCGTCGGCGATTCTGGAGAGATTACCGTTGATCCTGTCAATGACGGGCATGAAGTTCATGTTGTCGTTTCGCGGTAAGATCCCCGTCACGACGATCGTCGCCGCGGGCGCCTTGACCTGGATCAATCGCACAATCGCCTGAAGGCCGCGCGTGACATCGTCTGCCTTCGCACCCGCGTTGCCAGGCACCGGCGCATTGCCGACGTTATTTGTGCCGGCGAGCAGAACGACGACCTTGGGATTCACGCCGTCGAGTTCGCCGTTCTCCAGCCGCCAAAGTATGTTCTGCGTCTGATCGGCGCCCCATCCGAAATCAGCCGCGTTCCAACCGAAGAAATTCTGCTTCCAATTGGCCAGCAGCTCAGGATAATCGGTGGCGCCCCAGCGGCGCGTAATCGAGTCGCCTTCGAAATAGACGTCGGTTCCGCCTTGTTTCGCCTTCGTGAGTAATTGGGAATGCGCGAGGAGCGAGTTCGGATCCGTCCGGAACACCGGCTGATCAGCCGGAAGCTGCCAAACGGCCGCGTGATCATTGTCCGGTTGAACGCTGCCCGGGTCGATGAAGGCGTAACCCCATCCTTGCGCGATCAATTGCTCGGTAGCGGGCGGATCAGTCCCGATCATGGCCTTCAGATCGGGTCGCTTGGCCATCATCCCGGCCACGCGCTGCAGGAAGGCCGCACTGCCGAACATCACCATGACGGGCACCCGATCGTTCGCATTGCCCGGCGTGACCAACGTCATTTGGATGTCGACGCTGATTGACGGACACGACGAATTGTCCACGTGTCCGACGAGTTGCTTTTCGATGACCGGGAAAACGCCTGCCTTCGATTTGACTGTGCTCGTGACGGTCCAAGTCACTTTGGGCACATCGGGCGGGATGCGGCCGAGCACTTCGCGCTCGAAGTCTTCGACGATCTCCGGACGTCTCTGATGCCACCACTCGGTGACCGTCGTGACCTGCTTGCCACTCTTAAGCGTCAGTGCGTCGGGCAGCTCTGGAAACGGATTGGCCTTCGACTCGTCGTAATTGGCGTGGTTGGGTGCTTTTTCGTCGCCGCTGTACGCCGGGCGGAGAGCCTTGATGCCTAGCTGCTCCAGCATGTTCCGATGATCCTGTTCCGCCGTCCAGTTCAACGGCGGCGGTCCACCCATCGTAGAAGCAGGAGGCACCCCCGCGGACGGTATATCTGCTTGCTGCCCCGGGGCGGAAGTAGAAGTGACGACGGCTAAAAGGCTCATCATGAAGACGCGCCATGTTGCTCGTGTCGAGCGCGAGAAATGAATCATATTCGACTCTCGAACAAATATATGCCGACGGTGAGTAGGCACGCCATTTCGTAGTCATCGCCGGGCCATGAGATCAATATAGAGAAGGCTTCGTTTTACGAGCGGAGACTAAAGGGCAACTCGACCATCGGGTACGTCATCGAGTGACGCAGTTGTGGATACGGCACGCTCGTGCGGCGCAGCATCTTGGTCCGGCACGACACGGGACTTCATGTGCAGCCAGTGCGCACGGCTTGAGAGAGCTTGCCTGGAACGGCGGCGGGGACTGGACGCGCACGAGTCGAAGTGCTTCGCGCTCGTCTACTGACCGAGTCGGTCTTTAGTGGCCAATGCCTGCGCCGAGCATGAACCGGGACCTCGCGACTTCGGAAGCTGCCGAATTGACAGTGCGATATTTCACTACTTCATGACTCGCGGTATACGATCCCCCTGCCTTGGGAACTCTCGCACCACGAATGGGTAGTCCTTCTGCAACATCGACATAGTTCATGCCACTATCGGCGTACGTTTTTGTAAACGGACGGCGGAGAAGGACGCTAAGCGCTTGAAAAATAAGGCAGATTTGTGGGGGGGCCAGAAGACAAGACGAAAATACAATAAGTTTTTTATAATCAATGACTTAACACTGGACCTAGTCGGGTTCGAACAGACGACCTCTTCCGTGCCATTGTAAGAAATACCAATCACTTGCAGACATTTCCACACAAAACAAAGGACTTAGCGGATGGCGATTGGGACGCCGTTGGCGCCACAGAATACTCTTTCACGGGTCTGGACTCCGCACGGACTCCAAAACGACACGCGCTGCGCTCTCACGCGCGCGGTTGTAGGCGATTGTGATTGTTGTTTGCTGGAGGAGACAACATTTGGTTTCCCTATCAGGAGAGTGCCCACGACGCAGGGTTGTGATCACGGCACGGGCGGATCGCGGCCGGCAGCGCTCACGGCGAGAAGCGACTCTTTGCCCGAGAGCGTGGGCGAAGAAAAGAGGTCCTTGGGATTGCCTGACGTGCAAGTAGCTTCTAATCTGACTAGGTGATGACCAAACGCAAACAGGTCCTGCCGATCTTGATGCTGGCGACGATTGCCTCGCTTGCCGGTCAGACGAAGTTCAGTGCCTCCGACTGGACCATCTACGTCACCAATGACGCTTGCTCAGACTACACCTGGGGATTCAACGAAGAACAGACACGGCACGCTTACGCAGATGTCGTGCGGGCCCATCTCGACGAAATGCTGCGCACGGACCAGGAGAAACCAGAAAACCAGGATCGGTACAATCTCTCGATCACGCAGGAGGCCCTGGCCTTCGTCGAGTACTACCCTGAACGTACGCCTGAGCTGATTCGCAGAATCAAGGAGGGCAGGATTTCCGTCGGGCCGGTTTACAACAACGCGTTGTGGGGCTTTCAAAGTACCGAGGCCGTAATCCGCACGTTCTATCCAGCGCGGCGCCTGGAGCGAGCTTGGGGGATTCCGCTCAGCGTTGCGCAACACATCGAGCAACCCGGCTTGCCGTGGGGCGTCGCCTCTATTCTGGCCGCCAGCGGGTTCCGCTGGCTTTCGGTGCCATACCTCGATTACGACTCGACCTTCGCGGGACTGAAGAATCCGGTGTTGTTTGATTGGGAAGGCCCGGACGGTGCAACTGTGCGCGTGGTCATGGATAAGTTTGCATCGCAGAAAGCCAACTACGTGCAGGGCGCCTACATTCTTAAAGACCCAGGCAAGATCTCCGACGAATGGCTGCCCCACTACTCACAACTGAATGACTATCCGGTGCGCGTGGTTCTGGCTAGCGGCACTCACGGAGACAATAATCCGGCCAACGGGAGCCGCGCCGCCGGCTTCGCTGATTCGATCATCCGGTACAACGCCCAATCCGAGCCCCATGCCCAGTTGATCAATGCCACCTTGCCGATGTTCTTCGAAGCCGTCGAGAGAGCCCATCCCGTGCTCGCCACCCTCCGTGGCGACTTCGGGCATTCCTGGGATCTCTGGCCCGTCACGCTGGCCAAGTACGCCGCAGACGAACGGACTGGCGAACACATATTGCTATCTGCGGAAGCGCTCTTGACGCTGCGCGGCAATGCCAGCGCGATAGCGGCAACGCGCGGCGAACGCGAGAGAGCCGAATGGAACTGGATCATGCTCGCGGACCATGCCTGGAACGGCAGCGACACGGCCAACCAGAACGTAAACGCGGAATTACGCCGCAAATGGAGCGAAGAACTGCACAGTCTCGCACGCGATATGACGCAGAAGGCTTGGGTAGCTGCCGGCCTGACAACCGGAGGAGCTTCTGTTACCGTGTTTAACAGTCTCTCCGTACCGCGCGGCGACTTGGTCCGCATCGAGACACCCAAGGCTGTTGCCGGGTTGAAGCTTGGTGCGAGAGACATTGCCGTACAGGTCGTCGGCGAAGACGGCAAGCAGGTGCTCTATTGGGTCTCGCCGAGAATCGACGGATTCGGCTTCGATACCTTCCGGACCGTATCGCAGCCCGGCAAGCTTCATCGCACCACAGCCCTTCGGGCGAACCCAACGGAGTTAGATGGTCCGCAATACCGCTTGCGTGTCGATTCCGCGACAGGTGGCATCGCCAGTCTTGTCTATAAGACTACGGGTAGGGAATTGCTAGCTCCCAACAGTACGCACACCATAGGGCAGACGATCTTCTTCGATGGGCAGGAGCACAAACTCTCGAATGTGCGGTCCGAAGTGGAAACGATCGGGCCCGTGCTGGCAAGGCTCAGAATAACCGGCTCGACTGAAGGCATCGAGGTCACCACGCACGTGACCATGTACGCCGAACTCGACCGCGTGGATTTCGACATTCGCATCCACAAACCTGTCACCACACAGGCCCAGCGGCTTACGCAGATGTTTCCGGTGTTGGGCCCGAGCGCGGTACAGCGCGTGGAAACCACGGGTGCCGTGGAGCGTCCCGAGTTTCGGCCTGATGGAGACCTACTCCCAGGGGCAGATCCGAACCGCTTCGTCGTGCAAGGTTTCGTAGATGCTTCGACTACGACCGGTTCCGGGGTAACCGTCGCGCCGATCGAGTCGTTCGCTCTGCGGCGCGACCTGGTCGGGTTCACGTTCGAGGCGCTGGGCAATGACCAGAACTACAAGGAGTCGGCGCGCGACCAGCACGGTGTGACCGACTTTCGGTTCCGCTACTCCTTGCGTGCGCGTGCCGGCGCGTATGACAACGCAGAGACTGTGGCATGGAGCCGCGCAGTAGCAACGCCGCTCGTCGCTGCATTCGGCAGCCTGCCGAATCGTGCGACTTCGGCCGTCGCCTTCGATCCGCGCCGCGCCGTTGCGCTGGCGTTCAAGCCAGCGGAAGAGAGCGGCTACATCCTCAGAATCCAGGAAACCGCGGGCCGTTCCGGCATGATCGACATCCGCGTGCAGGGTTATAGGGAAGTCGTGTTGACCGACCTGCTGGAGCGCGATCAGAAGCGGCTCGCCATCCGTGATGGCCGTGTTACGGTAGATCTCAAAGCGAACGGATTTGCGACGTTCCGCCTCACGCCTTGATTTGGGAGCAGGGTACGATCCGGCAGCGACGCGGCTCACTCCCGGCAATACCTCGGGTTCAGGCGCTGAATCAGCTTCCTGGCGTTTGGCGCTGCCGGCTTCCCTATTGCACGACCGCTTGCTGCTTCTCGCCAACGCTGGCCAGCCGCTCCTGAATCAGGCGGGTGAGTTCCTCCTGCCGGGTGAGTTGGATCTTCGTGTCCCGGCCAGTCTTCGGTAGCGCGAGGAGTTGGGCGCATCATTTCGGAACCGCACGCTCGGAATGGCCTGACCCTGATCGAATTGGAAAGCTCCCGGCACGCAGTGTATTCATGCGACGAGCGTTCCCATCTGCGACGTATCGTAGCCGGCGAGAACTTCCAACTTGCGCCGTAGCGTGGCGCGTTGGAGCACGTCCAGGAAGGCTTTTACCGCGGGAAGACCGGCAGTGTGCCTGCGCATCACCAGATCGTAACGCTCGCTGCGAAGTGGCGCGAAATCCAGACCAAAAGATTGTGCCGCCGACCGGGTCGCCAGGCACGCGTCGGCGTCTCCCGTGACGACGCAGTAAGCGGCCGCCAGGTGTCCGAAAGCCACGCGATCATAGCCCTTGATTCTGGTCGCATCCAGGCCGGCCTTCTTCAGCAGTTGATCCAGCAGCGCGCGGCTGCCCGAGCCGGGCTCGCGGTTGACGAACCGGACATTCCGCTTGCCAAGGTCCTCGACCTTGCGCACACCCTTTGGATTGCCGGGCGCGGTCACCAGGCCTTCTTCCCAGCGCGCAAACGTCACCACGCTGATCTCTTTGCCAGGGAATTCCTGGCGGATGTAGGGCATATTGAATTCGCCGGTCTTGGGATCTTCGAGATGCGACCCAGCGATATGCACCTTGCCCTCTTTGAGCCACGTGAGCGCCAACATACTCGAGGCGGCGGCGCATACGATTTCGATGCCGCTGATCTTTTCGACCATGTGGGAGAGGAGACTGGTCGCCGGGTCGCAGCCCGCTAGGACCAGCCGCTTCTGCGCGGACTCTTCCTTCGAAAACACCACGAGGTCGGCACGACCGCTGGTTCGCCCTAACCGCTGAATGACACCGTCTGCCTCGGGCATGTGGCAAGGCGACGCGCTCACAGGCACGCTGACCCAACGGGGCCCGACCTGGCAGACTCGCACGGGCTGGCCTTGCACCGCGGGTGAACCGCTGAGGAGATCGGCTGCCAGCGACTCGGGCGCCGCTTGCGCACCATCTTGAAGCGTGAACAGTTCGTCGACTGTCACCTCCAATTCTCGGGCGAGATGCAGCGCGACTTCGGTGTTCGGTACATAAGTGCCTGCTTCGATCGCGTAGATGGTCTGTCTGCTGACGCGTACGCGCCGCGCCAGATCGGAAGGGCCGAGCCCCCGGCTCTTACGGAGCTCAGCCAGTCGATTCTCGACTCGCGTCTTCCCGGATATCATTTCGTCACCTGAACGACTTCGAGCTTTGTCAGCATGCGGACCGAGCGTGCGCCGGGCTTGTCCTTCGGGACGATGATGCGGAAGCGGCCTTCCACCCCCGACAGAGGTTTCCCATTGGCGGTGTCCGCCAGGAGGATCTCGTTGTCGATGAAAGAGGGGTCGAGCTCGGCGAGGGAGAATACAACCCGATAGCCGTCTTGCGCTTCCGCGAGGACATAACCAGCGAGCGCTTTGCCGCGCAACTCTTTGCCTTGCGGCACACCTGCTCGCTGGAGTACTTCGTGAAGCCACACGCCCTGGTAGACGCTCTCCTGGCCGTGGCTCGTGAATTTGGCTGTCGCGCACGGCATCTTGGCCAGCTCGTCCGCGGTCAGCGTCAGCTCGTGTTGAACGGCGCCCGTGACTCGTAGCGAAGAGGAGGCCTCTTGCGCTACCGCTAAGGCTGCCAAGAGCAACCCAATCAGCAACAAGCGTCGTGTGGACATGCCTGCCTCACATTCTAACTTCAGTGCTCACGAGCGAATCGATTTCCAGCCGCACCTCAGTAGTGGATCTTGGCCACGAACTCGAAATCGCGCGGGTTTCCGGCGCTTGTGATCGAGCCGAAGGCCGCACTTCCGAAAATGCCGCTAGGATCGTTGAGCGGAGGCGTATTCGAGACGTTAAACGCTTCCGCGCGGAACTCGGCGCTAAGCCGTTCCGTAATGCGGAAAGTCTTGCCGAGCATCACGTCCGCATCCTGCAGGCCGGGACCCCGAACAGGGTTGCGGGAGCTGTTGCCGATAACGAACTGATGCGCGCCCGCAAAGGCGGCGGTGTTGAAATATTGGGCGACACTTCGTCCCGAAAAGTTGTTGGGGTTGCTGATCCGGTTTGGACGTTGGACCGCGAAGCCCAGACTTGAGTTGTTATTGGTGGCCTGAGTGACCGCGACTGCGTCACCTGACTGTACGCGAACCAGGCCTCCGATCTGCCAGCCTGCGATCCTCCACAACCGGGGGATGTCGTAGACCCAACCCAACGCGAAGACGCTAGGGATATCGCCGCTGGAAACGTCCTTTTCAAGGTGCCGGTTGTAGGCGTCCGCGGCGCCGGTACTATTGAGAACGGGGCCGGTGAAAATGGTCTGCGAGAAGACGCTGGAGGCATCGTCGATCAGCTTGGAGGAGGTGTACGCAGCGTTGACCGTCAGGCCATGCGACAGCCTCTTCTCGATCTTGACGGCAGCCGCGTCATAGGTCGAGTTGCCGACGTTGTCCCGGAACAGAGCGACCGTCGTGAAGCGCGGGTATGGCCGCAGCAATTGTTGCTGAGGAAGCGTCTTTCCTCCGAGTGACGACGAAGCTGGGATCTGTCCGTAGTACGGATTTGCGACCTTCGCCAGCAACGCCGAGCCCATTGACAGGTCTTGCGAGGGCAACTGGTTTATGTTTGCATCGGGAATTCCGAGTCGCGTGTTCTTCGACCCGAGATACGCCAACTCGATGTTCCAGTCCTGACCGAGCGTCTTCTGCACCGTGAAGTTCCACTGTTGCGAGTAGCCGGAGCCGTTCGAACGGTCCACGCCAAAAACGCCCTGTCCTAAGCCCGAGTTCGGATTCGGCGACGTGACTTGAACGGTTGGTCCGTTGGCCAGTGAAAATGCCGCATTGATGTTGTCGGGAGACTGCTGACCGACGGTCTGGACAAACGGAAATTGCGGGATGGTGAACGGTGTTGTGATGCCCGACTGTTCAAAGAAAATCATCCCGTAGCCCGAGCGGATGACCCAACTGTCGCCGGCCCGATAGGCGAGTCCGGCGCGAGGGCCAATGTCACAGCACTCCAGGTTACGAGCAGTGTGCGGGAACTCCAACAACTGCGTGGCGAGGTTGAACACGCCGCCCTGGTTGCGGACTTCCGTGGAGGGGAAATTGAGTGTGTAACGTGCGCCGATGTTCAGTGTCAGACGGCTCGAGACCTTCCAATCATCACCGGCAAAGAACTCCGCGATGTGAGCGCGCGGCTGAATCACCTGCTTTTGAATGTCGATGGAGAACGCGTTCACCTGCCCGAGCAACAGTGACGCAAACGCGTTTCCGCTGCCCGTAACGGACGAACTGTTCGTCCCCGTTGTCGTAAAACCGAATGAGCCGGTCGGATTGGGCGGGTTGAGCACGTCCAGAGCTTCCCGCCGCAGATCCGTGCCAACCTTGATCGTGTGCCGCCCGCGCACCATGGTGAATGTGTCGAGGTACTCCGTCACCGACGTGGTGAAGTTGGAATTGGCTGCTGTTGTCGGCCCGATCTGCTGGAGTCCCGACACCGTAAAGATCGGCAGGACCGAAGCGAAAGAGTTGGAAGGCAAGCCCGGAATGGTGATTCCGCCGTTTTGCAGCGACGTCTGGTTCAGATCGCGGCGGGAATAGCCGAAGCGCGCCTGGTTCAATAGAGTTGGCGAGACCGACCAGTTATAGTCGCCAACAACGGCGTCGCCGCGTGTGATTGCATGTCCAATCACGCCCGAGGTGAGGCTCCCGCTTCCGTCGGGCAGGGGCGCCACGGGGTTGTCGTCATCGTGGAATATCGTGTAGCGGGCGAAGAACCGATGCTTCTCGCCAAAGTACCGGTCCACACGGAAGTCCGCCTGGTCCTGGTTGTCCGGCTCTGTAGCCGTTCGAACAAAGTTGTTCGCGCCGGCGACGTTTGGCAGCGGGTAATGCTCAAGCACCTGGTTCGCAATTGAATCGAAACGAGTCTGCGGAATCGTATTATTCGGGAACAGTGTGCGCGGTGATGTGGCCGGGTTGAATATGGTCTGAGTGAAGATGCCTTGTCTTTGCGTGAGCGTCGGAACGACGCTAAAGCGGGTAATGCCGGTTCGCAGCCGCGTGCCCTGCCAGTCTGCGAAAAAGAACATCTTGTTCTCTTGGATCGGCCCGCCGATGGTGAGTCCATATTGATTCCGGCGGAACTCGGGCGTCGGACCTGGCTGGGCGAACAGGTTCCGGGCGTTCAACGCTTCGTTGCGAATGAACTCGAAGAGAGAGCCGTGGAACTGATTGCTGCCCGACTTACCGATCACGATTACAGTGCCGCCGTTGGAACGGCCATATTCAGGCGAGTAGGCGTTCACATTCAACTTAAACTCGGCCATGCCGTCGATGATTGGGTAGTAAACGACTTGTCCGGGCTCCGGCTGCAGCACGCTGATGCCGTCGTAAATGTATTCGTTGGTTCGTGGCCGGCTGCCATTGATGCGCGGAAGAAAGCTTCCGTTCGGCAACGCGACACCGGGCGAAAGGGTAACTAGCGGAATGAAATTGCGTCCGTCCAGCGGCAGGTTTACGATCTGGCTCTCTTCAATGTTCTGGCCCATGTCGCCGCTCGCGGTCTGAAGCAGCGGCGCCGCCGCCGTCACATCGATAGACTGTGACGGCTGACCGACAGCGAGGCGCACGTCGATTGCCGTTCGATCGCCGAGCCGCAACCCGATGCCCGATTGGCGGTATGTTCGAAACCCAGGCTGCTCCACAGTCAGCACATACTGGCCAGCCGGCAATCCGAGCAGGTGGTATTCGCCGCGCTCATCCGATGCCGTCTCGTAGCGGGCCATCGTGGCCTGATCTTCGGCTTCAACTTTCGCCTTGAGAACCGAAAGACCAGACGGATCCTGGATCGTGCCCAGGAGCTCCGCGCGGCCAGCTTGTCCAAAGCCCGGGCCCGGAATCAAGACTGTCGCGAGACCAGCGAGAAGTAAGACCGGAATTCGTCTGCGCACAATAGTGTCGTTTATATACAACGTCGTAATGTTAGCACAACTCTTCAGAATCGTTACCCGAGCTGGGGAGTCAATAGCGGCACGTGCATTAGGCCCAGATCGCGGCTCGACGTCCACGGGTCTGATGAGAAGCGGGCAGTGCAACCTATACGCGGTGGACATAACTGCGGATGGTCGCCGACGCGTGGTCGGCGAGCCGCTTAGGCCTTCCACTGGGTGAAGGTCCCAGTACCAGAAAACGACGGGCGTAAAGCTGACGTCGGCGTCGGGGAAAGCTCACGGTAGTAGGCTTGTCGAGGGTCCACAGTGGAGATTGCGGACGTTAATTGGAACACCCACTCGCGGCGTTGCTCCTGAACACGGGCGTTAAGGGGTAATATCGGCTATTCGGCGAGCAGAAATCTGGGACTGAGAGTTCAACCTCGGCCGGCCCGCTCAGCCGGAACAGATCCTAGGCAGTTTCCGGTTCCGGAGCGGGCGGGCCCTTATCGAGGGCACTGCCTGGGCACTTCTCCGATAACGACTACTCGCTCATGTGGATTGCCTCCGGTTTGCCGACGATCCACTCAGCAAGCCCACTTTTCCGGTAACCAGGTCTCGGTCCGGATAGTTTGGCTCCTCGGCATGGATTCTAACTATTGTGGCGAAACCGCGGGACAATTCGGCGACGTCGTCGGACTGCCAACAAAACTACGCCGGCACTTCCACATG
>Ga0302140_10009586_pt1 | contig 12001 bp, 6 predicted proteins | sample I_Bog_E1_1_FD_202095 | JGI IMG/M metagenome (GOLD analysis project Ga0302140, IMG submission 202095) | Peat permafrost microbial communities from Stordalen Mire near Abisko, Sweden - I_Bog_E1_1 | ecosystem: Environmental > Terrestrial > Soil > Wetlands > Peat | place: Sweden: Abisko, Stordalen...
CGACAAAAAAGGAAACCCGGTGAGGGACCTGAAGGCCGAAGATTTTGAAGTTTACGACAATGGCCAAAAGCAGGACTTGCGCTACTTCTCGCAGTTTTCCTTCGGGGCGCCGGCCGATGAGCCGTCTGGTGAAGCGCACGATCGCACCTTCACCAACCACGCCGCCGATCGTGCCTCCGGATCGCCGCAAACAGCCACAGACCCCGGCGCAACCGTTCTGTTAATCGATGAAGGGCATACTGCGGAGGCTGACATGTCACGCACCCGCCAGGAACTGCTCCGGTTCCTTGCCTCTACAGCTCCCGGCGAGCGTGTCGGCATCTACACCATGAACGGGATGGGCTTCCAAATTCTTCAGGAAGTTACCGCGGATCATGCTTCGCTGATGGCCAAACTTCAAGGGTGGACTCCCAAAGTGCATCCTGAAGCTCCAATCGAGCGCGAGGGGTCGCGCAACCATCCGCCGTTGAGCGAAGCACACCGCGCCGCCGGCACGAACCCCAGCGGCAATCCGCTCGACATGCCGGATGCGGGCACCCCGGTCGACGTTCAGTTGCGAAGCCTGGGCAGCAATCCCACTCGCGCTTCGCTCATCATTTTCCGGGGTGTGGCGCGACATCTCTCCACCATCCCGGGATACAAGAACCTGGTATGGATATCCAGCGACAGCGTCTTCTCCGATTGGCAAAACCAGGCAGCGGGCGCAAATAAGGGCCCTGGCTCCTTAGACGCCTATGCGCTGCATGCGCAGGAAGCCATGAACGACGCGCATGTGGCAGTGTTTCCCATGGACGTCTCGCAGTCCCCGGAGCAGACGGCGACGGCCGGCAAGCCTCCAGGCAGCGGTGACGATACACCGCAAGATAGCCTGGGTAACCCCATGGCCTTGGGCTTGAACAGGTCAGGCATGAAAAGCGGCGGCGGCGGTGGCGGCCCTCCCGGTTCCGGGCCGAGCATAGACACCAGCCGCAACTCGGTGGAGATGCAGCAGTTCATGCGCCCCATCCAGGAGCCCGTCCAGCAGGTGGCCGATGCCACCGGCGGACGCATCGTTCGCCACCCCATCAACCTGCCTGGGGAACTGGCCAGCATTGTTCAGCAAGCTCATGGAGTATGCCTGCTCGGCTTTTCTCCTCAGGGACCGCCCGACGGCCAGTACCACACCATCCAGGTCAAGCTGGTCGAGAAGCAGCGCGGCGTGACGCTGCGCTTCCGCACCGGCTATCTTTTTGCCAAGGATCCAGACAGCCTCAAGGATCGCTTTGAGCAGGCGGTCTGGCGTCCCAGAGACGTGAGCGACATTGCCGTGACTGCCGGCGTGACTCCCATGAATCTCGCGGCCAGCGCACAGACCTACCAGGATCCTGGCGGCGAGGCCAAAGTCAAAATCGGCATTGTCGCCACCGACCTGGGACTGCAGCAGCGGGACAACCGCTGGCTTGACCGCGTGGATATTTACTTCGTCCAGCGCGACGATGCAGGCATCGAGAAGCGGGTCGACGGACAGACCCTCGGCCTGAGGCTCACGGCCTCAACCTACCAGAGCATGTTGACAGCCGGCGTACCGTTCGAGCAAGTTGTCCAGTTGCAGCCCGGCATGGCTTCCCTGCGCGTTCTGGTAGTCGACGAAAACTCCGGACGGATGGGCTCGGTCACCATCCCCGCGCCGGCCCTGGGAGCCACGCCTTGAAGAATTCAACGCCTTCTGCAGTCCGTTTCGCTTCGCAATTCGTCAACGCATAAAGCCACATCGAACCGGCGCGATTGCCGCGCCCAGATCTTCAGGAGGTCTAGGCTCATGAAACGTTTTGGATGGATTCTTGTGCTTTGGATGGCAACGGCCCCGGCGTGGGCCGCGGGAAAGATGACCGTTCAACAACTCAAGGACCTGCTGATCTCACTGCAAAAGGCGAATACGGCCGACGCCGATGTAGCAGCCCAACTGAAGGATGTGGAGCTCACCGAAGAGATGACCCACAGCGTGATGAACAGCCTGGGGCCATACGTTCCGGGTCAACTCACCACTGAGCAGCTTTTCGTTCTTGAAGTTCGCAGCGCAGTGCTTGCCCCACCCGCGGCCGATCTGCCATCGACGCCTGCGCCCGACGCAGCCACGCAGAAAGCCATTCTGGACAAGGCCATCGACTACGCGAACAAGACCTATGCCCAGTTGCCCAACTTAACTGCAACCAAAGCCACACGCCGGTTTCAGGACAGTACGGAATTCACTCAAGGCAGCATAGCCGCGCATAGCAGCGTTACAGTGGCGGCTCCCATTCCGCCTATCCGCTACACGGCCGGCACCGAAGCGACGGTGACCTTGCAAAATGGAGCCGACCAGAATTCTCTGGAGAACGACAAGACACAGTGGGGCAGAAACAGCATGATCGCGCTGCTCGGGCAGGGCCCGGTTTTGACCACAGTACTTCGGGAAGCACAGGCTGCCGGCAAGATCAACTGGGTGCGCTGGGAGACCATCGATGGCAAGCAGACGGCGGTCTATTCATTCGTTGTGGATAAAAAGGCCTCCCGCTATGCAGTGAACTATTGCTGCTTTCCAGAGACTTCTCAAGAAGGACAAATGACGATGCGCGGATTATCAGGGCCGGGAGCGGGACCCGGCGGCACAGCCGCAGGGGGCGATACCATGGGGAACTACGGCACAAACGCCAACTGGAAAAACTTCAAGGCTACGGTGCCCTACCACGGCGAAATCTTCGTCGACCCCGATTCGGGAACCGTCGTCCGGCTAATCACACAGGCCGACTTCAAATCGGGGGATTGGGTTCGGCAGGAGGATCAGTGCATCCAATTCGGCGCGGTGACGGTAGGCGACAAGCCGATGGTTGTCCCCGTCACGACCTTCATCAACACGCTTTCACGTCCCTACGGGGATAACCAAAGAGCCAGTACGATCCTGCGCCATACGTTGTTCATTTCCGAATACAAGAACTACCAGGCCGGTGCAGCTCACTGATTGCCCCAAGACTTGGCTTCCCATCGATTCGAAGACCGCATGCAGGGGCAGGCACATGGCTGTCTCACAACGCGCTCGGGCTTTTCCGAACCCTGGCTCGATTTTGCCTTGAATGCGTTCCTCATTTGACTATGTCGATGGCCGCCGCGCCGAGCGCCAGCTGCGAGAATACCTGCGTCCAATCCGCGAATGCCCGAACGGCGCTGGGGCGCAATGTCTTATCCGGTACAACAACCGTGTCGCCTGGATTCAACCGCAGTTGGTTAAACCCACTCGCGAAATAGTTCTTGTCAACGACAGTGCGGCTGATCACGGAGCCGTCGGCGCGAATCACAAAAGCGTGACGCCGGTCCGCATCGCGATCCGGTCCTCCCGCCATTTGCAGAAAGTGGTTCACCGTTCTCCCCGGCTCATACAAAAACGAATTCTGGTCGTACACCGCGCCAACCACGTTCACAACCGAGGGCACGAATGGCACCGCGAACCGGTCACCGTTTTCCAGCTTGATTGCGGGCACGTCTTCGATGCTTGCCTTGTTGGGTGAAAACCGCAGGACAATGCGGCCGGTAGCCCGTACCTGGCTGAGACGAGCGACCAATTCCTGTCCCGCTGTCCGCGCGGCCGTGACGTCTGAAGAGCCGGACCCTGAGCCGGTTCCGGCGGCGGCCAGCGCTTGTGTCCCGCGCTGGGCCTCCATGGTCACGTTCTGCACGTACTCGTCCAGACGCCGCTGCTGCAGCACTCGTGTCGATTCGCGGGTAAACTCCGAGCCGTAAAGATAGGCATTCGGGGTAAGGCCTCCGGCGCGACGTACCACCTCGCGCAGGGTCTCGCCCTCTTGTACGCTGTAGACGCCGGCATGAACAAACTCGCCGTCCAATTCGATATACTTTGTCTGCCGGTCAACCGGAACGCGAATATCGTCCTGCGAGAAAATGGTGATCGTGTCCCCGGGCTGCAAAATCAAGTCCTGGCTCGCATCGTGATCGATCACCAGCTTGCCCAATTCGAACGGGATCAACGAGGTCTTCAATGTTTCCGGGTCCACACGTTCAATTGCCGCGTAATCCCAATTGATCTCCGGCGTCGACAATTGCACAGTATTCCGGCGCGGCCTCCCCGCGCTTCCCTGCGTCGACGTCTGCGAGGCGATTGACCCGCTGCTCCTTGTCTCCCCTTGATTTGCATTATTGTTCGCGGCATCCCGCTGATCGACCGGTTCCAGAGCTGACGTGAGAGTATCCGGGGTCACCGATGCGGTAAAGCCGTTCGGGTTCGATTCCGGCGTTCGCTGATCTTTACCGATGGTCGAGATCGTGGGTTCAAACTCCGGCGCGGGTAAACCGAGATGGTTCCGCTTCCACCAGTAATCGCGGCCCACCAGGGAGTCCCGATCGGGAATCAGTTCGCTCAGGCGCATCCCGGGGTGCCAGCCAAACCGCCCGGGATTGGCCACAAAACCACGCAGCGTTACAGTCTTCTGATACGCGGGAAGGATGGAGTAAATGCGCAAGATATCGCCGTCTGCAAGCGGAGCGGCCAATCCGCCCGCGTCGAAGGTAAACTCCATGGCCTGGCGATGCTGGGGCTGTTGCTCGCGGTCCAGCGAGACGCGCGCATGCGAAGCGACAGCCGTGGTGTTCCCTGCCGCATCGATCAGATCGGCTATCGTTTCCCCTCCGCGCATCTCGTAAATGCCTGGGCTGCGGATGCTCCCCGCGATCGCCACCTGAGCGCCCACCGGCGGTATGAAGATAACATCCTCCGGCAGCAACCGGGCGTCGGAAGATTTGTCTCCGTGAACCAGGAGCGCGTATAAATCGAAGTCCGTAATTGTCTTTCCATTGCGCTTCAATAGAATGTGGCGAAGCGAGCCCTGCGCGGAGGGTCCGCCGCTGGCAAACAACGCGTCAACCAGGGAACTGAGCGAGCTGACCGTGTAAGCCCCCGGACTCCTCGACTGTCCGGTGACATAGATCTGCATGGAGCGAATCCGCCCGATATCCACGGAAAGATCGAAGTTGCGGTACACGCGTCCCACCGCGGCCCGCAAATGCTGATCCAGCGCCGAGAACTGCAGTCCCGCTACGTGAACATCGCCCACCTGGGGGAGGCTGATATTTCCCGACCTGTCCACGCGAAGATTTCCACTGTAATTGATCTGACCCCAGATACGGACCCGCAACTCATCCTCAGGCCCGATCGTGTAATCGGAGGTTGCCGGAGCCAGGTTGCTGGGAGCGAATGTGGATGGCACGTCGCGAAACAGGCTCGCCCCATAAATGGGAAGCAGTTGCCCAATGCTCGCAGCTACGAACTTCTGAAATTCGGTGAGGGGTTCAGGCGGAAGCACTCGGCGCGGAAGTTGCCCTTGAATGCCTCCAGGCCCAAGCAAAGTGGTGTTATCAATCCCTGTTGTGCCTAGTGTCCTGCGATTCTCCATCCCGTTCTGGTCGGTGGGGAACTGCTGGTTCTGCCGAGAGGGCTGCTGGCCGGTTTGCTGGCCGGTCTGATCCTGCGTGCATCCCGGGTCCTGATCGTTGCAGTTCGCGGAAGGGCTCTGCTGTGGATCTCCTGACTGGCTCCCGTCTGGACTCTGAGGATAGAGTGCCGCGGAACCAGCAAGCAGAAGAAGGACTAAGGGAATGTGCAGGCGTTTTTTCATAGATGTGGCTTTATTGTCCAGGATCACATTCTCAGTCTACAACGTTAACTGGCAGTGGACGGCGGATTGCCCCGCCGGCCGCAACCGCACGCAACTCACTTCCGCAGCCCTGGCTCGGCAAGCGTCTCCAGAACCAGATCGAGCGCGTCTTCCCAATAAGGAAGACACACTCCAAACGTCTCTTCCAGACGCTGGCCCGATAAGCGCGAATTGGCGGGACGCTTCGCTGCCTGCGGATAGTCGCTGGTCGAAATAGGAACCAGGTTTGGAATTGGCGTTCCAGATGTAGCCGCCGACTTCTCGAACAACGTCCGCGCAAAACCGTACCAGGATGTCTCTCCACTGCTTGACAGGTTGTAGATGCCGCTTCGGCCCTGGAGTCCGCCGCCCGAGGGCGAAAGCAGTTGAGCGAGGATGCTTGCCGTAGCCTGGGCAATGCACTCGCTTGTTGTGGGAGATCCGATCTGATCGTCAACAATCCGCAACTCCGGGCGTTCGCCCGCCAACCGCAACATGGTCAAAAGAAAGTTGCTGCCGCGCGCTCCATATACCCAGCTGGTGCGCAGAATCAGGTAGTCGCAACCGGCCGACTGGACCGCCAGATCGCCCTCAAGCTTGGTCATCCCGTAGACATTCCGCGGGTTGGGAAGGTCGGTCTCGACATAGGGCTCCAGCTTCGAGCCGTCGAACACATAGTCGGTGGAGTAGTGGACGAGCAGGATGCCGAGCCGCGTGGCTTCCTCGGCCAATACTCCGGGCGCCTGGCCATTGATCGCACTGGCCCGCTCCGCGTCTGCTTCCGCCTTGTCAACCGCCGTATAGGCCGCGGCATTCACAATCACCGCGGGCTCTGCTGCACGGACCGCTTGCCGAATCGACTCGGGCTTCAAAAAATCAATCTCGGGGTAGTCGACTACGACGACCTGGCCCTGGCAGGCCAGCTTATGACGCAACTCCCAGCCCACTTGGCCTATGCGGCCAAAAACAAGAATTCGCTTCTTTTGCATTCCATCCCTTCGGGAAGAGATCGGCGCTCGCCCATCCAGGGGACGAGAAACTCAAACCGCCAAGCAGGCCGGACTCCAGTCTTCCACATCGAGTCTACACAATCCGCTACGGGGGCAGGGATCAACCAACACGATTCAGGATATCTCCGCAAGCGATTATCGTTCTGGCGGCAAGAACATCTCAGGAGGCCAGTCCCGACCCCCCACGCCCCAACTCCCGCGAACGGACCAGCGTGGGCATGGGGCCGGAAGGATGCGCCGAATGCAAGTCCACGGACTTCTGGAGGCCCCCGGAAACCGATTCGAGTCTCCGGCGGTGAACCTCTTTCCTGTGAATCCGGTCGCAGACTGCCCCCAGAACCGGCTGAACTTCGCTCAGAAGTATGTTGATATCCATCCGCAGACCACGCGGGCCATGCACACGCCCGATCATGAAATTGCCAATCGGGTCCTGCCCTCTTACCGGCAGGTCCACTGCGAAGGACCATGCCGCCGGTCTGCGCATCCCAATGCCTTCCTCGCTGAGCTCATCCATCAGCGTCCGATCGGCAACCTCGCCTTCCCGCAGCGTCCTTCTTATTGCGCATTCATTCATCACCGTCAGGGAGTAGCTGTCGAACTCTCCAATCTTGAGGAGCGAGTCGAGCGCAATTGACACCTCGGACCACGCATTGCACACCTTCAGCGCCTCGATCGCGTTGCGTGCGGCAATGTTGTTTGCGATCACCTTTTTCTGACCGAACCATCGCTGCGACAGGCGGGAAACCTCGCAAAACTCCTGGTAGCCGAGGCTCTGAATTCCCAAAACGGAGAGGACGCCGACAATAATTGCAATCAAGGTCAGCCCTACCAGCGGGCGATCCGGATAGAGCAGGAACAGGCTCAGCAACGCAAAGAGGGCGCATGCGCCGTAGAGGACAGCCACAGCCTGACGCTGGCTGAAACCCATCCGCAGCAGACGATGATGGATGTGGTCCCTGTCGGGCGCAAACAACGGCTTGTCGCCAAGGAACCGCCGCACGACCGAGACACCCGTCTCAAGGATTGGCAACCCGAAAGCCAGCAGCGGTATCGCGGCCGCAACAAGATTGGGGGCGGCCGTGGCCCGCGGCTGAAGCGCCAGTCCGCTCAGCATGAAACCTAGAAAGTAGCTGCCACTGTCGCCCAGAAATATGCTTGCCGGGTTGAAGTTGAATTTCAGGAATCCGAGAACCGCGCCACCCAGCATCAGCGTCGCGAATACACTCCCCATATTGTGATCGGCCATTGCCAGCACGCATAACGTGACCAGCGAAAACAACGTTGCTCCGGCGGCCAGCCCGTCGAGCCCGTCAATGAGATTGAATGCATTGGTAACCAATACAACCCAGGCCACGGTGCCCAACAGGGAGATTGCAAGCCCAAGACCCGCCGGCTGTATCTGCGTGTTCAAAGGGTAAGAATGAAACACACTCCCTTGCGCGAAAAAAAGGCACACCCCGGCCGCTATCTGAAAAGCCAGCTTGGTGCGCGCCCTCAATCCACGCACGTCGTCCACCAACCCCACCAGAAACATCGCCGAGGCCGGCAGAAGAATCGGCAATTGCTGGCGCCAGGTTGGATCCACGCCGGTCGCCGCACCCACGCAGAACATGAAAACAAAAGTACAGAAAACCGCTATCCCGCCCAGCCGCGGAATGCCCCTCTTATGAATATGATGGCTTGCCGGGAACATGACCCACCCCCGGCTGCGCGCAAGTCTGCACACCCCATACGTGCTTAACAACCCGACAACGATCGATAGCGCAACTTCAGACACAAAAGCGAGTGTATCCATGATGGAACCGCCCCTCTGTATTCAATGCTGCAAGTATGTTGAACAGGTCCAACGACCTTCGCAGTTATGTTTGCTCCGGCTAACTCGGAGACGCTACGGCTGCCGGTCCCTCGCCGGGGCCGCTCAACAACCGTTTGACAGCAAAGGCAACTTCAACTGCAACCAGGGTAATCCCTGAAATATTGGTGTTCGCTGTCTATCATCATACCCCGTGGTTTCACCGGTGTTAGTCGAGAGACCGTTCGTTAGAGGTTTAGGTCAACGCGAGGCGGTTCTCCCCGCGCGCATAGGTTACGGCTCAGGCAGCAGGCCTACATTGGAATCGGAATTCTGTTTTGAAAGCGGCAGCAGCCTTGGAGTGAGCACCTCGAGCCAGAATCTGGTATAGGCGCGCCCGGCCTCACGGCTGTCGGAATAAGAGGATTGCCTTCCTCCCATCAGCTTTGAAAGCCCCGGATGCATCAGCACCGACATCGTGAATGCCGCCGTCAAAATGCCCGGCTCCAGCTCGCGAATTCTTCCGCTTTTCATGTTCGCCGCCAGGTATTGGTTGATGGACAAAAGCGTGGGCGAAAGCAATTCATGGCAAAAAGCTTCCGCCTTCCCGTGCAATTCCAGAAACGCGACCGCAATCAGGCGCAGCAGCTCCGGGCGGTAATTGACCGTGTCCGACAGCACCTCTACAATTTTCGGCAACACCGCCTCGGGAGAGTCGCATTGCACAATCGACTCCTGCAGATCGTGCCGCAGCTTGAGCCCCTTCGTGTGCAGGCGAAGTGCACTCCAGAACAGGTCCTCTTTATGATCGAAATGCCTGAAAATCGTGTTCTCGCTCAGCCCCGCAAGGCGGGCGATCTCGCGCGTGCTGGTACCGTGATAACCCTGGCGCGCAAATAATTGGGAAGCGGCCAGAACAATCCTTTCCGCCGTTGCCGAACTCTTGATCGGTAAGGTCATGGATCGCTCCCTGCACGTGCGTTGCGGAAAATCGGATGAAGTGAAGCGACGATGGACGTGGTCTGCCGGCCGGCTGGTTGACGCCGCAGCAACGCGTGCATCCTTTGCCGTCCCGGACGGGACTCGAGCGTGGGGCCTGCATCGCTGACTCGGCATATCGTCTCCCAGTTGCTTTCGCCCCAATGCGCTCAGGCTCAAGCCGGCACCGGCTGCAGAGATTCCGCGCCCAACTTGATCGCGAATCTCCGATTCATCAACTTCGGCGTGGGCCGAAATCGCAATTCCCGGCTCTTCCTGAAGCAGGCCCACCCACAAACCGCCATGCTGCGCTTGAAATACACATCTGCGCGCCGACAACTCAATCCCGATAGGGCTCGATCGGTTGACGCTTCTTTGCCGTGCCCCAAACTCGAGAACCACTGCTCAGGGGCTTCGCCTCTCGGAACTTGAAAGCCACTTCCCGCCCAAATCGCTTCTCATGGCCGTGAAACCCCATCTGCCGAATAGCCGCCTGTCTCCAATTGCCGGCTTCAAATGCAAAATCCTGAAGCCGACCGCTCCTCAACATCAGAACCGGATGTGTGCCTGCACTTACACCCGCCGTCGCCGCACAGAGAAATGCGCTGAATCCGCGTTTCCGTCATTGTAAAAGGTTTGAGCAAAAAACTGAAGTCCTCTGTTGATTGTAACGAGAGTAAGCCTGCACTTCCTTTCATGATAGTGCCAACGTGCGACTAAATGCGACATTCACCGCCACGTGTCTTCCCAACGGTCACCCATTGCAGCCGCGAAACCCCAAGGTCCAATCGAGTGCACGCCGCAAGAATGAAAGTACATGCTTACCCGGAATGGGCTCCATTTTGCGGGTTGGAAGAATCCCGAAACAGCCCAATTTTGCACATATAAGCTGTCTTCATTCTCCTTCGATGCTCGTCTGCGCCGGTTTCGAGGCCTCCCGTTTTCCGATTTCCCCCACCGGTCGGGTCCCAGCCGCCCCAGGTACGAGTCTCTTATCCGGTCCCAACCGGAACAATACCTATGTCTACATCCCCGCCGCCGCATACTCCAGAACAGGAAGACTCTGCGCGAGCATTCCCGTTGAGGCACCGATTTTACGAAGCAGCACTTCATAGCGCGGATCGCCGCCAAGCGAGCCCAACGCGGGGTCATTGCGGTATCCCAGGCTCCAGAGCGCCCCTTCCGCGTAGGCTGCCTCCAGCCATTCCACCGCATCCTTGTCCCTTCCCAACCCCAGCAGCACAAGCGCCAAACCGTACGCGTTATTCCGCTTTTTCTGTGGCTTCATCTGCTCCAGATTGCGATAGATAGCCCACGCCTTGTCCGTCTGCCCGAAGACGCCATAGGCGTGACCCAGAATTCCCTGAAGGGTCAGGCTCTGCGGGAACTCCGTGGCCAGCGCTTCGATTCGCTTCCGATCCGGCCCAATGTCTCCGGTCTGGATCAGCGCCAGCGCTTCAATTGCCGCAAGAAGCGCCCCGGACGCGCCACTCGACCGAACTTGCGCCACCAGTTCCAGCGCCTGATCGAACTCTCCCGAGAGGTAGATGCTCCAGCAAACCAGAGAGCCCAGCGCGCACACCAGCGTGTTCTGCTTCCAGGCCTCCCAGGCCCACTTGCAGCCGGCCGACGGATCGCCCTCCGCAATATGAAGAAGCGCCAGGCCCGCCAGCGCAAACCCATTCCGCGGCTGACTGCCCAGCACGTCCTCGAAGTTTGCCCGGGCCAGACGCCACTTGCGCTCGTAAACCATATTGAGCCATGCCGCGGCGCATTGCGCGTCCACAGACTGCCTGGACTCAAGCTGAGCCGACCGCCGCAACGCCTCGGCGGCGCACGGATACGCTAGAGAGCCGTCCATCCCACCCTGCAATGCAGCCGATATCATGCAGTTGGCCAGACCCGTAAATGCTTCCCCGTTGGCGGGATTCAGGTCGATAGCCTTGCGGTAGAGACCCGCAATCGTGCTTAGACTTCCCTCAGAGCGAGTCTCCCACATCTCCCGTGCGCTCGAGGTCAATTCCTGTGACGTGGTCTTCCTGGCTTCACCCGCATCGCAAGCATCCACATCCGCGATTCTCGTTTCTTCGGCAAGACCGATCAGCCAGCGATCGATATCTTCCGCGTAGGCGAACACCGAACCTTTCGGCCCCCCAAAATGGTGAATGGGCAACCCATGAAAAGCATGCCACCGCTGCACCGTGCGCGGGCTCCGTTCAAGGTATTCAGCGATCGACTTCCAGGAATCAAGGCGTGACTTATGCACAGATCCTCCAGCCTTTCAGATGAAAACCGGAAACTGCAGGTCCTAAGAAAGAAGAGTTTCAGCGTGCTGCGAAGTCTGGACATTCAGGATTCTTAAAAAAGAAACAGACTCGGATTTCTTAATTGTAAGGTAAACAGATGTAAAGATGCAATCAAGTTTTGCCGATTTCGATCTCCCCGCGGGAGCATTAGCCCCGCTTCTCGATGGGATAATCGGCTTACGGGATTTCCAGAAGGAATGACATGCAACGTCCAATAGTGTCTATTGTTGTCATACAATGACGTATTATGACATC
>Ga0302140_10009587_pt1 | contig 12001 bp, 7 predicted proteins | sample I_Bog_E1_1_FD_202095 | JGI IMG/M metagenome (GOLD analysis project Ga0302140, IMG submission 202095) | Peat permafrost microbial communities from Stordalen Mire near Abisko, Sweden - I_Bog_E1_1 | ecosystem: Environmental > Terrestrial > Soil > Wetlands > Peat | place: Sweden: Abisko, Stordalen...
CAGATGGGTCGCCATATCCAAAGCCGTTCCGCTCACCGCAACAGCCTGCTGCGCCCCCGTTTCGTTGAGCGCGTTGTCCGTGATCGTTACATCCTCGCTCAACGGCGAACCGACGCTCAAGGGCTTGAAGTCGATGTGCAGATGACAGAGACCCCCAGGGCGCAAACTGGTTAAGTTGGTGCAGGGGTTGGAGTCGTCGTCGGCTTCGGGAAAATCAGTCGGATAGGTGAGCGCGTTCAAGAGCAGCGTAGCATTCCCAGTGTTCTCCACCTGCGCCGTCCTGGGGCTGTCGGTGCTTGTCCCTCCTACGGCGGCTGAGTTAAAGGTCAGGCTCGGCCAGTCGGCCAAGTCTTCCTTCAATACGCGGTTATTTTGGGTATCGGCAATATAGAAGTTGCCGCTGCCGTCCACTGCGACCGCCTGGGGTTGATTCAAGCCGTTGCCCGCAGCGTTTGCGACAACGCTCTGGGTGTAGCCGCCTGCCGACAGCGTCTCTTTGAACACATGGAAATACACGATACCGGAATCGGCAATATAGACGTTGCCGCTGCCGTCCACCGCGATCCCCAGGGGGCCTTGCAAGCCATTGTTGGCAGCATTTGCGACAACGCTTTGGGTGTAGCCACCCCCAGAAAGCGTCTCCTTCAACACCCGGTCATTGCCGTAATCGGCAATGTAAACGTTGCCGCTGCCGTCTACCGCGACGCCGTGAGCGCCATTCAGGCCGTTGTTGGCAGCGTCTGCAACAACGCTCTGGGCGTAGCCGCCCGCCGACAGCGTCTCCTTCAACACCCGGTCATCGCTGTTATCGGCAATATAAACGTTGCCGCTGCCGTCCACCGCGACCGCTGCAGGCTTATCCAGGCCGTTGCCTGCAGCGTCCGCGACAACGCTTTGGGTGTAGCCGCCCGCCGAAGGCGTCTCCTTCAATACCTGGTCATTGCCGTAATCGCAAATATAGACGTTGCCGCCGCCGTCTACCGACACGCCCGTGGGACTAGACAGGCCATTGGTTGCAGCGTCTGCAACAACGCTCTCGATGTAGCCGCCCGCGGAAAGTGTCTCCTTCAATACCCGGCTACCATTGAATTTATCAAAGGCAATATAGACGTTTCCGCTGCCATCCACCGCGACACCAATGGGAAAGTCCTCGCTGTTGAATCCAGAGTTCACGACGATGCTCTGGATTCCAGGCGGGAAGCTCACCTGCGGCCCCACGCCCGTACCCTGCAAGTAGCCCGCAGCAATCAAGTTCCCCGAGCCATCGAGCAGTTCCGCGGCGCCGTACCGCGTCCCGGCGAACTTCGGCGAGAAACTCACATTCACCGTGCAGGTATTCCCGGGGTTATATTCACTTCCTGCCTTGCAGGTTCCGGTGCCGGCATCGGCAAAGTCCAGGCCCGGGGCGCCCTGTGTTACAACCGCCGTTGAGCCGAGCGTCTCCACCCTGTTGAACGTAAAGATCAACGAGATCGGAGTCGGGCTCGTGCTCCCCACCTTCACTGCCCCAAATTCCCCGTTCGATAATGCCTCCATTAGAGCTAGGCCATTGTTGGCGGAGTTTGAGGCGACTCTCTGCTCCCCGGCGAAGTGCGCGGTCTGCGCGTGCATGCCGCCCCCTGCTCCGCCCAGAACGAAACCCAGGACACCACACAGAGCAGCGAAGTAGATGTGCTTTCGCAGATTCCTGAAAACAAGAGCAGATGCAGCCGCTCGAACCGGCAAACAGCTAGGTGGAGGGATGGAATTCATCAGGGATCGTCTCCTTTGCGCGCCTGGCCTGCATCAAGATCGGGAGGCGAAAGGCTCACACGAGGACTTCATGTTCAAAAGAAATATCGCGGCAAACCAGAGCCGGTTCGGGCAGTTGGAAAGGAATGCGCGCCGCGCACCCATGGCCGAACTTGCGACGGAAGTTTAGCACATATCCACGCCCTGAGTTTTGCAACAATTTGGATCTTCCGCAAATCAATAACACCAAGATTGTGAAAATCCGTCGAAACGGTGTATGACTTAGCCCTGTTTTGGGATACAAATCGGGGTGTTTAACTCGGTTTCGGTATGCAAGTTTTCGCGGGATCGCGCGGGGGGCGCGGGGGTTGGGTCTTTTGATGCAGGTTGGATTTTGTGGGGTGGGGTGCCGGGGCTTTCTGGGGGTGCGCCGTGTCAAGTTTTGGGTGGTGGGGTGCGGCGGAGGACGTGCTGGCGATGCGGTTGGTAGAGTGTCGCGACCGGACCCGCTCAAGCGCGAGCGGATTGTGGAGTGGCAGGCACAGCAGGGGTTTCCGATTCTGCCGAACCCGGAGGATCCGGACTGCGGGAATCTGTATCGGAACTTGAAGTTCCCGGATGCGGTGTATGAGCACATCGGGGAGTATCAGGAGGAGAAGATCAAGGCTGGGGAGTGAGTCACGGCATGAAGTTCCTGTGAGTCGTCTTGAAGCTGGTGTAGATTTGCAGCATGATCCAGAAGATCGTTTCGATTTCCCACGTAGGCCGATTCGAGTCGTATAAGGCTAAGGGTGTCACCGATTGGAATAAGCTAACCCTCCTCTTTGGCGAGAACGGGAGAGGCAAAACGACCTTAACGGCGATTCTTCGGTCCAACGCAGATAGCGATGGAGCTCTCCTTCTTGGTCGCAAAACGCTGGGGCAGGCTCTGCTTCCCGAAGTTGAATTACTCACCAATGCTGGAGTGTGGAAATTCGCTGCTGGTGCGTGGAGCGGTGGCTCGCTAGCTATGCACATCTTCGACGCCCACTTTGTTCAGACAAATGTACATGAAGGTGACCACGTAGAAACGGAACACCGAAGGAATCTATTCAACGTCATAGTCGGAGCGGTCGGAAAACAGTTGAATCAAGAAATCAGCGGCTTGGATGACGACATAAGGGCAGTCACAAAAGAGATCGCCACGAAACGCGCGGTGTTAGAAGTCAGCCTCAAGGGAGGCAGCTCGCTCGCTGAGTTCCTGGGCTTAGACACCGATCCCCTCGTTGAGTCAAAAATTGAAAAAATTCAGAAGGATATTGCTGCTCTAAGCAACGCCGAAATCATTGCTAACGGAGCGCCCCTTTTACTGATTGATGTTCCAGCTTTACCTTCCGGTTACTCGCAGCTTCTGGAGAAAACGTTGCTGGACCTATCGGCGTCAGCGGTCGCGAAGGTCACAGCTCATATGCAACAACATCATCACGACAATTACGCTTCGTGGCTGATGACTGGTACAGGTTTCGTTGTGGGTACGGAGTGTCCATTCTGCTCTGCCCCTCTCGATGGCAATGAACTAGTCACGGCCTATAACTCATATTTCGGTGATTCCTACAAAGAGCTTCGCAGGGCGATTCCACTGATGAGTGGTGTAGTGGAAACCGCTTTCGGCGTGAATCAAGTGCTGCGAGTTCGCAACACCGTGGCCGAAAATGCCGCGTTGCATAGTTTCTGGAAAGACTTTGTAACCTTTGATGCGCCTACATTTAATCTGGACGATGCGGAGACCTTGTTTGGTCAGATCCTAGCCGACCTTTCCGTTGGGTTGAGCCAGAAGGCGGCCAATCCGTTGGACATTATTGAAAACCCTGAAAGTTATTCTTCTGCCAGTATCGCCTACAGCACGCTTCGGACGCGCATCGAAGCTTATAACTTGGCCGTTGCAACCGCGAATGCATCTATTGCAACCTTGAAGGCTGAGGTTGGAATCACTGATATCGATGTGCGTAAAGCGGATCTTGAAATTTTGGAGATGTGCAGGGCGCGCCAGTCCGCTTCCGTGTGCACTAGCTGTGCTGAGTATGAGGCGCTAGTCGAGAAGAAATCGGCTTTAGAGGCGAAGAAAGAGGCTGTGCGGAAGAAGCTGAATACCCACAACCTCACAGTATTTTCTAAGTATGAAAAGCGCATCAATGATTTACTTGACAAATTTAATGCTGGCTTCCGAATAAGCAATACAAAGGGTGAATACCCGGCAGGCAAGCCCAGTTCCACTTACAACCTGGTTATAAACTCCACTCCAGTACCGCTTGGAAAAGGTGATGCGAGTCTGGGATTGCCGTCGTTCCGGAATACGCTCAGTGCGGGAGATAAGAGTGCACTGGCCTTTTGCTTCTTTGTAGCTCAAGCTGAAGCTGATCCTCATCTATCCAAGAAGATTGTGCTGTTCGATGATCCATTCACCAGCCAGGATCTGGACCGACGCTCAACCACGCAGCATGTAATTAAAGACTTCGTTCACAAAGCGGAGCAAGTTGTAGTCCTGTCACATGAGCCCTACTTTCTGCGTGGCATGTCTGATGGCATTCTGTCGGGCAATGTCAGCACCTTGATGCTCGACCGTGATGGCCTAAACGCTAGTCGCATCGCTTCTGTCGATCTCGAGGAATTACTGCAGCATGACCATTTCCGAAGCCATGGTGTGCTTATCAAATACCTTGATCACGGGATTGGAAGTCCGCAGGATGTAGTCCGTTGCATTCGTCCGTATCTTGAATATGTGTTGCGGGTTAAATTTCCCGACGATTGCGTCGATGGAGAATGGCTTGGTGACTATCTAGGAAAGATCGATAAGGCGGTTCCCCCAGAGGAGTTGGCCAAGCTAAAGGCTGAACGTTCGGAGCTCGGCGAGTTGAACAATTACTCGAAAGCTCATCACCATGGGGACGGATCCTTCAATACGAAGGTGTTAATCGTTAAGAATGAGCTTGACGCTATGGTGAAGAGGACCCTCGGCGTTGCGAAACGACTTTAGAAATATGATTCGCCGCCTCTAATGAACGCTCCTGGCAGAAGAAAGCCCACCTGACGGTGGGCTTAGCGTTTGTGTGGGTTGACGCGTAAGGCTGAAGTTAGCCAGTAAATGATTCAATTACTTAGGGGATACCCAGACCGCAAGACACTAAAGCTAGGTACCCCATAAGACCAAAGTTCCAGCGTGCTTTGACGCATAAGGCTAAAGTTCAACCAAGTCGTTCGGCAATCAAGACAGACGCTAGGCGTAAATAACTGAAGCCAATGATGTTTCTCAAGTCATTGGTCGACAATTGAACTCTTACCCCGCACCAAGATGTCTAGAGCACTGCTAAGGTCAGAAGCCCGCAGTGATTGCCCGCATGTCGCAGAATCTAAAGGCAAAATGCAACAGTGTGAATGTGCGGGAAGGTCAAGGCGCTGGAGGAGGGGGAACGACCTGATTTCCGACAACGGTTGGGGCGGGAGCATGAGCAAATACTTCGGCGGCCTTATCAGTCTTGAGGACCACAACGTCAATAGAACAGGCTTGGATGAGTGCTTCATCTTTCACACCCGCTCCCTTGCAGACAGCACGAGCTCGTTTATAGTCCTGCTGGTCGAGATCGTTCACCGTCAGCGGTTTGGCCGGATTGCCCAGTTCCGGCGTATCACCGCATGTCATCAGTAAGTCTTCGTTCGCCGAAACCCGCCACGAATTTCCGTAACCGGAATAGAGATCTTCGAAGTAGAACGGAGCCTTTAGTGCCCGTCCCTGACGCGGTGCGATCTCATCAACAGTTCCCGTTGCGTTAGCGAGCAAGCCGAACACTCTTGTCGGCCACCGCCCAAGTCCCACCGAGGCATTGATGTATTGCTTATTTACTACTTCGGCGCTGAGCGAATTGCCGCTCTGGTCGATAACGAGATAGACATCCCCGTTCCTTGAAATGAAGACCCCGTCTGGCCGCGTCACTGACTCGCCAGACGCGAGGGAGAAAGGCGCTCTGTCAACCTCAAGCCGATCCGGTAAGCACACGGCAACCTCGGTCGCACCCATCCGAGTAGCGAGCGCTTGGTTGATCGACGCGTTCGGCCAGAGGGGTTTTCCCGATATCTGCCGTGCCTGCACAATGAAATCCGGGCCGGTTTCAGCCAACAAAAAGTCACCTACCGCTTGAAAATCATAAAAGAGGTTCGAAAACGTCGTCAGGTGGGTATCACCCCGACCATTCGCCGTTTGGCATGATTGTGGTGTCCCTAGAATGTTGCTCTGAGTTGAAACAATCCCTGGCGAAGGCAGCGTTCCTGTTGATGTAGTGGCCGCGAGGGTGAGATTGTTCGTTTCGCCCGTGTAGCCGTCTAGAATGCACGTGGGAGCGTTCGTCGTGTTTCCGTGGTGAACAGTGGTTGTGACAACGATGGTTGATCCGGGATTGAAATTGGCTTCCGATGAACAGCAATCTCCCACCAGAACGAACTCAACTCCGTTCCATCCTGAAGCGAGATTGAGGAGGCTGTCCACATTCGCTGCGCTCGCAGCGCCTGGAATCGATACGATGACGCTGTCGCTACCGCTTGAGTTAGCGGTGCCAGTTAGGCTCAGGTTGGCCAGATTCGTGATCGACTGGACAGGGACATGTGCGGCCCCAGGGCCGTTCTTCCAGCAGTGAATATCGGGCGGTGCTGAGTCCGTATTGAATCCCGCCGGGCAGGTAGTGTTGTAGTAAAGCAGCCAATACTGAATGAACGCCACCCCCGAGTTCGAATAAATAAACTGTTGCCAGCCCTGACAGAACTGATTGGGAGATCCATTGCACAGCGTTGTAGAAAATGGCTTTGAATTTAGTTGGAGGGAAAATGTATTAGCGGCCGCCGGAGGATTTCCACCCACATCTCCGCTCTCGCTTGTCACTCCAGTTATGCTACTGAAAGATCCGGTCGCCCCAGTGATCAGATTAGGCACTTCTGCTGAGTAATCCGTTCCATTGCCCACAACATTTGGGCTTCGGAATCCGCGCTTGGGTCGATATGGATAGTTCGGAGGCGTCGCACACTGGACCTCGTTCCACTCCTTCCTATTCGGATCGGCGGGCGTGAAGGAGGCCGTGAAGCAACCTTTCTTGTTGTTAGGAATTGGGGTTTGCTTCATACCTTCGCGCCAAGCCGCCTCAGCGCGGACTTGATCTGGCGCTACGGGCACAGGTTGCTGGGAACTCGGCGATGTTTGGGCACTAAGAACGCATCCAAACATCATTAGGACGATTACTCCGAGGAACATAGCCGCTGAATCTACCGATTGCTTCTTGGCGACCTGGTGCACATTTTCTTCCATGCTTGTTTCCTCCCGACCTTTCCTATCTATCTACAATCAGGCACTTCCCTTACTTGTGGCTGGCTGATAACGAGCATTGATCATCGCGGTATTAAGGCAATCCTAAGAATGCCACTTGGTTCACTGCTCCGTGTGCACAGGAGACACAGGCACTGTCGGAAGGGGGCAATGCGCGGTGATTTGAAAAGAAGACGTTTAGTTTCTTGGTTGAAGCCAAACATGGATCTCGATGGCATACGACGCTCCATCTTGCTGCCAAACCTTTGAGCGTGCAGTCGGTTTTAGGTGGGTCGAAACTTGAAACCCGAAGTCTGTCACCAACACCGCAAACCATGGCACCCGAACGCCGAAGTTTGCTAGTTGGTACCGCTGTCTTGCAATAACTCGATCTCGGTCAGTCCATCACTGGCTTGTGCTCACGCCTTTCGATTGATACAAAATTCCGAAGGACCAGCTTTTGAAATTATTGATAACGGTTAGGTCGTTGGTTGTGCTGTCAATGTATTTCTGACTGGGCCCAAACTGGCGCATCACAGCAATGTTGAATTGTCCGGTGACAAGTACCCCAAACGAGACGTCTCCCACATCGGCATTAGTTTTGTGGTAAAAACCGTACTCTTGTGTATATCTGTGAGCGGTGTATGCGTAGCCGTACTGCCCTCCGATGTAAATGGCGAGCGGGGGCGGCTGCGTGGGATCTGAAGGATTGGCGTCATACTGGTAATAACCTTCTCCAAGGAAGTTAAAATGAGTGGTAGGAGTCGTAGCGGTAGTGCTTGTGCCCGTGAAACTCTGCACGTCGACTCCCTCCCGCGCAAGTAGGTCTGTACTGAAGTGCCATCGATCAAGGCCCGACTTCCGCTTCGTGAAGAGTGGCAGCTCATCGTAAACGTAAATGTTGCCTCCAAAGAATAAGTTTTGCGCCGCTTGAGCCGCAGACGCACTAGCAAGAGTCGGAACTGCACTCGAGGGAGGAACACCGGGCGATGCCCCGCCGGATCCAGCCTGTATATTCGTTCCAAGCGACAACCGCATGCCATTATTGAAGTTGTATGAGCCAATGTCCGCTGCCACAGTGGCTGAAGCCGAGTTTGGGTTATAGATTGACTTTATCTGCGTGAAAAACGACAACGCGCCATCGGTCGCGTAGTAGCAATTTATAACCGCCTCATTCGTCTTGTCCCAGACGTCCCCGCCGAAATCATTCGCAACTTTCTCGGAGAGTCTCTTCGAATGTAATCCGGGAGGTAAGTTCGGATAGATCGTTGGCAGGAGCGCTCGATTCGGCATCGTACATGTTGTCGCCCCTGATCCGGTAAGATCAAGCTGAACAGTATTCCCGCCTACAGTTATCGTCGCGGTCGAGTCAAACTCCTTTACATCTGACGGGACAAACCCGAAAACAATTAGACAGGTCGTGGCGACCTTTGCTCGCGCGGTGCAAGTTGGATCGACTTCTGCTTTGAAGACCGAATCGTCATCAATAGTCACACTGAGAACTTGATCCACAGCCACATTTTGATAATAGGATTTGAACTGAATATAACTTTTGGTGACCTGACCAAAGTCGAGGGTCTGATGGTCTTCGCCCGCAACAGTGACCAAAGCAGTAGGGGCGGCAGCAGTTGCAGTGATTACAGGTACCCGAGTAACTTGGGCAAATAACGGTCCGCCTAAGGTAAGACAGCAAAACACGAAGGCACGAAAACAGCACTTCGAGGACGGCATGGCGTCATCGCATAGTGATCTGCGTTTGCTTGGATAAGAACGAACTAACGTCCTAGGGTCAGTGAGATCATCACTATTGAGCGATAGCACACACATGGCGTCTTCCTTGGTCATCGGGATTGTCTAACCTACAGAGTGTTTGGAGGCAGACGGCATACAGTATCGAGTCTTATGTGTATCTACTTGTTGGTTTGTGTACTCAGGTGAAACGGGCTGCTCTCCCATTCGAGGTCCGAGCCTTTTCGGGCTCGCTACTAATAACGACAATCCTCAGGAAATCCCTTCGCCCAAAGTCAACGAACGCGAGACATCCTTAATCAGGCACTTTGGGCATATTTGCTTGCTTCTGAGGTCGGGATTCGCGGGGCGAGGGCCATTAGAGACCGACGCACTCTCACATTCGGCTTCCACACAAGAAAGTGGTCGAATTAGTGAAAGTTTTCATACTCTCGATATAGAATTCGTGCACCATCCTGGGAGCACCAATGGAGCCGTACTCCTCTCTAACGGTCGAAGAGCTCGTGCAACGATGTACCATGCCTGGCGACTTTGAGGCTTGGGAGGAGTTTGTGAGGCGGTTCCACCGCCTTATTGCCACGGTTGTCTTGCGCACGGCACTAGGGCTTGGCGATTCGTCAACTCAGACCGTCGACGATCTCATTCAGGAGACTTACCTTAAGCTTTGCAGCGAGAACTTTCGACTTCTCCGCAACTTTGACCAACACCATCCCGACTCGTTTTTCGGCTATCTGAAAGTCGTGACAGCCAACGTGGTTCGCGATTCCTTCAAATCACTGCGTGCACAGAAGCGTGGGTCTGACCGGATCCACGACATCGCAGACTATGCGGTTGCGGCGGCAGAAGACAGTGCTGGCAGCCCCAAGGCGATTGAGCGCCAGATCATGCTGCAGGATGTCCAACGCTTTCTCGACGTTTATGTTGTGGGCATCCATCGTGAGAGGAACCAGAGAATTTTTTGGCTTTATTACCGGACTGGACTGTCTGCTGGGGCGATCGCAACTCTACCAGGGATAAAACTGGACCCAAAAGGAGTGGAAACGGTAATCAATCGCATCAAAGGAGACCTGCGAAAACGCATGGCCATTCCTGGCCAAATTGGTCCGGCGGAAATTCGACGCCGAGCCGAGGGCATTCTACCGTCTTAATCGTTCTAGAAAGGAGAAGCAGACTTGGAATCACATTTGGATGACGAACAAATTGACCAGATCGTAGGGTTTGCTTCGGATTGGGAAGACCAACCGGCCCTGAATCAAACCGATGACAAAGCGAGGGCACATCTCGAAAACTGCGAGATCTGCCAATCGAGGGTCGCAGCGGAGAAGACGATGATGGAGTGGTTATCTAAACTCAAGCTTCGATCCCCTGTACCAAGTGGCCCGAATTGCCCGCCCGGCGATATATGGATAGAGATGGCAGCTGGGGGGATGGGCGAGGAATTCAGCGGATACTCTGACCATGCAGCCCAATGCGATCATTGTGGCCCCCTTTTGCGTCAGGCCATCGCAGATGCGCTTACACCGGATGAGGAAGTTCAGATTGCGTCTTTACACACTTCCACCGCCGAATGGCAGCGTTCCATAGTTGAACGTCTTGTCCGATTGAACCCCGAACAACCTGTGGAGCAAGCCAACCTCGACCCAAAAGGGGTTATGCCTTCGGTGCCACTCCAAACTCGATGGAAGCGCTTGTTATTTTCCCAATCAGGATTCGCGAGGATCATTCCGTCGTCTAATCGCCTTGCCATCCCGGCCTTTCTTATCGGATTGGTTTTATTGGGAGCCTGGATTGTAACGCGCTGGGAAAAGCGCCAGTTGGCGACCCAACTCATCGCAGACGCTTACACGGAGCAACGAACCCTTGATGTGCGCATAGAAGGTACACACTATGTGCCACTGCAGCAGAATAGAGGTGCCGGTGAGCAACAGGAGCGCATGAACCGCCCTGCGCTGCTCAAGGCAGAGGCCACCATAGCGCAGCGACTGCGATCGCGTCCTGAGGACGTTACATGGCTGCAGGCTAGCGGGCGTGCTTCGCTTTTAGACGGCGAATCGCAGACGGCAGTGTCAACGCTAGAGCAAGCTCATCTGTTGGCCCCAAATGACCAATCGGTCTCGATCGACTTGGCGAGTGCATTTATCGAACGTGGCGAGAACTCGAACCAACAAAACGACTATAAGTCTGCTGTACATATCCTCACAGACATTGTGCGATCTCCGACCGGAGACGGAACCGCACAATTTAATTACGCGATTGCTCTTGAAGGATTGGGGCAGAAAGCCCAGGCTGCAGAGGCGTGGAAGGCTTTTCTACAGCTCTATCCGAAATCACCTTGGGCGAGCGAGGCGGAACAACATCTAAACCGATTAGGACAGACAACCCACTAATTCAATCGGTTTGCGGTTTCGAAGATCACGTGTGCCGAGGTCGCAAAGTCTTTCGGGCCCCAGTGAAGAGGCCTCCCATTCTCGCGTTATTCATTTGTTGCAATACCAGCGCCGCAGTACCAATCAAAAAGAGATTGCTTAGGGTATCCTCACGCGAGATTATTCACAATGATCGGGGCGTGGCAGTCGCCCCCTGTGTGGCTGACAAGGTTATGACCAACAACTCTCTGTGCTGACACAGAACGAGGTTTTTCTGCTTTCGCCGCAGCCAAATCGGGTGGTCTGCTAGGGTTCGATGGAGTAGTCAATCCATCTTGATAGTTGATCCACCACTCAACTCCTGCCAGGGTGGCAAGATTTGCAAAGCAAGATCGAGCGTCCGAGTGGGGGTCATTTTCATCCTCGATATCTATGCCTTCATAGCGCACCTCTATATCCGCCATCTGCGGCAAGTGACTGAAGATTGAGGGAGTAATGTCATAGGAATTTGCTGGAGTTCCCAACCAAATTGCAGATCCCGCATTCCACTCGTAAAAGAACCGGAGTGCCGTGCAGTGCTGGTAGAGGGTGTGGCTAGCCTTTCCTCCAAAACTGTCCAAGACCTCAACGTTGTCGCAATATAGTGGGGCAACATACCTTGGCATAGGGACCGTGAGCCTAAACATCGTTTTGTACGTCGGAGGCGTACACTTCGTCTTTTTTGCAGCACCATCTTGGCCGCCGAGCTGCAAAATATAGACGCTGTCTGAAACGCCTCCCCTATCCGCACCTTGCTGCAGTTCCGACTCTGGCGGCGTCTTGGTGATGGGTT